>Ga0315338_1000585_pt1 | contig 75866 bp, 70 predicted proteins | sample ASW8metaG_FD_204518 | JGI IMG/M metagenome (GOLD analysis project Ga0315338, IMG submission 204518) | Ammonia-oxidizing marine archaeal communities from Monterey Bay, California, United States - ASW #8 | ecosystem: Environmental > Aquatic > Marine > Coastal | place: USA: California | collected...
TAAGCCAAAGCTTTTTTTCTTGTTTTTCTCTCCATGATTGCAAAAGTTTAAAATTTTGTGCTTTTAAATATATAATGCAGTTTAAATGATTAAATAATTTTTTGTAATTTGTCTTCAATTGACTATTAACATATTTTCTCCAGATTAAATTTTGATCTTTAGCTTTTTCTAAAGAATTTATAGGTTTTTTAAGTTCTTTAACATTTTGAGCCCTAGCTCCAACACACCAACCCTCAAGAATAATCACATCTGGTTTTGAACTAATTTTATACCATAATTTTTTATTGCAACGATCATCGATTGCTTTGTTAAATTTAGGTAGTCTTATATTTTTAAAATTATTACTTTTAACTTTTTTGAAAAAATTTGAAATTATATTAAAGTCATGAGTGCCAGGAACTCCTCTTGTCATTAATAAAGGATGTTTTTTTTGTGACAATTTTTTTCTTTCATTTCTAGTTTTGTAAAAATCATCAATTGAAACTTTAAAAACTTTTAGTTTAAAGTATTTAACTAATATTAATGATAAAATAGAAGCAATTGTAGTTTTGCCAGTACCTTGTCCACCTGCCAAACCAATTATTAAAGGTTTTTTTCTATTAGTTTTTTTTAAAATCCAAAAACTTATAGGAATTAAAAAAGATTTGATCATCTTTTCTTTATTTTTAAATTTATCAGCCTTAGTTTCTTGTGATAAGATAAACTTAAAGCAATCTTTTTTTACTCTGTTAAAGCATTCGTTAACCTTCTGCATAAAGATTTATTTTTTTTGATCTAGAGGATGATTTTCACCATCATTTACTGGAACATTTTTCATCTCAAATGGTTTAACTCCATCTACACAAGCAATATTTATTCCATAAATTTTTGGATTACTTCTTGGTCTGTTGTGAGTGTGAATACCACAATTTGAACAAAAGTAATGCTTAGCAGTATTTGTGTGATATTGATAAAGTTTTAAAAGTTCTTCTCCTTTAACAAGCTTAAAATCTTCAGGTCCAAGAATTCCTATGATGTATCCTTTTCTTTTACATAAAGAACAGTTACAACGCATAATTTTTTTGAAACCTTCTTCTGGAACATTAACTTCTGCTTCTATTCCTCCACAATGACATGTTAATTTTTTCATTTTGCTCCTTTAGGATAACGTTTAAATTTTGGCATATGATGATCAAGTTTATAATAGTCTAACTTCCTTTTTACAAATATATTCATTATTGTTTTAAGTTTAACGGGTCTATCAAACATTCCGGCAGCAATTGAAATATTTTTTGCTCCCATTATTTTAAAAAATATACTTGCTCCGCATTTGTTGCAAAAGCCTCTTTTAGCTCTTTTAGAAGATCTAAACCATTTTAATGTTCTTTTCTTTATAAATTTAATATTTTGTTCTTCAACATTTGTATACGCTGCATAATGACCATGAGTTTTCATACATTGAATGCAATGACAGTTTTGAATATTTCTATGGTACCCATTAGTTTTTAATTGTATACCACCGCACAAACAACTTGCTTTAAGAGATAGCTTTTTCATTTTAATATGAAGTTTAAACTATCTCTGGTTAAAGTTATCCACAAGGTAACAATATGTAGTTTAAATGTTCACGTTTTGATTCACTTTTGATTCAGTTACGGACTCAAAATACAACCTATTGACTGTATTGTATAAATCCACTAATAATAAGAACAAAACAGGAACATGAAACTAACTGTACCCTTTTATCTACATAAAGCTGGAGCTGGCTTTCCTTCTCCTGCTACGGACTATATTGAAGAAGATATCGATTTAAATGTCCATTTAATCAAAAATGTTCCAGCAACCTTCATCATAAGGGTTCAAGGTAAATCAATGGTAGATGTTAGTATTAATGATGGTGATCTATTAGTTGTTGATAAAAGCTTAAAGCCAAAAAACTTTTCAACGGTTATCGCCAACGTTCATGATGAATTGGTTGTTAAAAACTTTGTTCAAGATAAAGACAAACAATTTTTAACATCCGGATCTAAAAACTTTGAAGATCGAATTTTAATTAACGAAGAAGCAGATATTTTTATCTGGGGAGTTGTAACTTATGTCATCCATTCAGTATACTAAAAAAATAGCATTAGTTGATTGTAATTCTTTTTACGTTTCTTGTGAAAGATTGTTCAATCCTAAAATAAGAAGAAAGCCCGTTGTTGTTTTGTCAAACAATGATGGCTGTATTGTTTCAAGATCTAATGAAGCAAAAGCTTTAGGTATTAAAATGGGCGAACCTTATTTTAAAGCAAAAGATATAATAGTTAAAAATAATGTACAAGTTTTCTCATCAAATTATTCTTTATATGGAGATCTATCTAGAAGAGTAATGCGAACTCTTAAAAGATTTAATTCTGATATAGAAATTTATTCTATTGATGAAGCTTTTATAGATTTGTCAAATTTTTCTGATGATGAAGTTGAAAATGTGGCACAAGAAATTAGATCAACAGTATTACAATGGACAGGAATTCCAACTAGTATTGGTATTGCTAATACCAAAACATTAAGTAAAGTTGCAAATCATATCGCAAAGAAAAAACAATCTGGTGTTACAAATTTTATTGGAATTAAAGATATTGATACAATATTAGAAAAAGTTGACATCAATGATGTTTGGGGAGTAGGTAAACAGCTAACAAACTTCTATCATAAAAATGGAATTTATAATGCTAAACAACTTAAAAATAAATCAAACACTTGGATTAAAAAAAGTTCAAATGTTTTAGGATCGAGAACTGCCATGGAGCTTAGAGGTATTTCTTGTATTGATATAGAAAAAACAAAATCAAAAAGAAAAAGTTGCGTAGTATCACGTTCTTTTGGTCAAAGAGTTGAAAAATATCAAGAATTAAAAGAAGCAGTTGCAGGTTATTGTTTGAATGCTTCTGAAAAAATTAGATCTGAATCTTTGATTGCAAAGTCAATTACTGTTTTTATAAGAACTAGTCCTTTCCAAAATAAATTTGGTTATTATTCAAACTCAAAGACAATTGATTTTCCAATTGCAACAAGTGACAGTATTGAAATAGTTAAAACTGCTTTAACTGCTTTAGAAAGTATTTTCAAAAATGGTTACCGCTATCAAAAAGCAGGTGTGCTGTTATCTGGTTTGTCAGAAGCAAATAATAATAAAAATTTATTTTCTTGCGAAAAAGACCAAAAAATAAGTAGTTTAATGAGGTCTATTGATAATACTAATTATAGATATGGTAGATCAACTTTAAGTCTTGCAAGTGCCGGTGTTCAAAAAAGATGGAATATGAAAAGACAGCATTATTCAAAGATAGATACAGCTGATTTTCATTTTCTACCAACAATAAAAACTGTTTAAAACATTTACTTTTTCTTATTTTTAATAATTAGATTGTTATAAGAATAAATTGTAGTACCTGTTTCACCAATTCTATAAATTCCAATTTTCATATAAGGTTTGCTAGGTCCATATGGTCCATCCGTTTTTTTTTTAGATAATGGAATGTTTAAATGTTGAAGTATAAAAACATCATTTAAAAAGTATCTTACAGATAAATTTTTAGCATTTTTTTCATAATTAATATCAGCTTTAAATCTATATTTTTTTTCTGGTTCTAAATATAAATACTTAATCATTTTACAATTTTCTGATGAGCATTCTCCTTTTGGAAATTTATGTTTTATTTTCCAATCAATTCCTAAACCTATCCAAGAAGGAGGTGCTCCTTTATTTCTTCCATCATGAATTTGGAATAGTGTTGATCGAACAGAAGGTTCTCCTTCAACAAAAATATCAGTTTCAAATATAGTATGACCTACTGGCAATCTATGAGTAATTTCTTGTCTTCCAGAATAAGGATATCCACCAGAAGGTTTTTTATCAGTTGAACAACTGCCAATATCTCCTTTATCAAGCTTAAATTCTACACTTTCTAACTTAAATTCTTTTTTACTATATTTAGTTTTTGGTTTCCCATTTACTATCAATGATTCTTTATCAGCTATACCACAAGAAACTTTCCATTTATTTTTTATTTTCCATTCACCGCCATTTCCAGCACTGCAACACATCATGCTTATAAACACGATGCCTAAAATTTTTTTTATCATTTAATAACATCAATATTTGAAATGTTTGATAATGAATTATGTAGTTCTGTTAAATTTTCCCTATTCGATATTACAAATACAGAAACTGTAATTAAGATAACAAATGGTATAGGAATTAGAGTAATAAAAGAAATATTTTCAGACATTAAAAATAAATAAACGAGCAAAAATAAAATTGATCTAACTATTACATTGATTTTAAAAACTGCAATTATTGAAAGCGAATGTTTAATTAAATTCATGAAACTCATTTTTGATGGTCCAAAATACCTAGTTCCTCTAACCGATGGCATTGTTATTCTATCTTTTGCTACTTTGGTTAAGGATCCTGAAAAACTTGCCCAAGTAGCTTTTTCATTAACCATTTTTTCAACTACTGATTTTGGTAAACAAGTATAATTACCAAACTTTATTGATTGTCCTGTAAAAGCAAACGTTAACAATTTATGAATATTGTAACAAAATTTAAAAAATGTACCCTCTGTTCTTTTGATCCTTTCACCAACTATTGGTTTATCAGGATTATAATTTAAATGTTCTATAAAATTTTTAATTTCTTCAGGTCTATCCTCCCCATCTCCATCCATTGGAATAACATAATCAAATTCTTCTTTTTCAAATATATATTTTAAGCCTGCAGCATTACATCTTGCATGTCCTCTATTCTCTTTCATATTAATAATTTTAATAGATTTTAACTTTTCTAAATTTGTAGATATTTCAGGTTTAGCCTCTGAAGAAGCATCATTTACAATAATTATTGAAAACTCATCTTCTAAATTTGAAACTTCAGTATTAATATTCTCTAATAGTTTAAAAACTGACTGCCAATCATTAAAAATAGGGATTAAAATTATAATTTTTTTCACTTATTTATTTTTTCTATCCATTCATTTTTTTTTTCTTCATCCAAAAATGAAGATTTAAAAGAATTAATAATAAGAGTTTTAACTTCTTCATTTGTTAGATCAAGCGCGGACTGAGTTTTAATTAAATTTGTATTTAAATAACCGCCAAAATAAGCTGGATCATCAGAATTTACCATTACTCTTAAACCTAGATTTAACATTTTTTTTAAATTATGATTTTCAAGTTTATCAAAGACGCATAATTTTACATTTGATAAAGGGCAAACAGTTAAAGGAATTTGTTTCTTTTTCAATTCTTCAACTAATTTTTCATCTTTTAAACACTGAACTCCATGATCAATTCTCTTAACCTTAAGTAAATTTATACTATCCCAAATATATTTCGTTGGACCTTCTTCGCCAGCGTGAGCAACTGTAATAAAACCTTCATCGCTTGCTTTTTTAAATAATTTTTCAAATTTTTTTGGAGGATTCCCTAGTTCTGAAGAATCAAGACCAACACCAAAAATCTTATCTTTATGATTTAGCGCTTGATCTAAAACCTTAAATCCCGATTCTTCATCTAAATGTCTTAAAAAACACATTATAATTTTTGAAGTTAAACCAAATTCCAAATTTGCTTTCTTAAGAGCTTTATCTATACCACTGATTATCACTTCAAAAGAAATATCTCTATCAACATGCGCTTGGGGATCAAAGAATATTTCAGTATGAACAATATTATCTTCCTTACATTTTAATAGATATGCCCAAGTAAGATCAAAAAAATCATTCTCATTTATTAAAACTTTTGAACCTTCGTAATAAATGCTTAAAAAAGAATCTAGATTATGAAAATTGTAAGCAGACTTAACTTCTTGGATATTTTTGTAAGGAATTGAAATATTATTTCTTTTAGCAAGCTCAAACATATGCTCTGGTTCAAGAGTTCCTTCAATATGTAAATGTAATTCTGCCTTTGGAGTTTTTTTTATATAATCAATAATATTTGTGTTTTCTGGCATTTAATTATTTCCATATATAACTTTAAAGTCTTCTTTTTCTGTACAAAAATAATGCAACCAAACAGAAACGTAAGTATAAGTTGCAACTATAAACATTGATTGAGATCCTGTAGCAACTGCAAAAGCAAAAGGAATTCCTATTGCAAAAACGTACATTGCATTAGGAGACCATTTAAAAATACCTCTCTTTTCAAAAGGCATATATCTATATTTTGGATCAAAATGGTCAGCACCAGCAGCCCTTAAAAAACCAAAATATTTTTTAACTGAATACATGGTGTATATACCTGGAATAAAAAAAATTATTGATATGACCCAGGCTAAAATTCCTGGTTTATATAAAGAACCATAATCAACAAAGCACAATACAATTGCAGAAAATCTTGAAAGACCTAAGATAAAAAAAATAATAGCATAAGCCTTAAACCCAATTGTTTTGCTTATTGATTGCCAACATAATTCTGATCTCCAGCAAATCCATACATAAGCCTGATGAATTATAGGAACAGACATTGCAATCATAAACCAGCTTAAAGCACTTATGCCAAGAAATGTTTTAGTATTACTATAAAGATCAACTAGTTGAGCTCCTATATAAAACAAAACAATTGTTCCACCTAAATGCCAAATCTGGCGCCTAAAGAAAAAACTTAATTTATTTTCAATCATTCTGTTTCTCCCAACATCACAACCTGTGGATCTATATTAAAACAATGAAGCTTTGCCTTGCCATCGAAAGCTTCAATTTTTTTATCTTTACATGGTTTCATTTCATTTCCAATAAATACAACTTCTAAATTAATTCCCATGTTATTCCACGATGGTCTAGATTTTAGATGATAAGATAAATTCCCAGCAAGCCATTCATTTCCGAAAACTACCTTTATTTCATTAACAAAATTTTTGTCCCACTCTTTTTGAATCAAATTCGCTATTTCTCTTCCAGGATAGTCTGTTCTTTTATCAGTTTCAGTAATTGAAACATAAGCATAAGCAAATGGAGAAAAGATAAATAGAATTATGAAGATTGTGGTAAATCCTTTTAGTTTATTAAGATTTATTTGAGATTGGAAAATATAAATTACCAAAACTCCAAAAAATAAATAAAAGGGTGTCATCCACATTGTTCTAATTTTAATTCCCATAATCATTGAAGTTAAAAACACTAAAGCTACTGGAACAATATTTATTGCTAATAAAAATAATAATTTATTATCTTTAAAGTTAAGTTTAGTTTTTAATTTACTATTGCAAAATAAAAGCATTAAAAAGAAAGGTATTAATATTCCAATTTGTTTTCCTAGAAAGATTAATGGGTGAATTATATGATCTAAGAAATTTTGATCACCAGTTCCTGTTCTATCAAGACCATAAGTAATTGTTACGTAATTATTTTCAGTTAACCAAATTAAATGAGGTAATAAAACTATCAAAAATGGAATGATAGATACCAAGCATTTAAAATCAATTTTCTTTTTATAAATCATATAAATTAGAAAAACATCCATTGCTAAGCCTAAATAGATAAACAGATATTTTGATAAAAACCCAAATCCAGCAAACAAACCAACTAATAACCAATCTATGATTTTATTATCTTTAAAGCCTTTCCATAGATATAGAATTGTCAATGCCCAAAAAGGCATCAAACAAACATTCACATTAAATTCAGGAGTTGTAAAATTGTAAAAATAAATTCCTTCTAATAATAAAACAGATAATAAACAAAAAACTTTGTTTTCAAAAAAATATTTTGCAAATTTAAAAACAACAATAAAAGATATAACTACACAAATTTGACTTAAGAAATAATAAGCCCAATCTTGTGATCCAAATATCTGATAAAAAATTTCAACTAAAAATGCACTCATTGGAGGATGCTTGTTAAATCCCCAATCTAAATTACTTCCCCAGGCTAGAGCTTCGATCGTATCTAGAGGAAGATTGTTATTTGTAAGAGATGGAATAGCTGTCCATATGATTAGGTGGGTTATAAGAAAAATGTAAAAAAAAATTCTTAAATTCTTTTTGTTTAATGCCATTTTTATTAATTTATACAAATAATGGTTTCTTGACACTAATTTATTGATGAATATATTCACCAGATTCAAAATTTGAGTATGATAAAAATCTCTAAAACTTACATCCCAAAAGATAAAGAAAAGTACATGTGTGCAAAACACATAGCTTTTTTTAAAAAGAAATTAACTGAATGGAAATCTGAACTTGTAAAAACAAACAACGAAGCACTTTACAATAGCTCAATGGATGATAACAGCACATCTGCTGATATGGTAGATCAAGCTAGTTCTTATACAGAAAAAAATGTTGAAATGAGAGCTATCAATCGCCAAATTAAATTAATTTCAAAAATTGATTCAGCACTAAAAAGAATTAAAGATGGAACCTATGGTTTTTGTCAAGAAACAGGTGATCCTATTGGATTAAAAAGATTAATGGCAAGACCTGTTGCAACACTTTCTATTGCGGCTCAAGAACAACACGAAAAAGAAGAAAAAGTTTTTGCTGACAACTAAGGTTTAGGAATTATTTCACCTCTATTCATAAAATCATAACCTTTAATTACAGAATCTCTTTTAGCAATTTCTAGATACCATCTAGTCAAATTCTTATAATTTTTAAGACCAATATCATGCCATTCATGTCTAGCAATCCATGGCCAAGTAGCAATATCAGCAATTGTATAATTATCACCAGCGAGGAAATTAGAATTGCTTAATCTTTCATCTAAATCTCCATATAAAGTTTTGGTAATTTTAAAGTATCTTTGTTCACCAAATTGGCTTTTGCCTGGATTGTAATGATGAAATTGATGATGTTGACCTATCATGGGACCAATCAATCCCATTTGTGCCATTAACCATTGATTTATATTTTCTCGATCTTCTTGGTTGTAAAATTTATTACTTTTTTCTCCGAGGTAAATCAAAATTGCACCTGATTCAAAAACAGCCCTTTTGTCTTTATCATGATCAATAATTACTGGAATTTTGCTAAAAGGACTTATTTTTCTAAATTCTGGCTTAAACTGCTCATCTTTTGAAAGATCAATTTTTGTAACTTTATATTTAAAATTAATCTCCTCGAGCATAATTCCTATTTTTTTACCATTAGGTGTATCTGCTGAAAAAAGTTCTATCACTCTTTAATTCCAAGTCTACTTTTTACTGCTTTAGATGTTGTAGAAAATTCAAACCTAAGCTTTTCTTCTGGTCTTGCATATTTAAAGCACCCTCGTGCAGCCAAAGCTCCTTCGTGAAATCCAGAAAGAATTAATTTTAATTTACCGGGATAAGAGCATATATCGCCAATTGCAAATATTCCTTTTTGATTTGTTTCAAAATTTTCGGTATTTACAGGAATTTTTTTTTTATCTATATTTAAACCCCAATTTACAATTGGACCTAATTGCATTATTAACCCAAAAAAACCTAAGACATAATCAGCTTTTAAAGATTTTATTTCTCCATCTTCATGTTTAATTTCAATTGAGTCTATTGTATCAACACCTTTTACACTGACTAATTGATACCGAGTAAATATTTCAAGTTGTTTATTTTTTTTTAATTCTTTTATTTTATCAACACTTGATTGTGATCCTCTAAATTCATCTCTTCTATGAACTATTATTACATTAGAGGTTTTGGATAATTCTATTGCCCAGTCTAAGGCACTATCCCCACCGCCAAATATTACTACCGATTTTTTCTTAAAAATTGATTTGTCTTTTACTGAATACAATATTGATTTACCTTCAAACTTTTCACTTCCTTTTGCAGAAAATTTTCTTGGTTCGAAAGAGCCTACCCCGCCAGCAATTACTATATTTGGTGCAATAAACTTGGTATTTTTGCTAGTTTTAAGAAACCATTTATCTTTTTCTCTTTTTATTTCTTCAACTCTTTCGTTTAAATGAAGTTTAAAATTAAATGGTTTAATTTGATTAATTAAATTATTAGTTAATTGTTCGCCTGTGCATTCTGGAATAGCTGGAATATCATAAATTGGTTTATCAGGATAAAGCTCGATACATTGTCCACCAATCTTATCTAAGTTATCTATTATTTCACATTTAAGTCCGATGATACCAAGTTGATGTGCACAAAATAAACCTGTTGGACCAGCACCTATAATAACTACATCAGTAATAATCATTAAATTTGTTTTTCTGGAAGATTGACCACTAATCCTTCAAGATGGTCTGTAACTATAAGCTGGCAACTTAATCTGCTATTCTTTTTAGGTTCAAATGCCATGTCAAGCATATCTTCTTCCCCCTCTTCCTTTTGAGGAAGTTTATTAAACCATTCTTCTTTAACATAAACATGGCAAGTAGCACAAGCCATAGATCCTCCGCAATCTGCGTCAATACCGGGTATGTTATTTTGAATTGCTCCTTCCATAACACTTAAACCATTAGCAACATCAATGGATTGGGATTTTTTGTTATGTTGTATGTATGTAATTTTCGTCATCAATTTTAATATATGCACAAAAAAAAATAGAGCAAGTATGTGTGGCATACCAATCCTATTTAAATAATTTAAAAGTTAATTACTTAGATCGTGTGCCTGTTGAGCTCATTGCAACAGACCAAATTACTAGACCAAATGCAATTTTGTTAATAAAGTCAACTAAGTTGTAAATCACGTTTAGTGAATTTATGTCAATACTCCCTATTAGATAGCCAAACACATAGCCTAATGGATAAATCGACCAACCTACTGTCACAATCATTCTTAAAGCACTAAAAGCATTAATAAAAGCTTTGTTTCCACTTTTTGCTGCAGCTTTTCCGGCTTCTCCAGAGAAGATTTCATATAATAAATAAATCCATCCAGCCATAGCAATTATGAAACCAAGCATTGAGCTAGGAAGGTAGCCGGCTTCACCTAAATATCCTCCAATAACCATTACCAATGAACCAATTAATAATCTCCAGAAAATTCCAGATGGTACTTTTCTAATAGCCGCTAAGATTAAATAAAACTCTACCATTTGTAATGGTATAGTAATTAACCAATCTATATATCTATATAGAGTTTTTGTATCTCCAGTTTGAACCCAAATACCTCTCATGTACATATAGTTAATGAATGCAATACCAGTAATTAAACCTGCTACTGTTATTGATGTTCTCCAGCTTGCAGATACCGAACCTCTTTCCATAAAAAAAAAAGCAGTAGCAGCTAACATGCCCATTGAAATCAGCCAAAAAGTAATTCCCACAAAGTCATCGGAAGCTAAAAACATTGTCTCTGCGTTTGCTGAAAAAGATAAGCCTACAAGAACTATTATTACAAGAAAAAATATTTTTAAATTTTTCATAAAAACTCCATACAAGTTAAATCTTTTCTAGTTTAAATTCAAATTAAGGTTTTTATTAGATTAGATCCAAAGTAAGAGGCTAATTAACAAATATAATTAATTTATTGAAGGTTTTTTTTGTCGTAATAAGTATTGATTTTACTAACTTTTTAAAATTAAATACAACTTATAACTTAAATTCGAAAAAAAAAAATAAATCAGTGCAAGACAAATGACAAAAAAGTTTAAAGAAATTTATGATAGCTCTATTAAAAATCCTGAAAAATTTTGGCAAGAAGTGTCCGAAGATATTTTCTGGTTTAAAAAGCCAACTAAAATTTTAAATAAGTCGAAACCTCCTTTCTATAAATGGTTTGAAGATGGAATTACAAACACATGTTACAATGCTTTAGACGTTCATATTGAGAATGGAAGAGGAGACAAAACCGCTTTAATATATGATAGTCCTATAACTGGTAATAAAAACAAATTCACCTATAAAGAATTAAGAGAAAAAGTTTCAAAATTTGCTGACGCGTTACAAAACCAAGGAATAAAAAAAGGAGACAGAGTTATTATTTATATGCCTATGATACCAGAGGCTGTCATTGGTATGCTTGCATGCGCAAGAATTGGCGCAATTCACTCTGTTGTTTTTGGTGGATTCGCTTCAAATGAACTTGCAAGTAGAATAGATGACAGTAAAGCAAAAATTCTGCTTACAGCTTCTTGTGGTTTTGAACCTGGCAAAACAATTCAATACAAACCTCTTGTAGATGAAGCTTTAAAATTAGCATCCCATAAAATTGAAAAACTAATATTATTTCAAAGACCTGAAAACGAAGTAAAACTTAATAAACCAAAAGAAATTAGTTGGGAGGAAGCTTTATCTAATGCAAAAAATGTTGATTGTGTTGAAATGAGCTCAAACGAATTTGCTTATATTTTGTACACCTCGGGAACAACAGGTGTTCCAAAAGGAATTGTAAGGGATATTGGTGGTCATATTGCTGCTCTTAAATGGACAATGAAAAATATTTATAACATTAACCGAAACGATGTCTGGTGGTCCGCCAGTGATATTGGTTGGATTGTTGGTCATTCTTATATTGTTTATGCTCCATTGTTTAAAGGTTGCACGACAGTATTATTTGAAGGAAAGCCAGTAGGAACTCCTGACGCAGGTGCTTTTTGGAAAATCATTTCAGATTACAAAGTAAAGTCTTTATTTACTGCTCCAACTGCTTTTAGAGCGATTAAAAAAGAAGATCCTGAAGGTAAGTTTTTTTCTAAATATGATTTAAGTACATTTGAAAGTTTATTCTTAGCAGGAGAAAGAGCTGACCCTGATACAATTAAATGGGCAGAGTCGCTTTTAAAAGTTCCTGTGATTGATCATTGGTGGCAAACTGAAACTAGTTGGGCAATCAGTTCCAATTGCACAGGCATAGAAATGATGAAAACAAAATATGGATCAGCATGTAAAGCTGTTCCAGGTTATGATGTTAAAGTTATAAAACCTGATCAAACTTTAGCTAAACCAAATGAAATGGGTGATATAGTAGTTAAACTCCCCTTACCTCCTGGAACTTTCCCAACTTTATGGAATGCTAATGAAAGATATAAAAAAACATATATGTCAAGCTATGAAGGATATTATCAAACATATGATGCAGGACATATTGATGAAGATGGCTACATTTGGATAATGTCAAGAACAGATGACATTATAAATGTTGCGGGACATAGACTATCGACAGGAGCTATAGAGGAAGTTTTATCAGAACATCAGTCAGTTGCTGAATGCGCTGTTGTTGGTATTGCTGATAAATTAAAAGGTCAATTACCAATTGGTTTAATTGCTCTTAAAGCTGGAGTTCAAAAAAATAACGAAGCAATATCTAAAGAATGTATTCAAATGGTTAGGGACAAAGTAGGACCTGTTGCTGCCTTCAAAACTACAATAGTTGTAAAAAGATTACCAAAAACTAGATCGGGAAAGATATTAAGAGGAACTGTTAGAAAAATAGCTGACAAAGAAGAATATAAAATGCCAGCAACAATAGATGATCCAACTATATTAGATGAAATTAAACAAGATTTAATAGAAAATAATATTTTAAAATAATGACAAAAACATATTTATTTTTATTTGGGGCAATTTTTTGCGAAGTGGGTGGCACAATGTTACTTCCTGTAACTCAAAATTTTACTAAATTAATTCCTACATCAATACTTGCTATCTGTTATTTATCAGCATTTTATTTGCTCACATTTGTAGTAGATAAACTACCCATCGCTATTGTTTATGCTACTTGGAGTGGATTAGGAGTATTCACAATAGCAATACTAGGATACATTTTTTTTAAACAAAACCTTAGCTGGCAAGCTATTTTAGGATTATTCTTAATTGTTATTGGGGTAATTTTGGTGAATAGTTTTTCTTCAAAAGTTATTTAAATAACATTGGCTTTCCAGAAGGATCTCCTAATATTTTTCCATCCTTCATTTTTATTTCTCCATTAATAATTGTTGATACTGGAGTTCCTTTAAAGATTTGTTCATTAAAGGGTGACCATTTACATTTGCTTTCTATATTTTTATTTTTAATTTTAATTTTTTTATCTAAATCAACAATTGTAAAATCCGCATCATATCCAACTTTAATATAACCTTTGTTTTTTATACCAAAAATTTTAACTGGGTTTTCACACACAAAATTTATAAATTGCTGCAGACTTAGCTTTCCATCGTTTACATGATTTAGCATAACCGGCACTAATGTTTGAACGCCTGGCATTCCAGAAGGGGAATTTGGATAGTTTTTTTCTTTATTTTTCTTTAAGTGAGGCGCGTGATCAGATCCAATTATATCTGGAAAATTATTTCTAACTCCATACCATAATCTATTATAATGAGTTTTATCTCTTATAGGCGGATTCATCTGTGCATAAGTACCTAATTTTTCATAACATTCAGGAGCACTTAAAGTTAAATGTTGTGGAGTAACTTCAAAAGAAACTTTGCCTTTATGTTGCGATAAAAAATCAACTTCTTCTTTTGTTGTAACATGAAGAATATGAGCTTTTTTATTTAATCTTTCTGCTATTTTTACAATTTTTCTGGTTGATGATATTGCAGATTCTTCATTTCTCCAAACTGGATGTGTTTTTACATCTCCTTCTTTGATTAATTTTTTTCTTATATTTAATATTTCTTCATCTTCAGAATGAACTGAAACTATCTTAGAGCTATTTTGAAATACTTTCTCGATATCTTCTTCTTTATTAACTAATAAATTTCCTGTAGACGAACCTGCGAAAAGTTTAATTCCACAACATCCTTCTAAATCTTGCAATTCTGATAATTCTTTATAATTATCTGGTGTTGCACCAAAATAAAAAGCATAATTACAATACATTCTATTTTTTGCTAATTTTAATTTATTAAAAAATTCTTTTTTACTTGAGGTTGGAGGGTTGGTATTCGGCATTTCAAATACAGATGTTATTCCTCCAGCAATTGCAGCTCTACTTCCTGAATTTAAATCTTCAGCATCAGTTGAACCTGGTTCTCTAAAATGTACTTGAGTATCAATACATCCTGGTAGAACAATTAAATTCGTTGCATCTAAAATATGTTTTGTTTCAGTTACTATTTTACCAATTTCAACTATTTTACTATCTTTTATTCCAATATTCAGTTCTTTTAGCTCACCATCAATATAAGAAGATCCATTTTTAATGATTAAATCTAACATTTGGTAAAAAAGTAACTATATTATATTCCAACATCAATCAATTATGAATATTGAAAGTGTATATATTTTAGAAGATCGAGGAATATTATTCATTCAGGGTACAGATACTAAGGAATTTTTACAAAACCTAATAACAAACGATATTAATAAAGTTGATGAAAATAACAGTTGCTTTGCATCATTGTTGACTCCTCAAGGAAAATATCTTTTTGATTTTTTGTTAGTTAAACATAAAAATGGATATTTTATTGACTGTGAAAAAAAACAAGTTGATGAACTTTTCAAACAATTAAATGCTTACAAATTAAGATCTAATATAGAAATTTTAAATTTGAGCAATGAATTTGTTGTTGCTGCATTTAGTCATGAAAAATTTTTAAAATTTGAAGGAGCAAAAGATTTCGCCGGATCAACACTAAAAAATAATGAAGATCCAATTCTTTTAGATCCAAGAAATAAAAAACTTGGAGGAAGACTTATAATTAATTTAGAAAAACTTTATTTATCACTTAAAAAATTAGATTTAAAATCTATAGATAATACAGATTATTATAAATTTAGTCACAAGCTCGGCATACCACAAAAAAACACTGAACAACTAAGAAATAAATTGTTTGGAATTGAATGTAATTTTATCGAAATGAATGGAATTGATTTCAAAAAAGGTTGTTATGTAGGTCAGGAAAATACTTCAAGAATTCATTTAAAAAATAAACTTTCAAAAAGATTGTTACCAATCGAAATAATAAATGGAAAACTAAAAGAAGGAGATAAAATTTTAATTAATGATCAAGAAATTGGAAAAGTTTTGATTGATAATAGCTACCCTTTTGCGCTAGTTAAATATTTAAATGATAATTTTGATCCAAAAGCTGAATATAAATCTGAAAACTCTGTATTAAAAATAAACAAACCTGAGTGGATTAAATAAAATAATAATAATTTTTATTACTATTTATTTTAAAAATTTAGTTAAATCAGGTTTAAAGTATTTTGGTCCTTTCATAACTTTTCCTTGCTCATTATAAATAGGTTTTCCATTACTGCTTAATTTACTCATGTTTGACTCTTGCACTTCATTAAAACATTTATCTAAATCTATTCCAAATGAGTGACCTGCTCCATAAGTTACATAAAGAATATCAGTTAAAGCATCGGCCACTTCCACAATATCATTATTAGACATGGCAGCTTTTAGCTCTTCTAGTTCTTCATTAATTAAGCTTATTCTAAGAGAATTAATTTTGTCATTGCTTAGTCCTGATGAAGTTTTTACTTCTTGTCCAAACGTTTTCATAAATAATCCAACTTTTTCAAAATTTGTCATGTTGCTCCTATATGATTCTTAATTAATTTAATGTATAAGATTTGATAACTTGTATCCAAAGTAAAAAATATGAAATTTAGGAAAGAATTTGATAGTCTGGGAGAAGTTTTAGTGCCGGCAGATAAATATTGGGGTGCTTCTACCCAAAGATCTAACAAACATTTTGATATTGGCGATTTTTTGGTAAGACCAATTGTTATTAAATCTATTGCAATGATAAAAAAGGCTGCAGCGATAGTGCATCAAAAGAATGGGGATATAGATAAAAAAATAAGTGGATCAATTATTAAAGCTGCAAACGAAGTGATATCTGGAAAACTTAATGACCATTTTCCTCTCAAAGTTTGGCAAACGGGATCTGGCACTCAAACTAACATGAATGTTAATGAAGTAATAGCAAATAGAGCTATTGAAATTCTTGGAGGAAAAAAAGGAACAAAAAAACCGGTACATCCAAATGACCATGTAAATAAATCACAATCTACAAATGATGTATTTCCAACCGCAATGCATATGGCCATAGCAATTAGAGCAAAAGGTAAATTAATACCGTGTCTCAAATTGCTTAATTCAGAATTAAAAAAAAAAACTAAACAATTTAGTAAAATTATAAAAGTTGGTAGAACTCATCTTCAGGACGCAACACCAATAACATTGGGACAAGAATTTTCAGGTTACCACTCTCAATTAAGCAAATGCATTAAAAGAATAGAGCATTCGCTTGAAGAAATATATTTTTTGGCCCAAGGTGGAACCGCGGTAGGCACAGGTTTAAATACCAAAAAAGGTTTTGATAAAAAAATAGTAAATGAATTAAAAAAAATTACTAAGATTCCATTTAAGGTAGCACCAAATAAATTTGCCGCCTTGGCATCACACGATGCTATAGTAAATTTTTCCGGAACAATGAATACAACAGCAGTTTGCCTAATGAAAATTGCAAATGATATTAGATTCTTGGGATCAGGACCAAGAGCAGGATATGGTGAATTAATTTTACCCGCAAACGAACCTGGTTCTTCAATTATGCCTGGAAAAGTAAATCCTACTCAATCAGAAGCCGTAACCATGGTATGTGTAAAAGTAATAGGAAATCATAATGGAATAACAATGGCAGGTTCTCATGGTCACTTTGAGTTAAATGTTTTCAAGCCTTTAATCATTCATAACATTTTGCAGTCAATCCATATAATGGCCGACTCATCAAAAAGTTTTGCAAATTATTGTATTAAAGGTTTAAAGGCTGATAAAATAAGAATTAAGGAACTTTTAGATAATTCATTAATGCTTGTTACAGCTTTAGCGCCTCATATAGGTTATGACAATGCAGCTAGGATTGCAAAAAATGCTTTAAAAAATAATACCACTTTAAAACATGAAGCTCTAAAAACTAAATTAGTTAGTGAAAAAGAGTACAGTAGAATAGTTAATCCTAAACAGATGATCAATCCGAGTTGATCAGTTTTAACTCGTTTTTAATTAGTCTTGATAACGTCTGAAAGCTTTTAATTTTATAAAAGTTTGATTCAATATCTTCATAATTACCTTCTTTTGGTATATTGTTAAAATAAATTTTACCTAAATAATATTCATTATTATCAATATCCTTTTCTACAAAAGAATAAATTTTACTTAAATTTATTCTATTAGCTTTAGATACCTGAAATCTTTTGTAAAATTCATCTTGATTATCAATAATTATTTCAAATTTTGTCCTTAAAAATAGTGTATTTTCTCGTTCTACGTATTCAATATCTGAAATATTAATTTTTCCTATTTTATTCAACGTCATCACTGTATTTCTAAAATTTAATTTTCCTTCCTGAAAATTAAGATCAAATTTTAAGTTTTTAAAATATTTATGATTTAACTTATCAATATCAATTTTTATATTACCATTAAAATTTTTATGAAAATTATTTTGAACTGGATATAAATAAAAAATTAATTTTTGTAAAAATAATTCAATATTAAAATCTAATAGATTTAAATTAAGATTAAAAAAAAATGGATTTAGATTAATTTTACCAATTAAATTTGAATTATTTAAATTTTCTTTATTATTTAAAAATTCAATTTTATTTTTATCAGCTAAATAATTTAAAGTAATTTTTTTTCTTAAAAATTCTATATTCATTTTGCTTTTAAAAGATTTTTTTTCAAAATCATTTTCAAATAAATTATCAATATATAAATTTAGGTTTTTAAATTTAATATAACTTTTAGAAAAATTAGGTTTATTATAATCTTTTATCCAACTGAATTTATAATCTGTTCCAAACAAAATCCCTGAGGTGTTTAAATATTTTTTTCTATTTTTTTTATCAATAAAATATTTAAATTTTTTAATAGGTGAAATTAAAATATTTTTTTCATCTTTAGTGTAATAAAAAAAATTACTATTATAAATATAAATGGGTTTTGTAATTTTTTTTTGTAAATGTTGATGAAAACTAATTAAATCAAAATATTTAAATTTAAAATTAGCTTTATTAATAACAATTTTTTTTAACTGTATCTTGCTTATTTTGTGTAAGTTTTTTAAATCTAAAAAAACCTTAAACTTATCAAGTTTAACAATATCGTTATCACTTGTGAGATTAATTACGCTATCCTCAATTATAAAATGTGGTGTAGGTAAAAATTTATATTGAATTTTTTTGATATTAATCACATTTATCTTAAAATCTTGATTAATTTTATTTTTCAGTACTTGATCATAGGTGTCATAGTTATAAAAAAATGGTATTGATAAATAAATTAAAAATGAAAATAAAATTATTATAGATAATATTATAATTTTAAATTTATGATATTTTATATATTTTAAATTATTACTTTTCTTTTTTTTTGATTTATAATTCATTTATTTAAAAATAGGATTTATACTAAAAAAAAACATAAATGTTAAATTTAGAATATTTAAAAAATCTTAATGATAAACAGAGAGAAGCTGTTTTACACCTTGAAGGACCACTTTTAATTGTTGCCGGAGCAGGTTCGGGAAAAACTAGAGTATTGACTTCTAGAATTGCTCACATAATTAAAGATAAAAAGGCTTTTCCCAATCAAATCATAGCTGTCACATTTACAAATAAGGCAGCTAAAGAAATGCAAATTAGAGTTAGCAATATTTTAAAAAAGGAAGCCACAGGACTCTCTTGGCTTGGAACTTTTCACTCTATCTGCGCTAAACTATTAAGAAAACATGCTTTAGCTGTGGGTTTAAATACTAATTTTACAATTATAGATCAAGATGATCAAGTCAGGTTAATTAAAAATATATGTAAATCTGAAAACATAGACATAAAAAAAATATCTCCAAAATATATTTTATCAATAATTGATAGCTGGAAAAATAAAGGATGGTATCCAGATGATGTTATTTTAAAAAAAAAGGATATTTTAGAAAAAGGTTTTTTAAAAATTTATAAAATATATCAACTAAAACTAATTAATTTAAATGCATGCGATTTTAGCGATTTAATTTTACATTGTGTAAAAATTTTTGATAAAAATTCTGATATTGTAAAACTTTATTCAAAAAATTTTAAATATATTTTGGTAGATGAGTATCAAGATACAAACTTAATTCAAAGCAAATGGTTAAATCATTTAACAACGCATAATAAAAATATTTGCTGTGTTGGTGACGATGATCAATCTATTTATAGTTGGAGAGGTGCAGAAATTAAGAATTTTCTTGAGTTTGATAAAATATATAAAGATACAAAAATAATTAGGTTAGAATTAAATTATAGATCAACACAAAATATTTTATCAGTAGCATCACATTTAATATCAAATAACCAAAGTAGAATAGGAAAAAATTTGTACACAAATGAGAAAGATGGCGAATTAGTTTCTTTGATTTGTTATAGAAATGGAAAAGATGAAGCATTAGGAGTTGGTGATCAAATTGAAAAATTAAAAAAAAAATTTTCTCTTAATAATATTTCTATTTTAGTAAGAGCTATATTTCAAACCAGAGAATTTGAAGAACGTTTTTTAAAAATTGGTTTGCCTTATAGAATTATTGGAGGAACAAAATTTTATGAAAGAGCAGAAATTAAAGATTGTGTAGCTTATTTAAGAATAGTTTACCAAAATCAAGATGATCTTTCTTTTGAAAGAATAATTAATGTCCCAAAGCGTTCGATAGGTAACTTTACTATTAAACAAATAAATGAGTTTGCTAAAATTAACAAAATAACTTTAGAAAAAGCATCAAAAAAACTTATAGAAAATAACCAAATAAAGCCAAAAACTAAAATTGGGCTTTTATTAATTTTAAACTTAATTCAAAAATGGAGACATGATTTAAATATAAAAAATATTGGCCATATAAAATTATTACAAATAATTTTAGATGAATCTGGTTATAGCCAAATGTTAAAAGATAAAAAAGATTTAGAAAATGAAAATAGATTAGAAAATATCAAAGAATTAATAAATGCTATGAAAGAATTTGATAATTTAGAAAGTTTCTTGGAACATGTGGCTTTAGCAACTTCATTAGACCAAGATTGGAAAGGAGAAAAAGTTAATTTAATGACCATGCACGGATCAAAAGGATTAGAATTTGAAGTCGTTTTTTTACCTGGATGGGAAGAAGGTCTATTTCCTCACCAAAAATCTATTGAGGAAAAAGGAGACAAAGGTTTAGAAGAGGAAAGAAGATTAGCTTATGTGGGTATCACCAGAGCAAAAAAACTAGCAAAAATTTCATTTTCGATGAATAGATTTTACCAGGGTGATTGGATAGATAGCATGTCATCTAGATTTATAGATGAATTACCAAGTGAAAATATCGAAAAAAATAATCTTTTTGTTGAAGATGAAGTTGATAATTTTGAATTTAATCAAGATGTAGAATTTGAAAATGAGATTAAAAGTCCTGGCTGGCTTAGATATCAAAAAAAAATTAAACGTTAATGATAAAAAAAAAATTAGAAAAACTTAGAAAACTAATAAACAAAAATAATTTAGATGGATATGTCATTCCAAAAAATGATGAATTTTTTTCTGAATATGCTGTTAAAGATAGACTAAAAATTATTTCTAATTTTAGTGGGTCAGCTGGTTTAGCAATTGTTTTAAAAAAAAAAAATTATCTATTTGTCGATGGAAGATACACAATTCAAGCAGAACAGCAATCAGGAAAACATTTTAAAATTATAGAAATTCACAAATTTTTACCATATAAAATTATTAAAAATTTAATCCTTGGATTTGATCCTAGCTTATTTACCAGAAAACTACTTAACACATATTTTAATAATTCATTTACTTTAAAGCCAATAGTAAATAACTTGATTGATGAAGTTTACAGTAAAAAAATTTCTAAAACAAAATCCTTTTTTTCTCTTAAAGATAAAATTGTAGGTAAATCTTGTAAGTCAAAGATAAATAATATTTCAAATATATTAAAAACGAACAAAGCAGACTATTTGTTTGTAAGTGCACCAGAAAATGTTGCCTGGACACTTAATATTAGAGGCTCAGATAATCCTAATAGTCCTATACCTAATTGTCGTTTAATAATTGGAAAAAACAAAAAACTTTTTTTAATCACAAAAAAAGAAAAAGCAAAAAAAATAATAAAAAATAATAAAATAGATAAATTACAAATAATAAACCCTGAAAATTTTTTAGATTTAATAAAAAAATTAAAAGGAAATAAATTTATTATAGATCCTTTATCTTGCTCTATCCTTAATGAAAGTTTAATTAGATCAAAATTTAGAATTATAAATAAAGATGATCCATGTTATAGATTAAAATCAATTAAAAATTCAACTGAAATTAAACATATGATTAATGCACATATTGAAGATGGTGTTGCATTAACAAAATTTATTTTTTGGATAAAAAATATAAATAAAAAAAAAATTACAGAAATTGATGCTAAAAATAAGTTAGCAAAATTTAGAAAATTAAATAAAAATTATTTATTTCCAAGCTTCACTACAATTGCTGGTACTGGATCTAATGGTGCCATTGTTCACTATAGAGTAACTAAAAAATCTAATAAAACTATACAAAAAAATCATTTATTTTTATGTGACTCAGGTGGGCAATATAAATATGGTACAACTGATGTCACAAGAACATTGTGTTTCTCTAAACATTCAAACTCTATTAAAAATGTATTTACAAAAGTATTAAAAGGTCACATCGCTGTTGCTACAACCAATCTAAATAAATTTAATATTGGTAAAAAGATAGACAAAAGAGCAAGACAATTCTTGAAAAAAGATGGTCTCGATTATGAGCATGGTACCGGTCATGGTGTTGGTTTTTATTTAAATGTACATGAGGGCCCTCAATCTATAACAAAAATTAATACAGTTAAACTTCAGGAAGGTATGATTTTAAGCAACGAACCTGGTTTTTATAAAAAGGATCATTATGGAATTAGAATAGAAAATTTAGTTTATATAAAAAAAAATAATAAAAAATTACATTTTGAAAATTTGACCCTAGCTCCAATAGAAAAAGATTTAATTAACCACAACTTATTAAATAAAATCGAAAAAGATTATTTATTCAAATATAACTTAAGTGTGTATTCTACCCTTTCAAAGTTTTTAAACCGAAAAGAAAGAAAGTGGTTAGTCAGTCTTATTTAGCATTTTCATCCACTCATCTTGAGTTATTACTTTAACATTTAAATCTTTTGCATTATTAACTTTTTTTGTAGTTGGTTTTTCTCCAATAACTAAATAGTCAAGTTTTTTATTAACTTTACTTATTATTTTTCCTGAATTTTGTTCAATAAGAGATTTTGCTTCAACTCTACTCATTTCATTTAATTTACCAGTAAACATAAATGTTTTATTTTTTAAAGATCCATTTTTATTAATTTGAAAAACATTATCTATTTTAAGAATTTTTTGTAGTTCAAATAAAACTTCTAAATTAGTTTTATTCACAAAAAAATTTTTAATAGAGTTTATTTGTGTTTCACCAATTCCATCAATATTAACTAGATCGCTCATGCCTCCATTTTTAGACAATTTAAAAAAGCTATCTGAAGATTTTAAGTGTCTAGCTAAAAGCTTAGCATTTTCTTGTCCAATATGTCGTATACCTAAAGAATATATAAATTTTTCAAGTGAAATTTTTTTTCTATTATCTATTGAATATTTTAGATTCGCTACAGATAAATTTCCCCAACCTTCTAGTCTTTTAATTTTTTCATAATCTAATTTGAAAATATCTTGAGGTAATTTTATTAATTTAAGATGCCAAAAATTTTCAACAATTTTTTTTCCAAATCCATCTATGTTAAAAGCTTCTTTTGAGACAAAATGTTTTATTTTTTCTACTGCAATTTTTTCACATTTATATCCTTCGCTTGTGCATCTTCTTACAGCATCTTGTTTTTTGGTTGTTTCATTAAAATCTTTAAGAGTTTTAGATCCACATGATGGACAGTTTTTTGGAAATTTAAATTTTTTTAAATTTTTTTTTCTTTTTTGAAAATCTACAGAAACTACATATGGAATAACATCTCCAGCTCTTTCAACAGTTACAATATCGCCGACTCTTATATCTTTTCTATTTATTTCATCCTCATTATGAAGTGTTGCATTAGAAACCATTACCCCTCCAATATTTACAGGCTTTATCTTAGCAACCGGTGTAAGCGCACCAGTTCTACCAACTTGAATTTCAATATTTACAATTTCAGAAATAGAGCTGTTTGCTGAAAACTTATGTGCAATAGCCCATCTAGGGGCATTGGCAGCAAAACCTAATCTTTTTTGTAAGCTAAAATTATTTACCTTGTAAACAATTCCATCTATATCAAATTCTATTTCTTTTCTTTTTTCTTCAAGATTTTTGTGATTTAAAATTAAATTATTAACTCCCTTAATAATTTTATTAAATGGGTTAATTTTAAAGCCCCATATTTTTAAATTTTTTAAAAAGTCAGATTGAGAATTTGTGTCCATATTTTTTGAATAACCATAAGTATACGCAATAAATTTTAAAGGTATTTTGCTTGTAATAAGCGGATCCTTTTGTCTTAAAGAACCTGATGCAGCATTTCTTGGATTAGCAAATTTTTCATTTATTTTTTGAAAATCTTTATTTTGAATAAAAACCTCTCCTCGTATATCAATTTCTGTAGGAAAATTTTTTAACCTAATTTCTTTAGGGATATCTTTTATAGTTCTTAAATTATCCGTAATATCTTCCCCGATTTTCCCATCTCCACGCGAAAGTCCTTTAATAAATTTACCATTTTTATAGATTAGTGAAGCAGAAATGCCATCAATCTTTGGCTCTGCGCTATATTCAATTTCTTCTGGTTGTTTAAAACTTAAAAAATTAAATATTTTTTTTTCAAAATTTATTAAATCTTTTTCATCAAAAGCGTTAGACAAAGAAAGCATTCTAACTCTATGTTTTGATTTGGCAAAATTTTTTGAAGGCTTATGACCTACCGTTATAGATGGTGAGTTTTTTTTTTTTAAAAAATTATATTTATTTTCTAAATCTAAAGTTTCTTTTTTTAAAATATCGTAACTAGCATCTGAAAGGGTTGGATTGCTATCCTCATAATATAATTTATTATGTTTATTTAATTCTTTAAGTTTTATTTGGTATTTTTTTTTTAATTCGTTACTCATATTAAATTAGAGTAAAGATTTAATTTTTTCTAAAATCGATTTACTCTTGTTTTTTTTTATAATTCTTTTTTTTTTAAACTTTTGATTGAATATTCGATATGAATTTTCATACCATTTGCTAGATTGATAATTGTAGCCTAGCAAATGAGCATATTTTTTTGCTTCATCTTCTAAGCCAATTCTGTAATGAATCTCTACTAACCTAAATAATGCTTCCTCAACGTATATTGATTTATCATAATCTCTAACAACTTTTTTAAATCTATTAATTGATGGTATCCATTTTTCTTTTTCCATATAAAATCTAGCTATATACATTTCTTTTGAAGCTAAAATCTCATCTATCAACTCTAACTTATATTCAGCATCTGCCGCAAATTCAGATTCGGGGTAATTATTTATTACATATTTAAAATTTTTTTTAGCTTCAATAATTGGACCTAGATCTTTTTTTTCATCTGCTATTTGATTGTAATAACAAATACTTTTTAAATAAAAAGCATAATCTTTGTTTCGATGATTTGGATATTTTTTTAAATATCTATCAATTTCTTGAATTGCCTGAGTATATGAATCAAAATAATAGTATGAATAAGCTGACATTAAAGATGCTCTTGGAGCCCAAATAGATTGAGGGTACAAAATTTCCGCTTCATTAAATTTTTTGGCAGCCATTAAGCCTTGTCCATCATCTAATAATTCTACCCCTTCTTTGTATGCTCCAATCATTTGTTGATCTAGACCAACTTCTTTTATTTGTAATATTTTTGGTTCTTTGTTACTACAAGACGTTAAAAGAAAGATGCTTGTGGCAAGTAATAATTTTAATATTAAACTCATTACAAGTTTTTATCAGAATTTATAAAAAATTCTATTTTTATGCTATTGATTTTAGCTGAGATTTATTAATAAATGCAGTAGGTAAATTTTTCCCACTAACTTCAAAAATTGAAAAATTACTTTTATCCTGAAAGAGTTCTCTAAGTAGTTGATTGGTTAAACTGTGACCTCCCTGAGAACATTCAATTGAACCAATTACTTTATATCCAGATAAATATATATCTCCAATGCAATCCAATATTTTGTGATTGACAAACTCTAATTCATTTCTTAGTCCCTCACTATTTAAAACTTCGCCTTCTTTTACCACAACTGCATTATCAAGACTTCCACCCTTAGCAAGACCTAATTTTTTTAGTTTCTTAATATCTTCAAAAAGACAAAATGTTCTTGAATTATAAATATCTGTTAGATCATTTTCATAAACGTTAATTTTATTTTTTTGATTGCCTATTAAAGAATTTGAATATTTAATTTCAAAACTAATATCTAAACTTACGTTTGATTTATCTATTTTTATAAATTTTGAACCTTCATTTATGGAAACATTTTTATTGATCTTGATTAGTTTAATTGGTGTTTGACTCAATCTCAAACCTGTTTCTAAAATCGATTTAACAAAATCTCTCGCAGAACCATCCATGATTGGAACTTCTTGAGAAGTTAACTCAATCAAAGCATTATCAACACCTAAAATATACAGGGCTGCCATCAAGTGTTCTATTGTTGAAACTTCAACGTCAAATTCATTAGAAATTGTTGTGCAAAATGATGCTTTGCTAACATTATATATATTTGGAATTACAATATTATTTTTCTTTAAATCAATTCTTTTAAATATAATTCCTGAGTTTGGTTCAGCTGGAAATATATTCATTTTAACTTTTTTTCCAGTATGCAAACCAACTCCGCTGAAATGAATAGGTTTATTTATTGTTTTTTGAGTAAGAATTGACACAGTTAATTTATACAGAAAGATAAAATCAAAAAAAAACAACTATTGTTACAAGAAAATACAATAATTTATCTGAATAAATGAAATAATTTTTCAAAAAAACCTCTTTTTTTTGGTTCTTTAGACATAAAACTTACTTCATGCACATTTGCATTGTTAAGAAAATTAAATCCTGCAAGACAAATTGATTCGGTACTTTCTTCAAAAAAACTCATTTCATTAAAAAAATTAAACCTATCCTCTAAATAAATTGAATTTTTGTTTAATATTTTAGAACCTTCTCCTGTTAGGACTAAAATAGAATTTTTTTTATCAAAAAGAACTGTAGAAAAATCAATATTTTTAAAGCTTAAATTAAGTATTTCATCTAATCTTGCATAAATAATTTTATTTAAAATATCAGATGATATTTTTTTTTGACCTTGATTTTTTATTAAATCAAAAGAAGCAGATCCCTCTTCCGACACATCTGAAAATACAGTTTCAGTTCTATTAAAACTTTGTTTTAAATCTTCTGATTCTTTTTCACTAATTTTTAAAACTTTAGAAATATCTTTTGTGATATGATTTCCACCTAACGGAATGGAATAAAAATGAATTAATCTTTTTTTATCAAAGATGCTTATACAGCTTTTCTCATAACCTATATCTAAAAAAACTTTTTTTTCATAATTTTCAAAGTGGCTATTATATTCTAGAGATTTTGCGTAGCTTGAACAAAAAAAATTTTTAATATTAATATGATTTTCTTTAAAATAATTATCTATGCAATCAAATATTTTTTTTGAATAACAAAGAAATTTAGTTTCTAATATCAAAAAATTAGATTTTATTTCATCTTTTGGAATAGTATAAAATTCTTTTTCATCTGTAATATATTTTTCTATAATAGTATGCATAATTCTTTTATCAAAATAATATTTTAAAATCAGCTGTCTAGATTCTTGCAATAGGAGTTTGATTTCTTTAATGTTTATTTTTTTGTTCTCTAAATTTCTTTTAATTGAGAAATCAATAGAATTGAGATCTTTCGGATCAAACATTAAATTAATATTTTTAATATAATTACCAATTTTTTTTTCTGCAGAAAGAATTAGGTCATGTAATATTTTTTTAGATTCATCTAAATTTAAATATTCTGAATTAAAATTAGAAAGCCATTTTTTTTCAGAAAAAAAAATTACCCTTGAAAAATTTTTATCAAATATACCTATTCGGATTTTTGATGCACCAAAATCAATATATGTTTTGAAATCTTCTTCACTCATCAGATAAAATTACTTGATTTGCTATCCTTAAATCAATGATTTTATAATTAATTTCTGGATTTTTAATTATATTTTGAGCTTTATCTAAAGCGCTTTCCATCTCATTTTTAGGAAGTTTAATTATTATACCAAATTTTGTTTTTATATCCCATCTACCACTTTTAAAAAAAAAAATATCTTTTATTTCATTATAATCAAATTTTGATTCTGTTATAATATTAAAAAAAGAAATAAAATCCTTTTTAGAAAAATTTCCAAAAATATTTGGTAGATCTAAATTTAAATTAAGCGTTTTATAGTCAATTAACTTACCATTAGATCCCACTATATATTTTTGGTTATCTTTAATTGTACTCGCTAATAAAGTAGTCTGTTTTAAGTTAATTACGAGTTTCGAGGGAAATACTTTAAATGCATCATAGCTTTCTAAGTATTTATATTCATCTAAACTTTCTTTTATATAATTTTTACTAATAAAATAAATATTTTGATTTATTACAGAACTAATTCTTTCTTTAATTTTTTGATTAAGATTATCCGAAAGTCCCACAACTTCTATATTATTGATATTTGATAAATTGTTTATATATTTATTTAAGCTTAGATTACTTACAGTGGTTAAAAATAAAAATAATATGATTAATAATATGTATCTATGTTTCTTATCTATTTGTTGATGCATCTTTAATCATCCAATCAATTAAATTTATAAAAGATATCTGATTGTATTTAGCTATCTCTGGTACTAAAGATAATGAGGTCATTCCCGGCTGAGTATTTATTTCTAATAAGTAAAATTTATTGTTATAAAATTTAAAATCAGATCTAGTTGCGCCCCTACAACCAATTGCAATGTGCGCTTTAAAAGCTAAATTCATTAATTTATCCATATCAATTTTATTAATTTTTACTGGAATTATATGCTCTGTTTTTGATTTAGAGTTATATTTTGCTTCATAATCATAAAATTTTCTTTTTGGTTTTAATTCTATAGCACCCAGTTTTTTTTTGCCCAAAATTGCTACCTGAATTTCTCTTCCTGGTATATATTTTTCAATCATTATTTCTTTATAAGGTGCTAATTTTAATAAATTTTTATAAAAACTTTCCTTTTTACATATATATACTTCAACACTAGATCCCTCATTGAAAGGTTTAATAACAACTGGAAAACCAATTTTCTTTTTTACTTTATTAATAATTTCATTTTTATTTATTTTATTTTTAAACTTAAATTTAAAGTATTTTGGAGTTAAAATTTTATTTTTAATAAATATTTTTTTTGAAATTTCTTTATCTATTGCAATCGAAGATGACAAAACTCCTGAATGAGTATATTTAATCTTTTCTGACTCTAATACTGCTTGAACATAACCATCTTCTCCATACCTTCCATGTAGTGCATTAAAAACTATATTTGGTTTATATTTTCTTAAATTTTTAACTAAATTACCATCAGGCTCACATATTTTTGTAATATATTTTTTTTTTATTTCTCTATTAACTGCTTTTGCTGTTCTTAAACTAATCTCTCTCTCTCTTGAAAATCCTCCAGCTAAAATTAAAATTTTTTTTTTCATCTATTCTACTAAAATAATTTCTAATTCTAAATTTATTCCTGTTTTTGACATTACTTTATCTTTTACATAATTAATTAATTTTTTCATATCTTCATATTTTGCATTTCCTCTGTTAACAAAAAAATTCCTATGTTTTTCAGAAATATAAGCTTCTCCAAAATGGATATCAGGAGGCACAGACTTTTCTATTAATTCCCAAACTTTTTTATCTGTTTGATTCAAAGGATTTTTGAATGTGCTACCACCAGTTTTAATTTTCGTTGGTTGAGAAATTTCTTTTTTATTTTTTAAATTAATTATTTCTTGGTTTATTTTTTTCTTTTCCTTTTCTTTTCCTATAAATGTTGCACTTAAAAATATTAAATTATGTGATAAATCACATTTTCTATATTCAAAATTAATTTTGTTTACTGGTATAGTAAAAACTTTTCCTAATCTGTCTATTGCTTGTACTGAAATTATAATATCTTTAAACTCTTTTTTGAAACAGCCTGAGTTCATTCTAATTCCACCACCAACACTACCTGGTATGCAAGATAAAAACTCAAAACCTCCTATATTATTTTGCATAGCAAATTCTGATAGTTGTTTATCTAAAACACCACTACCAGCAATAATTGTAGTTTTGTTTAATAAACTTATATTAGAAAATTTTTTGCTTAATTTTATTACAACTCCTTTAAATATATTATCATTGAATAAAATATTTGAGCCTGCTCCTATAACGAATATTTTTCCTCTTTCATTATATAATTTTAAAAAATCTATCAATTCCTGGAGAGTCTCTGGTTTAAAAAAAATTTTAGTTCTTCCGCCTATATTAAACCAGTTAGTTTTTTTTAATTCATAATTAAATAGAATTTTACTATTAAAATTTTTAGTCTTTTTTTCTATATCGCTAATTTCCATTATAATAAAGCAGGTAATTCTCTAATCCAATTTGATATTGATCCAGCACCCATACCAATAACTATCTTATCTCCATAAATATTTTGTCGAGTAAATTTTGCAAGATCTAACCTGTTATTAATTAAAATTACTTTAATTTTAGAATTTCTAATTAATTCTTTTGCAAAATTTGAATATTTAAATCCTAGATTAATATTTTCTCCTGCTTTATATATTGGACATAAAACTACAACATCTGCTTTTGCAAAAGCTTTGGAAAATTCTCTTTTTAAATTTTTTAATCTTGAAATTCTATGTGGTTGAAAAATACAAACTATTTTTTTATTTTTATAAACTTCTTTAACACCATTAAGAACTTCTTTAATTTCTGTTGGGTGGTGTGCATAGTCATCGAAAAAAGGAACTTTTTGAAAAGAAAAAATTTTAGTAAATCTTCTTTGAACTCCTTGAAAGTTTTTTAATCCATCTTTAATTAATTTATTCGATATTCCAATTGAAGATGATACTGCAACTGCTGCTGTTGCATTTCTTATATTATGAAGACCAATAATTGGTATTTTTATATTTTTAATATATTTTTTTTTATTACTTGGTAAAGAAATTTTAATATCAAATATTGAATAATCTATTTTTTGAACAACATTAAATATTCTAAAATTACTTTTTTTATCTACACCATAAGTAAGATAATTCATATTTGAAATTTTTTTTAAAATATCTTTATTATTTTTATTATCTAAACAAATGAAAGACTTTCCAAATGAAGGTGTGTTGTTAACAAATTTAACAAAACTATTTTTTAGATTTTCAATCGATCCATAAAAATCCATATGCTCTTCATCAATATTTGTAACAATTGAATAAGTTGGAGGAATTTTTACAAAACTACCGTCGGACTCATCGGATTCTAAGATACACCAGTTACTCTTACCTAATTTTGCAGAATTTCCAAAAGAATTTAACACTCCACCATTAATAACTGTAGGATCAATTCTTGCTTTTAAAAATATATTTGAAACTAAGGATGTAGTTGTTGTTTTGCCGTGCGAACCTGCCACAACAACATTTTTCATTAAAGAAACTATATGTGCAAGCATTTCACCTCTTTTATAAATAGGTAATTTATTTTTTTTAGCCTCTAAGTACTCAGTGTTATTTTTATGTATAGCTGAAGAAATTACTATAATTGTAGATTTTTTAATGTTTTGTTTATTATGACCGATATTGATTTTAATTTTATTTTTTTTCAATCGTTCAATATTTTTATTATTAGAAATATCACTTCCTTGAATATTAAAACCCAATTCTTTCATAATAAGCGCCAGTCCACTCATACCAATTCCGCCTATACCTACAAAATGAATTAATTCTGATTTTGCTAACTCAATTTTCATTTAAAAATTTTATTATTTTTCGGTTGAAGTTTTCCCAAGTTTCATTTTCATTAAATTTCATTAGAATTTTTTTTTTTTCAAAATATTCATTCTTATCGACCATAATTTGATTAATTATTTTATAAATATCACCAGAATTAAAGTTTTTTTCTTCTAATATCCAGCAACAATTTCTATCATAATATCTTTTTGCATTTAAAAATTGATGATTATCTGTTGCATGAGGAAATGGTATGGAAATAAAAGGAATATTCAAATGAGCTAATTCAGCTAATGATGAAGCTCCAGCTCTCGTTATAGCAATATCAAAGTTATTTTTTTTACATAAAAAATTGTCTTCAAAAAAAAATAAATTATTTTTAATATTATTTTTATCATATTCTTTTTTATAATTATCAACATCAAAACCTAATGACAGTTGTTGAGTTACCTCTATTTTGTATTTTTTTGATAGTTGAATAATTTCACTCTTTAAATGTTTACTAAAAAATAAAGATGCCTGGCTTCCACCCATTATTAAAATTTTAAATGTATCATCTTTTGTTTCGCTTGTATTTAGTTTAGAGTAAAAACAATTATTTAAAATTGGATCAATTACAATTCCTTTGTGACCAGGTACTACAGATTTTTCTTTATTTCCTATAATAATATCTCTGTCGTAACACAACACATGATGAGAAAATCTCAATAAAAATTTATTTGATCTTCCTATTATCGAATTTGGTTCAAATAAAATTATTTTTTTTTTAAATATTTTAGCCGCTAGCACTATAGGTAAAGACATATAGCCGCCGGTACTAATTATAATATCAATTTTATTTCCACTAAAATGGATTAATGATTTAATAAAAGCAAAAAATAAAAAAATAATTTTTAAAGGAAACAGATATTTTTTTTCCGGAATTTTTTTTACTTCAAAAATAGTTTTTTTAAATTCTTTTGGAATATATTTTGCCCCTCTCACATCGGTATAAAGACTTACATTAAATTCATGTTTTAAATGATTATATAAATTTAGCGCAGGTACAACATGTCCTCCAGATCCACCAGTGCTAATTAATACTTTTTTCATTCTTAAGTTAATTTCCTTTTTGTCAAATTTAAAATTACTCCAGATAAAATTGCTGTACTTATTATTGAAGAACCACCATAACTTAAGAAAGGCAAAGTCATTCCAGTTGTAGGTAAAAATCTAATATTTACTCCTATATGAATAAATGCCTGAAGAAGAATTATTGTTATTGATCCTACTAAAATAAGCTTAGCTTTATTATCATTTTCTAAATTTAACTTTCTTAAAACTTGATAAGATAAAATTAAAAAAATGAACATTATCAAAATTACAATTAAAATGCCGAATTCTTCTGATATTACAGAAATAATGTAATCAGTATGAGCCTCTGGAATTCTAGAATTTAATGTTCCTTCACCTATGCCTTTGCCAAAAAAACCTCCATTAGAGATTGCTTCTAATGCTTTCTCAGATTGATGCTTGTCTCCAGAATTTGGATCTAAAAAAGAAAATAATCTTTTTTGAATATAATCAAATTTTGGAACAAATAAAATTATATATGAAAGAACTATTGAAGCTAATCCAAAGAAAGAAAAAAAGAAAATTAAATTTATTCCTGAAACAAATATCAAAGAAAACCAAATAAGAATAACAAGTAAAGTTTGTCCTAAATCTGGTTGAGTGATTAAAAGTATTATTATTGGAAAAATTATTAAAAAACTTAAAAAATACTTAAGATAAATATTTTTATAATTTTCTAAACTTAAAACTGACGCAATCATAATTATAAAAAAAGGTTTTAATAATTCTATTGGTTGAAATCTTGGTATAAAGGGTAAATCTAACCACCTTGTAGATCCTTTTGCTTCAATTCCTATAAATGGAACTAAAATTAGAAAAAACAACGTAACCACAAATAATATTTTTGATAATTTGTAAAGTTTTTTTTGACCTAAAAAAGAAAATCCAATTAATAAAAAAATAGCAAAAATAATGAATACTAAATGTTTAATAAAAAAATAATACGTATTAGTATCCAGTTTATCTGAAGCTATAATTGAAGTTGAGACCAATGAAAAAAAAAGACCAAGTAAAAACATTGATAGTATCAAAATAAAAATAAATTTATCAATATTTTTCCACCACTCATAATAAAGTTTAAAAACAGTATTAATATTTATCATTTATATATTTAATTTAATTTTTTTTATTAGTTTATTAAAATATTTACCTCTATCCTCAAAATTTTTAAATTGATCAAATGATGCTGCAGCAGGACTAAAAAGAATGCATATTTTTCTATTTTTTTTATTTTTAATATCAAAACATATTTTTTTTATTGCAGCTTCAAGATTTTGAAATGATTGATAAAATAATTTTTTTATAAATAATTTTTTAAAAAATAATATATTATTTCCAAATATATAAGCTTTTATGTTTTTATAATATTTTTTTGGAAGAATGAAGACATCTCCTTTTTTTGGGATACCTCCGACAAGCCAAAATATATTTTTGTATGATTTAAGCAAATTTATACTAGAAGAAAAACTTGTAGATTTTGAGTCATTTATTATTATCAAATCATTATTATTTAAAATAATTTGCTGTCTAAAATTTAAACTTTTAAAATTATTCACAATATTTAAAATTTTTTTATTATCTAATTTAAATATTTTACCAAATGATAAAATAAATGATAAATTGTTTAAATTGTTAACATTTTCAAAGTAAGGATTTTTTATAAATTTTTTTATTTTTTTTAAATTATTCATTTGAACGTTGATTATTTTTGAATTTGGACTAAATTTTTTTATCTCTTTTTTTAAATGTTTATTATTCAAATCAATATAAGCAAAGCCATTTTGATTTTGTTTTAAAATAAGTTTAAATTTTGCATGAACATAATTTTGAATAGTCCCATGTCTTTCTAGATGATCAGGGCTAATATTTAAAATCATTGCATGATCTGCTTTAAAAAATTTGCTATATTCTATTTGGTAAGAGGAAGCTTCAATTACAAAGATTGTAGTATAAACAATATTTTTTTCAGATAAAATTGGTTTTCCAATATTACCAAGAAGTCTTACATCTTTCTTGTGTTTTTTAAGAATATCAAACAACAATTTTGCTGTAGTTGATTTACCATTAGTTCCAGTAATTGTGATTTTTAAATTAGATAAATTTTGTAAATAAAATATATCAAGATCTGTAATTATTTTATCTTTATATTTTTTTAGATAAAATTTAAGGCTAGATTTATTTATATCGATACCTGGACTTATTACAATAAAATCAAACTTTTTTTTTTTAATTTTATTTTTTTCGATAAATTGAGTTTTTAATAATTTTTTTGAAATATTTTCTTTATTATCGTCAAATATAAATACTTTATTATTTTTTTTTAGATAATTAAAACATGATTTACCAGTTCTAGCAAAACCATAAATTAAAAAAATTTTATTTTTTAATTTATCTCCCAAATCCAGCATTATCTTAATTTAAGTGTAGCAAGACCAATCATTGCTAAAATTATAGAAATAATCCAAAATCTTACAACAATGGTTGATTCTGCCCATCCTTTTTTTTCAAAGTGGTGGTGAATCGGTGCCATTTTAAAAATTCTTTTTCCTGTTAATTTAAATGATATAACTTGAGCAATTACCGAAATAGCTTCTAGCACAAACAAACCTCCTGTAATAGCAAGTACTATTTCATGCTTAGTTATAATTCCTACGGCACCTAAAGACCCTCCTAATGCTAGAGAGCCTGTGTCACCCATAAAAATTTTTGCTGGAGGTGCGTTAAACCATAAAAAGCCTATGCAAGAACCAATGATTGATCCACAAAATACAGAAGCTTCACCAACCCCTTCTATATAGGGGATTTGTAAATAATCTGAAAAAACAACATTTCCAGTAACATAACTAATAAAAGCAAAACAACCTGCTACTAAAATTACCGGAACAGTTGCTAAACCATCTAGTCCATCTGTTAAATTAACCGCATTGGAAGAACCAACTATGATAAAAATATAAAAAGGAATAAAAAACCAACCCAGATTTATTAATAAGTTTTTAAAAAATGGAAAATACAAATTTTTTAATTCAGGTGTTTGTACAAAATAAGTTAAAATATAAATTCCAATTAAAGAAATAATTATTTGTGAAAAAATCTTAAATTTAAATGAAATTCCTGCGGAACTTCCTTGTTTAATTTTTTTATAATCATCGTAAGCACCTAAAACTCCAAAACTACCAACAATAAATATTAAAAACCAATTATAGTGGTTATTTAGGTCTCCCCAAAGCAAAATTCCAGAAAACAAACCCAATAAAATTAAAACACCACCCATAGTTGGCGTACCAATTTTTTTTATAATATGTTCACTTGGACCATCATCTCTAATTGGATTATGAATTTTTTTCGATGAAAAATATGCTATAATTGGATTTCCAATAAAAAATACAACCATCATTGAAGTAAACATTGCAAGACCAGTTCTAACAGTTAGATATTTAAATACATTTAAAAATGCATAACTATCAACCAAACTTGAAAATAAACTAAAAAGCATTAATTCTTTCTTTTTTGATTTTTGTCACAAATTTATTTAACCCAGTAGAATTTGATCCTTTGATCATTAAATAATCATTATTATTTAAATCATTTTTTATCAAATTATAAATTTCATTTATATTACTTAATATTTTACCTCTTTTATCTGGAGAAATGGCATAATAAGTTTCTTTGATATCTTTTCCATAAACATAAACCTTATCTATAGAAGTTTTGTTAATTATTTTTGCAATATTTTCATGTAATATTTTTGAAAACTTTCCCATTTCGAGCATATCCCCCAAAAATAAATATTTTCTTTGATTGTTAAATTTTAAAGAGTCAAAATTTCTAATTGCAAATTCTAAAGAAAGTGGATTCGAATTATAACTTTCATCTATTAAAAATAATTTTTTATTACCTATATTAATTTTTGAAAAATCTCCTCTTGAATTTGGTAAACTAAAGTCAAAAAATAATTTTTCATTGATGGTTTTTAAATTAAAAAACTCTGAAATTACTAATACAGATGCTAATAAGTTTTCTACATAAGGTTTTAAGCTATTTCTAATAACAAAACTTTTATAATAATTTTTTATTTTAAAAATAGCTTTTAAGTTTGATTGATATTTAACAATTTTTTTCAAAAATATATCTGCAGATGATTTATTTTTACTAAACGAAATAACTTTTAAATTTTTTTTTAATGCAATATTTTTTAAAAAATTAAAATAACTGTCGTCCATGTTAAGAACAATAGTTCCATTTTGAGTTATATTATTTATCATTTCTGATTTTGCTGCTGCAATTTCTGTAAGGTTTTTAAAGTTTTTAATGTGTGCATAAGAAATATTAGTTATAACTCCTAAATCTGGAGCCAAATTTTTAGTTAAGTAATTAATTTCACCTTTCTTATCCATTCCAACTTCAAAAACACCAAACTTATCTTTTTTTTTTAAATTGAACAAACTTAAAGGAACCCCATATTTATTATTAAAAGATTTTTTTGAATATGTTATTGGAGATAATTTTCTTAACGCATATGATAATAATTCTTTTAGAGAAGTTTTGCCTGCACTTCCAGTTATAGAAATTATTTTAGCGTTAAAAGTTCTTCTTATATTATAAGAATTTTCATTCAAAAATTTTAAAGTATTTTTAACTTTAATTTTTTTTGCAAAATTTTTTTTATTCTTTCTATTTACAATTGCTAATGATGCTCCTTTTTGTATTGCTTCATCAGAGTAATAATTTCCATCCTTTTTTTTACCTTTAATTGCAAAAAAAATATCATTTTTTTTAATTTTTTTAGAATTTATTGATGCTTCATTGATTTTAGTGTTTTTTTTTAAAAAATTTAAATTAATTTTTTCATTTAAGATATTTAATTTAAAATTATTAAATAAAATTTTATTTTTAATTTTAATTTGACGAATTATGCATTTGCGATCTGATAATTTTTTTTTAATTGTAGAATATTCTTGATATGTTTCGTGACCTTTTCCTGATACAAGCAAGATGTTGCCTGATTGTAATTCTTGTATTGCTTGCCCAATAGCTCTTTCACGAGATTGTATTTCTCTTAATTTGCTTTTTTTAATATGTTCTTTAATTTGATTTCTAATTTTTTGTGGGTTTTCATTTCTAGGATTATCATCTGTTAAATATATCTTTCTACAGTAGTTGTTTGCAATTTTTCCCATAATAGATCTTTTTAATTTATCTCTTTCTCCTCCACATCCAAAAACTATAGAAATATCGCTAAATTTAAATTGTTCTTTTATATTTTCTAAAGATGTTTTGAGTGCTTCGGGTGTGTGTGCATAATCTAAAATTACTTTAGAATTATTTTTAATATTTCCTATTTTTTCTAACCTTCCATTTACAGGCTTAATTTTATTCACTGACTCTACAATTTTAGAAAATTTAATTTTACTATTTTTTGCTGCTAAAATTGCCATAAGAATATTTTTAATCTGAATTTTTCCAATTAAATTTGTAGAAAGTGAATATAATTTTTTTTTAAAAATAAATTCTATTTTTTGAGAATTTCCTAAAAATAAATGTTTTTTTACAACGATGTCTGAATTTTTTTTTCCAATTCGATATGTTTTTATTTTTTTTTTAGTAGAAATTTGTTTAAAAATATTTGATTGAGGCGTATCATTGTCAAAAATTATAGTTGAATTTTTCTTAAGTAATTTATTAAATAAAATTAATTTTGAATTTAAGTAATCTTTATATGTCCTGTGATAATCTAAGTGATCTCTGGATAAATTTGTAAAAATAGCTGTATCAAATTTTATTCCATCAAGCCTATTTTGTTTTAAACCATGACTAGAAGCTTCTAATATTACATTATTTATATTTTTTTTTTTTAATTCTTCTAATGTTTTATTTAAATTTATTGGATCTAAAGTTGTATTTATTATTTTTTTATTACCATTAGGATAATTTATACCTAACGTTCCAATTGAAGCTGCTTTTACTTTATTTATATTTAAAATTTGAAAATAAAAATTTACAATTGAAGACTTTCCATTGGTTCCTGTAACCGCAATTAAATTTTCTGGTTTTTTTCCATAAAATTTAGATGAAACTTCAGAAAGTAATTTTCTGCTATTTTTAGTTTTGATATATAAAATATGATCTTTTATCCCTTGAAATTTTAAATCAGATACAACTGTTTTTGCTCCTTTTTTTATTGCTTCTGCAATAAATTGATTCCCATTTTTTTTATTTCCTCTGATTGAAAAAAAAATATCTCCATTCTTGCAAATTTTACTATTGAAACTTAAACTTGAAAATTTATGACTTTTAAATTTTGAAGGTATGTTTTTAAATAATTTACCAATATTCATTGAGATAAAATAAACTCTTAATATTTTGTGGCTAAAATAGGCCCAATTTTTTCAATTATTTTTCCTGCAATTTCAACTGAGGTCCATCCCGCTGTATTAAATGGCGTACCTTTGTAGAATCCGGCCTTATTTCTATATTTATAAATATAGTCCTTTGAAGTTTTTGGCTCATCTAAAAGAACTAATAAAACATACTTCGGTTTGGATGTCGGAAAAATTGCTGTAAAAGTATTTACTTTAGCTTTTGAATAACCTCCAACAGTTGTTTTTTCAGCCGTTCCAGTTTTTCCTCCTATTTCGTAACCTGCAATATTAGCAAATTCAGCTGTTCCAATCTCAGTTGACACAATTTTCCTTAATATTGAATTAATTTTTTTTGAAACATTCTCATTTAATAATTTTTTATTAGATCTAACTTTAAATTTTTTTTTTACCAATGTTGGTGTGATTTCAAATCCACCATTAGCAATGATTGCATATCCTTTTGCTACTTGTAAAGCTGTAGTGCTAACTCCATGGCCAAAAGATGCTGTTGCCAGTTTACATTTTCCCCATGCAAATTTTTTGGGAGATGCTACCTCTTCAATATCAAATTCTATATTGCTTAATACACCAATATTTTCTAAAAAAGATTTAAACTTTTCTATACCTAGCTTTTGCCCTATTCTAACAGAACCAATATTTCCTGATCTAATTAAAATTTCCTCTACTGTTAAATTTGATGGCATTTTATTATCATATTCTCTAATAGTATGTTTTCCACAACGAATTTTTTTTTCTAAATTTAAAAATTCTGTATCAGTTTCTATTAATTTTTCATGCAATCCGGCAGCAACTGTGAAAGTTTTAAATACAGAACCAAACTCATAGACTGCCTTAGTTGCTCTATTGATAAAATTTACATCTTTAATTTCTTCTCTTTTATTAAGATTAAAATCTGGCAAAGAAACCATTGATAAGATATTTCCATTATTTACATCCATAAGAATTGAAGCGCTTCCCTTATTCCTAAATATTTTTTGAAATTTAATTAACTCTTCCCTAATTAAAAACTGAATATTAGTATCTAATGTAAGATGTAAAGGTTTATTATCTTTTCTTAGTTCAAAATCATATGATTTTTCAATTCCAGAAATGCCATTATTATCATCATCAATTTGACCAACTATATGGCTAAATAAATTTTCTTGAGGATAAATTCTTGTAATTTTTTCTTCAGGAATTATAGACTTGTCACCTAATAGAAGTAACTCCTCAAGTTTTTCTTGGCTAATTTTTTTATGAATATAAAAAAAATTTTTACCATTTAACTTTTTTTCTATTTCATTAAAATTTTTATTTGGAAATATTAATTTTAAATTAATTAAAAGTTTTTGTTTATTAATGACAAGCTTAGGGTTAATCCCAATATGATTTGTTATAACTGTTTTCGCAATTATGTTTCCTGAATTATCTAATATTGTAGATCTAAAATTTAATTTAAATATTTCTAATTTTCTTTCAACTTTTTTAAAACCGCCTAAATATATGGCTTTTGAAGAAAAAATTATTGATATAATTAAAAACACAAAAAAAATAAAAGCAACTCTATTAAATGAAATGATTAAGTTAGATTTAGGTTTTTGATATGAAAATTCACTTTCATATTCTTCTAAAACTAAATTAGAATTATTGTTATCTTGTGGCATTTTTAACCAAAACGTTCTCTTCATTAAACTCAACTTCAATTATATTTTTTTTTTCAATGGGAATTAACTCAGTTTCAAAATATTTTTTTTGATATTCTAGTAATTTCTTAGGTGAACTTAGATAGTTATATTCAAGTAACTCTAATTCATGCTTATCTCCAAGCAACCTTAAATCTTCTTTTATTAGAAAAATTTCTTTATCAATTTTTTTTGTGGAGTTTTTAGTTAATGTTGTAAATAATATTAGAACAAATATTGAAATCCCTAATATAATTTTTTTCATAATTCTTCAGATAGATTCTCTATATTTAATAAGTTTTGAAATTTTTTTAAAAATTCTGAAAAATCATTACCTTCATTTATTTTTATAGCATATCTTAATTTTGCAGATCTTGATGGGAGATTATTATTTAACTCTGTTGTGCTTGGTAAAATTGGTTTTTTATGAATTAATTTAAATAAATTTTTTTTTATTATTGCTGAAGGTAAATACCTTGATGTGTTTTTAAATTCAGAATAATTTTTAAAAAAAAATTTTACTATTTTATCTTCAATGGAATGAAAAGTAACAACCACAATAATTCCACCTAAAGGAAGAATTTTAAAACTATTTATAAGTCCGTAAATTAATTCGCTAATTTCTTTATTAACAAATATTCTTAATGCTTGAAAAACCTTAGTGGCATTATGAGTTTTAGAATATTTTTTTTTTTTAATAATATTAATAATATCCACTAAATCTTCTGTATTTAATTGTTTATTTTTTCTGCTTTTTATAATTTTTTTTGAAATTAATTTTGATTTTATTTCTTCACCAAAAAACTTGAATATTTTTTCAAGATTCTTTTGTTTTAAACTATTTATTACTTCATTTGCTGAAAAATCATTTAATCCCATTTTCATATTAAGTTTACCACTACTGTTAAATGATAAGCCTTTTTTTAAATCTTTAATTTGGTTTGTAGAATAACCCAAATCAAAAATGATACCTTTTAAATTATCTATTTTGTATTTTAGATTTATAACTTCGCTAAACTTTTTATTATCGAAATTAAAACGATCTTTAAAATTTTTTTTAAACTTATTTACAGTTTTTTGAGTATCTATATCTCTATCAATTGCAATAACTTGATTTTTTTTAAATTCTAGTATTTTTTTTGTATATCCACCCTGCCCAAAAGTGCAGTCAATAAATGTGCCACCATAATGAGGGGAAATAATGCTGATTATTTTGTCAATCAGTACTGGAAAATGTTTTTCTTTTTCCAGTTTTATGGTGGCATTCATTTATTTTTTCGAAGACCATTAGTTTTTTTGTCTTCTTAAAAATGCAGGAATTTCTAAATCATTTTCTTCTTTATTTTCATTTTCTGTACCATCTAAAGAAGTTAATTCTTCATTTTGACTTTCATCATTTTCAGAATTAAATAATTCTGGAACATCTTCTTTTATTTCAAAATTTTCTAGACCGTTAGAAGACGTTTCTTCATTTGAAGTTGAAATCTCTTCTTCATGATCAATTTCAGAGTGCACAGACTCAATGTTAGCATCACTATTTACTTCGTTCATATGTTCTTGAGTGCTATGAACTTCCGAATTGATAGTTTCGTTCGCTTCTTGTGTTGTTTCTTGATTTATTTCATTCTCTAATTTTAAAGCCGTCGCACCTTCAGAAATAGGCGATGTCATTGTAGCTGAAAAATTAAATGATGATGAATTTACTGAATTTTGATAATCAGAATAACCTGGATTTCTATTTTGAATTCTATGGACCATATTTATTACTGATTTAGCTTCTGGCTGTTGACCATCTAAAGATGTTGCAACAATTGAAACTCTCATTTTACCTTCTAAAGTTTCATCAGTAATTGCACCAATAATTAATTCGGCCTCTGGATCAACTTCAGCTCTTACTTTGTTTACTGCTTCATCTACTTCAAAAAGTTTAAGATCTTTGCCGCCTGTAATATTAACTAATAAACCTTTGGCACCTTTTAAGGTATAATCATCAATTAAAGGATTATTAATTGCAAGCTCAGCTGCTTTCACCGCTCTTCCTTCTCCTTCAGACTCTCCTGTACCCATCATTGCTTTGCCCATTGAACTCATAACTGTTTCAACATCAGCAAAATCTAAATTTATTAATCCTGGTCTAACCATAAGATCTGTAATACTTTTGACTCCATGTAACAGGACATCATTTGAAAGTTCAAAAGATTCTTCAAAAGTAGTTTGTTCACTAGCAATTTTAAATAAATTTTGATTAGGAACCACTATAATTGTATCAACATGTTTTCTTAATTCTTCTAAGCCTTGTTGGGCTTTTCTCATTCTTGAGGGTCCTTCATATAAAAATGGAAGAGTTATGACTCCAACAGTTAATATATTTAATTCTTTTGCGGCTCTTGCAATAACATGTGCAGCACCTGTTCCTGTACCACCGCCCATTCCCGCGGTGATAAAAACCATATTTGATCCTTGCAATATGTTTACAATTTCATTTAAAGATTCATCTGCAGCCGCTTGTCCAATATCAAGTCTTGCGCCTGCTCCTAGGCCTTTGGTAAGATTTAATCCCATTTGAATTTTTGCGTTTGCTTTACTTAATCTTAAATCTTGAGCATCGGTATTAACTGCAATAAATTCTACTCCCTGTAATCCAGCATCGATCATTCCATTAATAGCATTTCCGCCCGCTCCTCCAACTCCAAGAACTAATATTCTAGGTTTTAGCTCTTTTATATCTGGTGATTTAAAGTTAATTGACATTTTCCTCTCCTATTATTTGTTAAATTGAAGCTCCCATTTAAGGCCTGATCTATTAATGTTAGATTTTTTTCTTGCAGCAACCCTAAATTTTTCAAATGCTGTTGGTTCCCATATTTGAAATGTTTTACCTTGACCAACAAACAGCATGCTTTTTTTTATTTTTGCATGTTTTAATAATTTTGTAGTAATTAAAATTCTTCCTTCACCATCAAATTGTAAATTTGTGCTCTCTGATAATACTGATGTTGCAAAATAGTCTTTTTTTTCTTCAAAAGGATTTAAATTATCTATTGCATTAGAAATTTTTTCGATTCTATCTTGTGGCCAAGCTTCAATTGACTGATTATTAAATGATGGAAAGCAAATTATACCGTTGTAGCCTAAATTAGATAAATAAGACCTAAATGAAGCAGGCACCGAAACCCTCCCTTTTTTGTCTAGTTTGTTTTCGTATACAGATAAAAACATAGCACATAAATTCCTTTAAGATCCCTATTTGGGATATTATGGGATCTTATGGGTTTTATTTTAAACCGTCAATATATAATTTTAATACAATTGTCTTATAAAAATAAGAACAAACCTGAAACAATTTTAATGAATTTATTTTAGAAATTTGCCAGATAAACTATAAGCCGGGTTCTGTTATTTAAACTTATCATTTCTCTAGACCTTAAATCACTTTAAGGCTCAAGCAACTAACCCTGATGACTAGCCAAAGACTGCTTTTAGTTATTTCTAACAATGTCATCTCTACTCAGTCTTGCTCTCGGTGGGGTTTTCCATGCGCTGTTTGTTACCAAACAGCCGGTGTGCTCTTACCACACCTTTTCACCCTTGCCTTGATAAGGCGGTTTATTTTCTGTGGCACTGTCCCTGGGGTCACCCCCGCCAGCAATTAACTGGCACCGTGTCTCTGTAGAGCCCGGACTTTCCTCTTTAAAATTAATTAAAGCGATAAGTCATTTATCTGGCAGTTACAAAATATTGTTTATTTTTTTTTTTTCAAGGAAAATTAACTATATAATTTGCTAAGTTTTTCTGCAATTATCACACATTCTTTATCTATATTGCCATTAACTAACTCTGGTCTAAATCTTCTCTGAAAAGATTTTGTTAACTTAAGATAGTTTCTGTTTGATAGATTATTTGTAAAATAACCAATTTTTCTAAAAAAATTCTTAATTTTTTTTTTATCATCAAGATAAATCTTTTGTTTTCTAAATTTTCTTAATTTTTTTTGATTAATATTGTGCCAAATACCAATTCCTTTGCGTGCTAATAGTTTCCATGGAAATTTCTCCCCTGGATCTTTTTTTCTATCAAATGCTATATCTGAATGACCTAGTACATTGTTTTTTTTAATATTATATTTTTTAATCAAATATTTGCATAAATTGATTAAAGATAGTGTTTGAGCTTTTGAAAATTTTTGATAACCGAACTGATGGCCTTTATTCGAAATTTCAATTCCAATTGAATTTCTATTCAAAGAATTTTCTTTATTCCAATTTGATTGTCCTGCATGCCATGCAATATATAAGTCTGGTACCATCAATATAATTTGGCCGTTTCTTTTTATAAAATAATGGCAGCTTACTTTTGAGTTTTCATCAATTAGTCTTTTTATTGCCTTACTTTCGCTACTCATTCCAGTGTAATGAAATATTAAATGTCTAATATTCTTTTTGATTCTTTTTTTAGTTGTAAAGTTTGGAGAGTAATTTAATGCAATTTTGCCCAACATATACTAGATTTTATCACACAAAATATCCATTTACATTGGTGAAAGATATAAATATAAAATTTGAATAATGAAAAGAATTTTTATCTTAATATTCTTATCTTCTTTTCTATCAGTGAGTGTATACGCTGGTAGCGATGGCAGCAATGAATTATCTAAAAAATCAGATGCTTCAGTTTCAGATGCTTCAGTTAAAGATTGTTTTGAAGGATTAAACAGGGGAATTTTTGCACTAAACCAAGGGTTAGATAAAGTAATGTTCAAACCAGTTGCAAAAGCTTACAGGGTACTGCCGGTACCAGTTAGAACTGGGACGAGCAATGTGTTAGCTAATCTTTCTTCGCTTATAACCATACCAAACAATGTGCTACAGGGAGAGTTTAAAACTGCAGGAGTTAACACAGGAAGATTTATAATAAACACAACCGTAGGAATTCTTGGAATATTTAATGTGGCTAAAAAAATGGGTTTTTCTGAATATGAAAAAGAGGATTATGGTCAAACATTTGGAGTGTGGGGAATAAGTTCGGGTTGCTATTTAGTGTTACCAGTACTAGGACCATCAACTATTAGAGATACAGCCGGTTCATTCATGAATGTATTAGGTGGAGACCCTTACTATAATGTTTCTATTCATGGCAACAACGAATTTTTGGAAAAATCTGATTACATAGCAACAAAAGCTTTAACAGGAATAGATTTTAGAGCAAAAAACATTGAGTCATTAGAAAATTTAGAAAAAAATTCTATGGATTTCTACGCCTCGGTAAAAAGTCTATATTTACAAGATAGACAGAGAAAAATTGCGAATACAAAACCAAGAGCAACTATTGAAATTTTGTATGAAGGCGAATGGGAAGAAATTGAATCTCAGTAAATAATAAAATCAATGTTGGCCAAAAAAATTTGGAAGTTTTTATTACTAGTATCAATAAACTTTTTTTTTCTATCAAATTCATTTGCCATCGAACCATATTTATTCGTTCAAGAAACAGTTAACAGTGCTTCAGAAGCATTAAATAAAAGATTATCTAAAGAGGAAAAGATGGAAAAACTAAAAATAATTGCAGAAAAAACAGTCGATATCCAAGGAATAGGTAATTACTCTTTGGGAACTTACAGAAAAACTATATCTGATCAAAAAAAAGATGAGTATTTTGATATTTTTGAACAATATTTTTTAAAAAGTTTTGCAAGTAGATTGGCTGAATATACTGATCCTAAAATACGTGTGGATTCTCAAAAAAAATTAAATGAAAAATATACGATGGTATCAAGTGTTTTGTTGGCAACAGAAAAAAGACCAGAAGTTAAAATTAATTGGCGAGTTGTAACTAAAAATCCAGATAATCCATTAATAATTGACGTAATAATTGAAGGAGTTAGTTTGGCCAAAGTTCAAAGGGAAGAGTTTAATTCAATTATCCAAAATAACGATAACAATATTGACGCTCTGCTGAACAATTTAAAAGAATTTGTTAATAGGGATTAGTGAATGGTGGGCCCGCCAGGACTCGAACCTGGGACCAATACATTATGAGTGTACTGCTCTAACCAACTGAGCTACAGGCCCTATAAAATTAATAAGTTAAATATATCATTTTTCAATTTTTATCAATTGAAGATAGTTATTCAATGGTGGGCCGTGTTGGTTACGCTCCAACTACCCCTGCAATGTCAATGCAGTACTCTACTATTGAGCTAACGGCCCAATTAACTTTCTAGGAAACTTTTTAATTGTTTAGATCTACTCGGGTGTTTTAATTTTCTAAGTGCTTTAGCTTCAATTTGTCTAATTCTTTCTCTAGTTACAGAAAACTGTAAACCAACTTCTTCCAAAGTATGATCAGTATTCATACCAACACCAAATCTCATTCTTAAAACTCTTTCTTCTCTTGGAGTTAATGTAGATAGAATTTTTGTAGTTGCTTCACTAAGATTTGATTTAATTGCTTGTTCCAAAGGTGCAAGTGCTTTGGTATCTTCTATAAAGTCTCCTAAACTACTATCTTCTTCATCACCCACAGGTTTTTCTAACGAAACAGGTTCTTTTGAAATTTTTAAAACTTTTCTAACCTTGTCTAAAGGCATTCTTAGTTTTTTAGCCAATTCTTCAGGAGTAGCCTCTCTTCCAAACTCACTTAAAATTAATCTTTGAGTTCTAACGATTTTATTTATTGTTTCTATCATATGAACTGGAATTCTAATTGTTCTTGCTTGGTCAGCTATAGATCTTGTTATTGCTTGCCTAATCCACCATGTGGCATATGTAGAAAATTTATAACCTCTTCTATATTCAAATTTATCAACTGCTTTCATTAAGCCAATATTACCTTCTTGAATTAAATCTAAAAACTGTAAACCTCTGTTCGTATATTTTTTAGCAATTGAAATTACCAATCTAAGATTGGCTTCTACCATTTCTTTTTTTGCAATTCTGGACTCTTTTTCTCCCTTTTGGATTCTGCTAACCAATTTTTTAAAGTCTGTTACTGAAATTCCTAATTTATGGCTAATTTCAACTAGCCTTTCTCTAATATTTCTAAAATCATCTTTATTTTTTTGGAAAAATTTTCTCCAAGTATCGTTTGTATCTAAAAAAGATTTTAAATTAGGGTTAATCTCATTACCGATATAGAATTTAATAAATTCATCTCTGCTTATTTTATTTTCTAAAGCTAATCTTAATAAATTACCTTCTAATGAGATTATTTTTTTATTTTCAACATAATGTTTTTGAACTAGTTCTTCTAAAATTGATGGTGATAGCTGTAATGATTTTATATTTTCAAGAATATCATCAACTATTTTTTTATAATTTTTTTCTTTTGACTGGGAAAAAACTTCAGATTTTAAACTACAATCAAGTTTTTCTTTTTGATATTTGATTAGTTTATTATATTCTTTTGTAAGAGTGTGAACTGTTTTTAATACTTTAGGTTTAATTTCACTCTCCATTGCTGCAAGAGTTGGATTAAATTCATCATCAGATACATCTGTTGTTTCTTCTGACTTTTCATCACTTGATCCTGAGTCCGGTTTGCTATGTTTAGTACTTGATCCTGCGTCTTCATCTTCTGTATAATTAGTATCTATATCAATGATTTCTCTAACTAAGATTTCATCGTTTTGAAGTTTTGTGTTCCATTCAAAAAATTGTTGTGCAGTAATCGGACTTTGGGAAAGAGCATTTAGCATTACATCTTTTCCGGCCTCAATTCTTTTTGCTATTGCAATCTCACCTTCTCTAGATAGAAGTTCAACACCTCCCATTTCTCTAAGATACATTCTTATTGGATCGTCGCTTTTCTCTGAAGTTTTACCTTCTTCTTTTGAAGAAGATTCTTTTTTTCTTAAAACTTTAAAATCTGATTTTTTTTCGACTAATACTATCTTGTCATCTAAAATATGAATGAATGCCTGCGAAAGATTTTCTGTAGATAAATTTCTTTTTCCTAAAGATTTATTTAACTCTTCATATGTAATAAACCCCCTATGAACTCCACGGCCCATAAGTCTTGCAAATGATTTAGTAATTATTCGTTCCACAGTTAAGAGTTTGGAAGATGTATATAATGTTAAATCTAAAAAAATCCATCGCTAAATTAGATGATTTAATTGATTTTTTGCAACTTTTTTAACTCTCTTATTTCGTTAAACGTACTTTCGCTTAAATCTTTTGAAAATTTTGATTCTAATTCTTCTATTCTAAACTCAAGTTCATAATTTTTAAGGTCTCTGATGATTTCCTCTAATAATTCGAGAACTTTGAGATTATCATTTTTAAAGTTTGAAAGAATATGTTTAATTGATGCAAACTTAAAAATCTTATCTATTAGTTCTTTATTAACGGATATTTCATCAATTGAAAAATTTCCTCCATTAGCAAGTCTGTTAAAAATGTTTTCAAATATTAACTTATTTTCTTTTGTGAATAATTTAACATTTTCAATTAAATGAAAGTTTTCTTGAATAATTTGTATGTTGTTTAATATTAAATATAAAAATGAATATTCTTTTAACTCTATATGACTTAAAGTTTTTGTTTCATGAAAATATTTTTGGGTAGATTTTAATGATTGAGCTTTTTTAGTATAAAAATTTCTTTTTATAGTATTCGAGTTAGGTGTAAGAGAATTAATTTTTTCTAAAAAATATTCTAAAACATATTTTTTAATTAATTCATCTTTTATTGTGTTTGCAATTGATCTTATTTTTTTTTCAAAAATAGCCATTGATGATGGATTACTATTGGTTTGTCTTTTATAATGTTCAAAAATAAATTGATGAATAGGTATCTTATTTTTTTTATTAAAATCTAGAAAATGATCTTTTCCATTTTTGTTTACAAAGCTATCGGGATCTTCATTATCTGGTAAAAATAAAAAAGAGATTTGTTTTTCTGGTTGTAATTCTTTAATAGAATTCTCTGCAGCTCTTAGAGCTGCCTTATATCCACTATCATCGCCATCAAAACAAATTATAATATCATCAAAGAACTGGTTTAAAATTAAAATTTGTTTGTCTGTAAGTGAAGTTCCTAAATTGGCTACTACATTTTCTATACCGTTTTTACTTAAACCAACAACATCTGTATAGCCTTCCACAAGAAAAATATGATCCATTTCATTAGATAGTTTTCTTGCTTTATCTAAATTAAATAGATTTGAACCTTTTTTAAAGAAAGGTGTTTCTGGTGAATTGATATATTTAGCTAAATAATTTTTTTCATCCATTATCCTTCCTCCAAAACCGATAGGGTCACCTGAAATATTATTTATAGGAAAAATTATTCTATCTCTAAACCTTTCTACAAATTTTTTTTTATTTTCATCAAAATAAAACAAGCCTGACTCTTTTAATTTATTCTCTTCAAATTCTTTTAGAAGAACTTGATAAATATCTGTATCTTTTGTTACGAAACCTATTTTAAATTTCTTAACCTCATCAACAGTCAAACCCCTTTTTTTCAAATAATCTTTTGCTGATTTTGCTAAAGGATTTTTAAAAAGTTCATTATGATAGAAGTCAACATACAAAGAATAGATTGATTTATATATTGTCCAATTTTTTTCCCTTTCTACATCTTGTTTTGAAAAGGTATAAGGTTGCATTCCAGCTAAATTTGATAAAAACTTAACTGCTTCACCAAATTTTAAATTTTGAGTTTTCATAATAAAATCAAAAATATTTCCATGCTCTGACGTGCTAAAGCAATGATAAAAACCTTTTTCATCATTCACAGTAAAAGATGGTGTTTTTTCAGTTTTAAAAGGAGAAAGTCCAACAAATTCTTTTCCTCTTTTTTTTAAGTTAACTGATTTTGAAACAACTGTTGAAACTTTTAATCTAGTTTTTATTTCATCTAAATATTCTTTTGGGTATTTCATTTTTTTTAAAATTTAATTTTCGGCTTAGTCAGCAATTCTCTAACCAAAGATCCTACTTTTGCAAAATCCAACTTATCTGCATATTTTTTTTTTAATTCACCCATTACTTTGCCCATATCTTGTATTTCTGTTGCCCCCAAAATATCTAGAGTTTCTTGACAAATTTTTTTAGTTTCTTCATCATTTAATGCCTTTGGTAAAAAGCTAGATATTAAATCATATTCTTTTTGTTCAACTTCAAACAAATCTGATCTATTATTTTTTTTATAAATCTCGATTGATTCGGCTCTTTGCTTAATCATTTTTTTTAAAAGCTTTTTAATATCAGCATCATCTGTATCTTTCTTGTTTGGGCCAGATCTATTAGAGATATCAAGATCCTTTATGGCTGATAAAATTAACCTATAAGTTGATATTTTTGATTTATCTTTGGCTTTTAAAGCTTCATTATAATCCAAATTAATTTTATTTTTGAGTTCCATTTAATTTATCCATTGTATAGAAAAAATTGTTCAAAAGAACAAATTGTATTTTAAAAAAAATATATTAGATCTGTTGCGAAAAAATAGGTTTTATTGTATTAACCTTTAACTTATGAGTTGTAATTGAACAAAAAGCAAAAAGTAAATTCAAAAAAAATTTCACATTTATCATCAGGCGTTTTAGTTCTTGAAAATAAAACAATTTTTAAAGGCATTGGTATTGGCTTTCAAGGAACAGCTACTGGAGAAGTTTGCTTCAATACTTCTTTAACAGGTTATCAAGAAATTATATCCGATCCATCTTATGCTGGACAAATTATTAATTTTACTTTTCCACACATTGGAAATGTTGGCACCAACAAAGAAGATCAAGAGTCGGATAAGATTTGGACAAAGGGAGTTATTTTTAATACGGAAATAACTAATCCATCAAATTACAGATCTTTAAAAAAATTAGATACTTGGTTGAAAAAAAATAAAATTGTAGGAATAACAGGATTGGATACTAGAAGCTTAACCAATTTTATAAGAGACAAAGGAGCACCTAAAGGTACCATTTCTAATAATAATAAAGGTATTTTTAATCTAAAAAAACTAACTAATAGCTCTATTCAATGGCCTGGATTAAATGGTCTTGATTTAGCAAAAATTGTTACAACCAAAAAAAAATACATATGGAAAGGTTTCAAAACTTGGAAAAAAGAAAAAGGTTTTGAAAAAAATAAAAAGAAGAAATACAAAATTATTGCAATTGATTATGGAATTAAAAAAAATATTTTAAGATATTTTTCTAATTTTAATTGTGAAGTAATTGTTGTTCCTTGTAACCTTGGAGCTGAAGATATTGTTAGTTTAAAACCTGATGGTATATTTTTATCAAATGGCCCTGGTGATCCAGCTGCTACGGGTAAATATGCAATTGGTATTATTCAAAAATTAATAAAAAAAAGAATGCCTATTTTTGGAATTTGTCTTGGACATCAAATACTGGCATTAGCACTTGGCGCCAAAACAAAAAAAATGAAATTAGGCCACAGAGGTGCCAATCACCCTGTTAAAAATTTAATCAAAAAAAATGTTGAAATTACCAGTCAAAATCATGGTTTTGAAATTATTAAAGAAAGTTTACCAAAAAATATTCAAATTACTCATAAATCTTTATTTGATAATTGTATTGAAGGAATTAAATTAAAAGATAAACCTATTTTTTCAGTTCAATACCACCCAGAATCTAATCCTGGTCCTCAAGATAGTGTCTATTTATTTCAAGAATTTATTAACAATATGAAAAAAAATGCCAAAAAGAAAAGATCTTAAAACAATTTTAGTAGTTGGTGCAGGACCTATAATAATTGGCCAAGCGTGTGAGTTTGATTATTCAGGAACTCAAGCATGTAAAGCTCTGAAAGATGAAGGTTATAAAGTTATTTTAATAAATTCAAATCCAGCCACTATTATGACAGATCCTGATGTTGCTGATAAAACTTATATTGAACCAATAACTTTAGAAGTTTTAGAAAAAATTCTTAAAAAAGAAAAACCTGATGCCATTCTTCCAACTATGGGTGGTCAAACTGCTTTAAATTTGGCCATGGAAGCTGAAAAAAAAGGTATTTTAAATAAATATAAAATTGAACTGATTGGCGCAAATTCTAAAGCAATTTCAAACGCTGAAGATAGAAAAAAATTTAGAAAAAATATGATTGATATCGGTCTTGATTTACCAAAATCTAAAGTTGTAAATCACATCAAAGATGCCATTAAAACTATCAATCAGATTGGCTTACCTGCGATTATCAGACCAGCTTTTACATTAGGAGGCCTTGGCGGTGGTATTGCTAAAAATAAAAAAGATTTCTTAAAAATTGTAAAAAATGGTTTACATGAGTCTCCAGTAAACCAAGTTTTAATTGAAGAATGTCTTGAAGGTTGGAAAGAATTTGAAATGGAAGTTATCAGAGACAAAAAAGATAATTGTATAATTATTTGTTCAATTGAAAATGTTGATCCAATGGGAATTCATACTGGAGATTCGGTTACTATTGCTCCAGCCTTAACATTAACTGATAAAGAATATCAAGTTATGAGAAATGCTTCAGTTGCATGTCTTAGAAAAATTGGAGTAGAAACTGGTGGATCCAATGTTCAATTTGCAATAAATCCTAAAGACGGAAGAATGGTGATCATAGAAATGAATCCACGAGTTTCAAGATCTTCAGCTCTTGCATCTAAAGCAACAGGCTTTCCGATTGCAAAGATTGCGGCAAAACTGGCAATAGGATACACCTTGGATGAGTTAAAAAACGAAATTACAAAAACAACTCCAGCCTCTTTTGAACCCACTATAGATTACGTGGTAACAAAAATTCCAAGATTTACTTTTGAAAAATTTTCAACATCACCTGAGATATTAGGCACTTCCATGAAATCTGTAGGAGAAGCTATGGCAATTGGAAGGAACTTTAAAGAATCTTTGCAAAAAGCATTGGTTTCTCTGGAAATTGGTTTTTCAGGATTAGATAAAATATTTCTACTCAATAAAAAACAAATAGAAAAAAAACTTAAAGAAAATATTCCAAATAAAATTTTACTTGTTGCTGAAGCTTTTAGAAAAAAAATAAATATTAAAAAAATACAAAATTTATCTAAAATAGATAATTGGTTCCTAAACCAAATAAAAGAAATTGTAGATACAGAAAATCAAATTAAAAAAAAAGGCTTACCTAAAAACTATATAGAGTTTAATAGAATTAAATCTATAGGGTTTTCAGATAAAAAATTATCTGAAATAACAAGAATACCCGAAAAAGTGGTTAGAAAAAAAAGAAGTGCTTTAAAAATAATACCAGTCTTTAAAAAAGTAGATACTTGTGCAGCAGAATTTAAATCATTTACACCATATATGTATTCAACTTATCAAAGAAACTTTTCAATAAATTCAGAATGTGAGGCAGACCCATCTTCAAAGAAAAAAATTATAATATTAGGTGGCGGACCTAATCGAATTGGGCAAGGGATAGAATTTGATTATTGTTGTTGCCAAGCCAGCTTTTCCCTTAAAGAAGCTGGGTTTGAAACAATCATGATTAATTGTAATCCTGAAACGGTTTCAACTGATTATGATACAAGTGATAGGCTGTATTTTGAACCACTTAAAGAAGAGTACGTTTACAATATTATTAAAAGAGAAAAACAAAAAGGTAATCTAATTGGAATAATTGCTCAATTTGGAGGCCAAACTCCAATTAAACTTGCTAAATTTTTACATGATAACAACCTACCAATTCTTGGAACCCAATATACTTCAATTGATTTAGCAGAAGACAGAGACAGATTTAGAAATCTCCTAAATAAATTAAAACTAAAACAAGCAGAAAGTGGAATAGCAAAAACCTATAAACAAGCAATTCAAATTGCAGAAAAAATTGGCTTACCTTTAATGGTTAGACCTTCATATGTTTTGGGTGGTAGAGCAATGGAAATTGTGCATGAAAAAAGTCAGTTAAAAAATTTTGTAGAAGAAGCCTTTAAGGCTGCAGAGGAAAACCCAATATTAATTGATAAGTTTATCAATCATGCAATGGAAATTGATGTTGACGCCATATGTGATGGTAAAGAAGTATTTGTTGCAGGAATAATGCAACATATCGAAGAAGCTGGCATTCACTCTGGTGACTCTGCCTGCTCTTTACCTCCAGTTTCTATTAAGCCAAAATTAATTACTGAAATAGAAAAGCAAACAAAAAAATTAGCCTTAGCTTTAAATGTCAAAGGTTTTATGAATATTCAATTTGCAATTAAAAATGATGAAATTTATGTGATAGAAGTTAATCCAAGAGCAAGTAGAACAGTTCCTTTTGTATCGAAAGCAAAAGGAATTCCATTAGCCAAAATTGCTTCTAGAGTAATGGCTGGAGAAAAATTATCAAAATTTAATTTAAAAAATAAAAATAAAAACATGTTTGCTGTTAAAGAAGCTGTATTTCCATTTAATAAATTTCCGAATAGCGATGTTCTTTTGGGTCCTGAAATGAAATCTACTGGTGAAGTTATGGGTTTCGATAAAGACTTTGGAATGGCTTTTGCTAAAAGTCAAATTGCTGCTGCAAATTCTTTACCAACAAAGGGTTTGGCCTTTATCTCTTTAAAAGATTCTCATAAAGTTGAAGGAGTAGATTTAGCAAAACAATTATTAAAATTAAACTTTACTTTGTGTGGTACTGGCGGAACAGCTGACTTCATAAGAAAACATGACATGAAATGTAAAAAAATAAACAAAGTCAGTGGAGGCTCTCCACATATTGTTGATGTCTTAAATTCAAAAAAAATTGCTCTTGTAATCAATACTGGAGGTGGCAACAGTGAGCATCGTCTTAGTGATGCAATAGCCCTGAGAAGAGCTACCTTAATCAACAAAGTTCCATATTGTACCAATATGTCAACTGCCCAGGCTTGCTTGGAAGGTATTAGATCTCTAAAAACAAAAGAAATTACAGTAACTTCTCTTCAGGATATTTAATTAATCTACTCTCCAGTCTGTAGGAAATGAAACATAATTTACTTGCAAACAACGTCTTTCTATAACAATTTCTTTCTTTTCCATACCATGCCAGGTATTTGGGCCACTTGAAAAGAAATAACCATAGTTATTTTTATAAGGAATAGTTTTAACCTTTTTTAATTTTTCATTATAAAAATCTGTACCTAAATCTTCAGATTCATTGAATTCATTAACAAATAATAGGCAAGATACTATTTTTTCTTTTATATCGCAGTGAGGTTTAAGCCAAAATCCTTCTCTATCACAAATAACTTCAACTCTAACATATGAATTTTTTAAATCTTTTTTGATTAAAGAAGAGATTGTTTCATAAGTTTTTTTTGATTGAAGTTCTCTAATTAATTTAACTAATGCAGGAAATTTTTCCTGATTATCTTTTGTTACAAAACATCTAAATTTTATAGCTTTTCCACCAGATGCAATTCCTTCTCTAAATTCTGGAGCTCCTCCATCGATCGCTCTTGTCCCATCATGAGTTAAATTATGATCAGCCACATTTGGAATGTCAGTTTTTATTATTTCTTGAATTGCTTCATTTGATAATGGTTCATTTAATTCCCAATGTTTAAATGGATCATTGTGCTCTTTGGAATTATTTAAAATTGAATTAAGAAAAGTCATGCTTATTTATTTTATCTTTTATATAGCTTGATATTCTATTAGTTTCATCCAATTTTTTATAATTCCAACTTTCAATAGATGTTTCAAGGTTTTTAATTATATTTAGAGACTCAAATAAATTAAAAAAATCTTTAAATCTTTGATTGCTTTTAATTGCTGGCATTTGAACAACATAAATAGGTTTGCCTGTGATAGCTGCTTCTGAAATCATCGATGTTGAATCGCATGTTACAACTATATGATCTGCTAATTTTAAAGATGAAAGATATGCCTTTTTATCAATATCAGAAATTACAATTTGATTTTTATCAAAATAATTTTGTGCCTTTTGAATAATATTTTTAGGCGTTCTCATTGAAGGAATAATAATTGCTTGATAATTTTTTTTTATGAAATAATTTTCAATTTTTTCAAATACTTTGTCTATTATTTTATCATCATAGCTATAATACTTATTTGGGCCTCCAATTATAAGGGTTACTATCTTTTTTTGACTGTCTACTCTTGATTTCAAATAACTTTCATTTTTTTCAAGTTCATGATTTGTTAGATAATGAATCGCACCTTTGCTAGTTAAAACATTTTTACCAATTAAACCATCATGTTCAGGCACAACAATAAAATCAAAATTATTTAGCGACACTTTAGGATCTTGGATGTGAATATTTATTATTTTGTCTTTATATTTATTTTTTAAATAAACTGATGGAATTACACTTTTTCTACCACATGAGATTAATACATTAAAATCTTGATCTATTTTATTTTTAAAAACAAAGTTTTGTGCTGGTGTTATTTTTGGTGGTAATAATTTCCAAAAGTTATTAAGTTCAATTTTTTCGTGTATAAAATCTAGATCTAATGCTTTAGCCAAACCTTCTACTTGGCTAACCATTCCATGCATTCCTTCAGTTAATAATAAAGCTTTTAATTTTTCCATTAATACTTATATAACTGTGAAATGAGTCAAAATCCAAGCAAGCACACAAAAGTTTTAATTATTGGTTCAGGTCCAGCAGGTTATACAGCTGCTGTTTATGCGGCCAGAGCTATGCTTAATCCAATTCTACTTTATGGAATTGAACCAGGTGGACAGATGACAACAACAACCGATGTTGAAAACTACCCTGGCTTTGCTGATGTAATTCAGGGTCCATGGTTAATGGAACAAATGAAAGAGCAAGCTAAAGCAGTTGGTACTGAGATGATCGAGGATCATATCGCCTCGGTAAATTTAAAATCTAAACCGTTTGAAGCAATTGGAGATAGCGGACAAAAATATACTGCTGATTCAATAATTATTTCTACTGGAGCTCAAGCAAGATGGTTAAATCTTAAATCTGAACAAGATTTTAGAGGTTTTGGTGTTTCAGCTTGCGCCACATGTGATGGATTTTTTTTCAAAGATAAAGAAGTTGCAGTTGTTGGGGGTGGTAATGCTGCAGTAGAAGAAGCAATTTTCCTTACAAAATTTGCTTCAAAAGTAAAATTAATTCACAGGCGTGACAGTTTAAGAGCTGAAAAACTGCTTCAAAAAAAATTAATGGAAAATAAGAAAATTGAAATAATTTGGGACTCAGTAATTGAAGAAGTAACAGGAGATAATGAACCTAAAAATGTTAAAGGCATTAAGATTAAAAATCTTAAAACTAACAAAATTGACGAATTAAAATTAGATGGCTTGTTTATTGCCATTGGTCACGATCCAGCAACTAAATTGTTCACAGATCAATTAAAAATGGATAAAGAAGGATATATAATAACAAAACCAGATTCAACAGAAACTAATATACAGGGAGTTTATGCTGCCGGCGATGTTAAAGATAAAATATTCAGACAAGCTGTAACTGCTGCTGGAATGGGTTGTATGGCTGCTCTAGAAGCTGAAAAATTTTTATCTCACTAAATTAACTTAAACTCTCACAAAAAGTTTTAATTCTATCCATTGCTATTTTTAACTTTTCCATTGAAGTAGCATAAGAAATTCTAAAATATCCGTCTAAACCAAAAGCAGAGCCTTGAACAACAGCAACATTTGCCTTTTCAAGAAGTTTTTTAACAAATTCTGAATCTGTTTTAAATTTTGTCTTTTTTCCTAATAATTTTTTACAGCTTGGAAAAACATAAAAGGCACCATTTGGTTTTAAACAACTAATACCTTTAATTTTATTTAAACTATTAACCACAAAATCTCGTCTTTCTTTAAAAGCGTCTGATCTTTCTTGAATAAAAACTTGAGTTCCATTTAAAGCTTCAACTGCAGCAGCCTGACTTACAGATGATGGATTCGAAGTTGATTGAGATTGAATTTTTCCAATAGCTTTAATGATATCTTTTGGACCAGCTGCATAACCTATTCTCCATCCAGTCATTGCATAAGATTTACTAACTCCATTCATTGTAAGAGTTCTATCTTTAAGTTTAGAAATTTGCGCAATAGTGAAAAAATCAAAGTTATCATATTTAATATGCTCATAAATATCATCGCTAAGAATATGTATTTTTTTATTTTTTATTAGCACTTTAGACAAATCCTTTATTTCTTTTTTTGAATAACCTGCTCCAGTAGGATTTGAAGGAGAATTAAGTATTAGCCATTTTGTTTTTTTAGTAATAGCTTTTTTAAGTTTTTTTGGAGTTAACTTGAAACTATCTTTTTCATCACATTTTACAATTTTTGGTCTACCACCCGCTAATAAAACCATATCAGGATATGAAACCCAAAAAGGAGCTGGAATTATTACTTCATCACCTTTATTTAAAGTTGCCATAAAAGCGTTATAAAGAACTTGCTTTCCACCTGTGCCTACAGTTATTTGGTCTGTTGAATATGCTAAATTATTTTCTCTTTTAAACTTATTAATAATTGCTTTTTTTAAAGCTGGTGTTCCATCAACAGCTGTATACTTAGTGTCACCATCTTTGATAGCTTTAATAGCTGCATCTTTAATATTATTAGGCGTGTCAAAATCTGGTTCACCTGCCCCTAATCCAATAATATCTTTGCCTATAGCTCTTAATTCTCTTGCTTTTTGAGTTACCGCAATCGTTGGCGATGGTTTTATTCTTTTTAAACTCTTAGATATTATGCTCATTGAAATATGTTTTTATTCTACTAGTTTTATAGATAATGCAAAACACTTATCAAGATTTAATTACAGAGATACAGAACAAAAATCCTGGGATTTCTCCTAAACTTGAGGGTGGAAAAAAATTTAAGATTACTACAGATTTTAAACCAGCTGGTGATCAACCAGAAGCAATAAAACAGTTAATAAATGGAGCAAATAAAGAACAATTAAGTCAGGTTTTGCTTGGAGTAACAGGTTCTGGAAAAACATTTACAATGGCAAAGGTTATTGAAAAAACTAATAGACCAGCATTAATTCTTGCACCAAATAAAACTCTTGCAGCTCAACTTTACGGTGAGATGAAATCTTTTTTTCCAAATAATGCTGTTGAATATTTTGTATCTTACTATGATTATTATACTCCAGAAGCTTATGTGCCAAGATCAGATACTTATATTGAAAAAGAAGCTTCAATTAATGAACAAATAGATCGAATGCGTCACTCGGCAACTAGATCATTGTTGGAAAGAGATGACGTTATTATTGTTGCAAGTGTTTCTTGTATCTATGGATTGGGTTCTGTTGAAGCTTATAGTAAAATGACCTTAAGTTTAAAAAAAGATTATGATTATAATCGAGAACAACTAATAAAATCTTTAGTAGCTTTACAATACAAAAGAAATGATCAAAATTTTTATAGAGGTACTTTTAGAGCTAGAGGTGAATATCTTGAAATTTTTCCATCACATCTTGAAGATAGAGCATGGAGGTTAAGTTTATTTGGAGATAAATTAGAAAAGATTGAAGAGTTTGATCCATTAACAGGTGATTTAGTAAATAAGCTAGATGTTATAAAAGTTTACGCAAATAGTCATTATATAACTCCCAAACCAACTGTTGAACAAGCAATATTAAAAATTAAAAAAGAATTAGAATTAACTTTAAAAAAATTTAAAGAACAAAATAAATTACTTGAAGCACAAAGACTAGAAGAAAGAACTAAATTTGATTTAGAAATGATAGAAGCAACTGGATCTTGTGCTGGTATTGAAAATTATTCTAGATTTTTATCAGGTAGAAAACCTGGTGAGCCACCACCTACACTTTTTGAATATTTTCCTGATAACACTCTTGTTTTTGTTGATGAATGTCACGTTACTGTTCCTCAGTTAAATGGAATGTACAAGGGTGATAGATCAAGAAAAAGTAATCTTGCAGAATATGGTTTTAGGCTGCCTTCGTGTATGGATAATAGACCATTAAAGTTTCAAGAATGGGATGCTATGAGAACTCAAACTATTTTTGTTTCAGCAACTCCAGGTCCTTGGGAATTAGAGCAAGTAAAAGGTAAATTTGTTGAACAAGTTATTAGGCCTACTGGTTTAATTGATCCACCGGTAGAAGTAAAACCTGCAAAAAATCAAGTTGATGACTTAATGTATGAATGTAAAAAAACTATTGAGAAAAATTATAGGGTTTTAGTTACTACTTTAACTAAAAAAATGGCTGAAGATTTAACTGAATATCTTCACGAAAATGGAATTAAAGTAAGATATTTGCATTCAGACATAGATACACTTGAAAGAATTGAAATAATGAGAGATCTTAGACTTGGTGTCTTTGATGTTTTAGTCGGAATAAATCTATTAAGAGAAGGTCTTGATATTCCAGAATGTGCATTAGTTGGAATTTTAGATGCTGATAAAGAGGGATTTTTAAGATCAGAAACATCATTAATTCAAACAATTGGAAGAGCTGCTAGAAATCTTGAAGGGAAAGTAATACTTTATGCAGACAAAGAAACCAAAAGCATTAAAAAAGCAATCAAAGAAACAGATAGAAGAAGAACCATTCAGTTTGCTTATAATAAAAAATATAAAATTGATGCAACAACGATTAAGAAAGAAATTAGTGATGTATTAGAAAGTGTATATGAAAAAGATTATGTAAAAGTAGGTACAGGAGATAACATTGGAGGAAATCTAAAAAAACATTTAAAAGCACTAAATAAAAGAATGAAGGAAGCGGCAAGTAATCTAGAATTTGAAGAGGCTGCTAAAATTAGAGATGAAATAAGAAAATTAGAAGCTACAGAATTAGAAATTGTATTAAATCCTAAAGTAAAACAATACAGTATGAATAATAAAATTTATCCAAAAGGTAGATCTACAATGGGTATGCCTGGCACAAGAGCACAAAAAGGTAAAAAGAAATGGAAACAAATAAAATAATAATCACTGGTGGCGCAGCAAGAATTGGGGCTGCAATCGCCAAAAAATTATCTGGACCAGGAGTAGAAATAGTTATTCACTACAACAAATCTAAAGCGAATGCTAAAAAATTAAAAAAAGAATTATCAAAAGATTCAACAAAAGTATATTTAGTTAAAGGAGATTTAAGTAAAGAAAATGATTTAAAAAAAATAGTAAAATTTTCTAAAAATAAGTTAAAATATTTTGATTGCTTAATTAATAATGCATCATTATTTGAAAATGATAAATTAGAAAATTTCACTACTGATAGTTGGGGAAAACATTTAAGAACGAACTTAAGGGCTCCTGCCTACCTTTCAAAAGAATTTGCAAAGAATATCAAAGGTAAAAACAATAATATTATTAATATTATTGATCAAAGAGTATTTAAATTAACTCCATTTTTCTTTTCTTACACAATAAGCAAAACTGGACTTTATACTTTAACTAAAACCAGCGCCATAAGTTTAGCTCCCAATATAAGAGTAAATGGAATAGCTCCTGGACCTACAATTAAAAACAAAAGACAAAACGAAAAGCATTTTAAAAAACAGTATTTAGCAACACCTTTAAAAAGACAGGTTGATGTAAAAGAAATTTGTAATGCTGTTGACTTTTTTATTAAAAACAAGTCAATTACAGGACAAGTGTTAGCAATAGATGGTGGTCAAAATTTAAATTGGCAAACGCCAGATATAATGAAAAGCAAAGAATGAAAAGGAATAATTTTAAGATAATCAAAATAGATAAGAATAAAAGCTTATTTAATTATGAAAAAAAAATTCTCATAAAAGACTTAACTTTAGATCTAAAGCTTGGATACTATGATTTTGAAAAAAAAAAGGAACAAAAAATAAAATTTAGCTTAGAAATTGATTATCAAGATAAAAAACCAACAAATGATAAAGATATCAAATCAATTGTAAATTATGGCAAAGTAGTAAAATTAATTACTAAACTAGTAAAAAAAAAATATTATAATTTTTTAGAAACTTTAGCTGAAGATGTTTTTGATGAATTATTTAAAGATAAAAGAATCGGTAAAATAATGCTTAGAATAGAAAAATTAGAAATTTTGAAAGAATGTTCATCAGTTGGTATTCAAATTACTAAAAAAAGAAGTCATGAAAAGCTCTGATCTGGGAAAAAATGTAATAAAAAAAGAACTTTCTCTCATACCTAAAAGTCCAGGCGTTTATAGGATGTTAAATCATAAAGGTGATATTTTATATGTCGGAAAGGCTAAAAATCTACCTAATAGGCTTAAAAATTATATTTCTGAAAAAAACCACATCATAAGAACAGAAAGAATGCTTTCACAAACCTTTAAGCTAGAAGTTACAACAACTGCAAATGAAAGCGAGGCCCTACTTTTAGAAGCTAACTTAATAAAAAAGTTTAAACCAAAGTTTAATATACTATTAAAAGATGACAAATCATTTCCATTTATTTTAATCAGCAATAAAGATCACTGGCCACAAGTAACAAAGCATAGAGGTAAAAAAAATAAGGAAGGTTTTTATTTTGGTCCATTTGCATCAGCTGGATCAGCTAATTGGACAATAAAAATGCTTCAAAAAATTTTTTTATTAAGGGTTTGCGATGAAACAACTTTTAAAAATAGAAAAAGACCATGCATTCTTTATCAAATAAAAAGATGTTCTGCTCCATGCGTGGGCTATATTGAAAAGAATGATTATAAAAGCTCTGTAGAAAATGCAATAAAATTTGTTTCCGGAAGATCTAGAGATATCCAAAAAAATCTATCTAGAGAAATGGAAGAAGCTAGTGAAAAACTCGACTTTGAAAAAGCGTCAATTTTAAGAGATAGAATTAAATCATTAAATATTATCCAATCTTCCCAAAGAATAAATGAAGCTAACCTTATTGAAGCAGATGTAATAGCAGCACATAAAGAATCTGGAAAAACTTGTATACAAGTATTTTTTTATAGAGCTAAACAAAATTGGGGTAACCAAGCTTATTTTCCTAAACATGATCCAGATCAGGACACTTCTGAAATTATGTCATCATTTTTAATGCAATTTTATGAAAATAAAAATGTTCCTAAACTAATAATTTTAAATAATAATATTAAAGATAAAAAATTAATAGAACAAACTTTAAGTAGAAAAGAAAAGAAAAGTATATCTATATCGATAGCTAAAAAAGGAGCTAAAGCAAAAGTAGTTTCTTTAGCTGAAAAAAATGCAAAAGAATCTTTAAATCGAAAATTATATGAAACAAATAATAATAAAAACCTATTTGAAGGAATATCTAAAAAATTTAATTTAAAAAATAATATTAACTTGGTCGAAGTATATGACAATAGTCATATGCAAGGAACTAATAGTATTGGTGCTATGGTAACTTTTGGTGATGAAGGATTTGTTAAAAAAAGATATAGAAAATTTGATATTAAAATTAAAGGTTCTGAACAAGATGACTTTGCCATGCTAAAAGAAGTTTTAACTAGAAGATTTAAAAGAGCTATGCTTGAAAAAGGCAATTATTTAACTTTACCTGATTTAATTTTAATTGATGGTGGAAAAGGTCAATACTCTTCAGCAAAAGAAGTTTTAAATGAATTTGGTTTACATGACCTTCCAATGATTGCTATAGCTAAAGGAAAATTAAGAAATAAAGGAGATGAATCATTTTTCCATAACGGTAAATTATATAAATTTGAAAAAAACGATCCCACTCTATTCTTTATGCAAAGACTTAGAGATGAAGCACATAGATTTGCTATTACTTCACATAGAATAAAAAGACAAAAAGGTATAAGAAAGTCCTTACTTGATCAAATAGAAGGTATTGGAACTGTTAGGAAAAGAGCTTTATTAAATCACTTTGGCTCTGCAAGAGCCGTAGAATCCGCAAGTTTTGATGAGATTAGATCAGTTGAAGGAGTTGAGGAAAAAGTTGCAAAAAAAATATATAATTTTTTTCACGAATGAAAATTAAAATTCCAAATTATTTAACCATAGGTCGAATAATTATAGTACCTGTGTTTGTTATTACTTTTTATTTACCAGGATTTTATGGTGACATAATACCATTTGTAATATTTCTAATAGCTTCATTTACAGATTTTTTAGATGGTTTATTGGCTAGAATGTTTAAAGAAGAATCTAAACTTGGAGAGTTATTAGATCCTATAGCTGATAAAATTATTGTAGCTACAGCTTTATTATTATTGGTTATGAATAGTACAATTAAAAATTATGAAGTTATTGCGGCAATTATTATTTTAACAAGAGAAATTTTAGTATCAGGTTTAAGAGAATTTCTTGCAAAAGGTAAAATAAAACTTCCAGTTTCAAATCTTGCAAAACTAAAAACTTTTCTTCAAATGTTTGCCATAGCAATATTGCTTACAGGTGAAACTGGAAATAAAATTTTAAATTTTCAAGACTATAATGCTCAAACCATAGGTATAATTTTACTCTGGTTATCAGCTTTTTTAACTCTTTATACTGGATATGAATATTTAAGAAAAGGGATAGACTATGCTATCTCTGAAGATCAAAAAAACTAAGCTGCTTTTTTTTTACGAACAAGCGCCTGATAACTCTCAGATAAATCCAAAATTAGATCACAAACTTTATAATTATTTTCTGCAATAGTTGATACCGGTGTTATTTCTGCGGCAGTTCCTGTTAAGAAACATCCAACAAATTTTGATAATTCACTTGGAGAAATTTTTCTTTCATTAACTTTAATATTTTTTGATTTTGCAATCTCTATAACTGTCCTTCTAGTAATTCCATCTAAAAATGAATCTGGAACTGGTGTATGCAATTCTCCACTTTGATCTTTAAAAAAAATATTAGCGCCTGTTGCTTCTGCAATATTTCCTTCATGGTCCAACATAAGTGAGTCAGTATACCCTTGGCTTTCAGCTTCGTGTTTGGATAAAGTACAAATCATATATAAACCTGCTGCTTTGGTATCCCAAGGTATCGAATCAGGTGAAGGTCTTCGCCATTTTGAAATATTTAGTTTAATACCTTCCACTTTTAGTTTTGGATCAAAGTAAGAGCCCCACTCCCATGATGCAATTGCTACATGAATTTTAGTTTGTTGAGCAGAAATAGCCATCATTTCACTGCCTCTCCAAGCAACTGGTCTTACATAGCCATTTTTTACATTCTGCACTGAAACAATTTGTTTACAGGCTTGGTTAACTTCTTCCTCCGAATAAGGAACTTTGAAACCCATTCTTCTCGCAGAATAAAAAAACCTTGTGGTGTGTTCTTCTAGCTTAAATATTTCGCTTTCATAAACTCTTTCCCCTTCAAAAACACAACTTGCATAATGAAGACCATGACTAAGAACATGTACTTTTACGTCCTTCCAATCAACTAGGTCATTATTGTACCAAATTTTTCCTGATCTTTTATCGTAAGGTATCATTAGATTTATTTTTTTTAAAAAATATCTTTGTATATAGAATATGTCAATATAACTTACCAATTATGAAAGATCTTTTGTATTTAAAAGATGATCAGTTAAAAGAATTTATTGAGAAGATATTTGTGAGTTATCGCGAAACCTTTTCAGATGCAAAAAAAATACTAGATAAATATTCAATTGGAATAGCGCACCACAAAGTAATACACCTTCTGTCGTTGTATGAAGGAATTACAATTTCAGAATTGCTAAAAAAACTTAAAGTTACGAAGCAAAGTTTAAATAGAGTTTTAAAAGATCTAATACAATTAAAAGCTATTGAGTTTAAAAAAGATAAAAAAGATACAAGATTAAAGCATGTTTATTTAAACGAAAAAGGACTAAAATTATTTGAAGAAGTATTTTCAATGCAAAAAAAAAGAATTTATAAAGCTCTTTTAAATTCTAATTCAAAAGAAGTTTTAAATTTTAATAATGTGTTAAAAAAAATAATTAATGAATAGATTTAAGGCACATATTCTGGTGGTTGATGATGACGATGGGATTAGAAGTTTAGTTAAACAATATCTTAATGAAAATAATTTTTTAGTTACAACTGCTATTAGTGCAGAAGATGCTATTAAAAAAATCAATTTAATAAAATTTGATTTAATTGTGTTAGATATAATGATGCCAGGAAAAAATGGTTTAGAGTTTACTATCGAAAATAAACAAAAAATTAATACACCTATAATTCTTTTAACAGCTAAAGGTGAAGCCTCTGAAAGAGTTGAGGGTTTAGAAATTGGTGCTGATGACTACTTAGCAAAACCTTTTGAACCAAAAGAATTAATTTTAAGAATAAAAAATATTTTAAATAAAACTAAATCAAAAAACATAAAAAGAGTAATAGATTTTGGAAACATTACTATAGATTTAAATAAACATCTAATTTTTAAAAACAATAAAGAATTTAAAATCAATAATACAGAAAAAACTATTCTAGAAGAAATGGTAAATTCTCCAGGAAAAACTTTTTCAAGAGAAGAGATTGGTAGAATAATAAATTTAGACAAAGAAAGATCAATCGATGTTATAATTACTAGATTAAGAAAAAAGTTAGAAATAGATCCAAAAAATCCAAAATATTTACAAACTTTAAGAGGTGAAGGTTATGTTTTATGGATTGAGTAAATTAGTTAAAAAAATATTACCAAAACAATTATTTTATAGAGGCCTGCTTATAGTCGCAACACCTATAATTATTTTACAAATTATAATCGTTATAGTTTTTTTTGATAGCCTATGGATCAAAACAAATAAAGGCATGACCAGATCATTGGTTAGTGAAATAGTTACGATTATAGATATTTATAATAATGAAAGTGAATATAATAAAAAAATAATTACTGATTTGTATAATAAAAATTTTAATTTTTCAGTAAGGTTTTTAGAAAATCAAACACTTCCAGATATAAAAGTTGAAAGATGGTTCAGCCCTATGGACAGAAGTTTAAGAAGAGAATTAAAGCCAAGATTTAATCAATATTGGTTTAATACAGCATCATACAAAGAGGTGGTTGATTTAAGAATAAAATTTAGAGATGGAGTTCTACAAATTTTTTTTCCTAAAGAAAGAATACAAGCTTCTTCTATTAGGATATTTGTTTTGTGGATTACTTTGCCAACTATATTGTTGATAGCTATAGCTATTATTTTTTTAAAAAATCAAACAAGACCTCTTATCAAATTAGCAGAAGTCTCAGAAAAATTTGGACGAGGTGAAAACGTTGATGAATATAGACCATCTGGCGCTTTAGAAATAAGAAAAGCTGGATATGAATTTGATAGAATGAGGAAAAGAATTCTAAGACACTTAAATCAAAGATCTGATATGCTATCAGGTATAAGTCATGATTTAAGAACGCCTCTTACAAGAATGAAACTTCAACTAGCATTAATTAAAGATATAGAAATTTCCAAAAAACTATCTTTAGATGTGGATGAGATGGAAAAAATGTTAAATGAATATTTACAATTTTCAAAATCGATTTTTTCTGACAAAACTGAGTCATTTAATATTTCAGAATTAATTTTATCGACTGTAAAAAAATATGAAAATAATAATATTTCTCTAGATCAAACTAAAAATAATTTTTTTGTTGGGAGAAAAAATCTTATACAAAGATGTCTAAATAATTTAATTGATAATGCCCTTAAATATGGAAAAAATGTAAAAATAAAACAAGAAAAATTTAAAAAAAATTTTCTTATCTTTATAGAAGATGATGGTCCAGGAATTCATTTTTCTGAATACGAAAATGTATTTAAACCATTTTATAAAATTGATAAAAGCAGAAGTGATTCCAAATCAAGTGTTGGGCTCGGACTATCGATTGCTTCAGATATAATTAGATCTCACGGAGGAAATATTGAGCTTGAAAAATCTAATTTGGGGGGGCTAAAAATTAAGATTTCTTTACCCGTTTAGTTTTTTTTTTATTTTTTTTCTCAAGTTGTTCAACTTTCTTTTCTAAATTTTCTACTCTCTTATTTAGAATATCTGTTTCTTCTTTGCTTGTTAATTTCATTTTAAAAACTATCTCATCTCTTTTCGATCTTAGAATATTTAATATTTCATTACTTAAATCTTTATAAGATACTAAGCCTTGCTCGAACAATTTTGCTAGTTTATCAATTACAAACTTTGATTTTGACATATATTTAATTTTTAAAATAATATATTTTAATTCTTATATTATTTTTATAAAATGTTTATCAATAATTTTGACCCAGTAGCATTTCACTTATTTTCATTAGAAATAAGATGGTATTCATTATCATATATTTTTGGAATTATTTTTGGATGGGGGTATTGTAAAAGATATCTAATTAAAGATCAAAATGTCTTAAAACTCTTTGATGATTTAATTGCATACCTAATTATAGGTATCATTTTAGGTGGAAGGCTAGGCTACATAATTTTTTATAACCCAATTTACTATTCTAAAAATTTGTCAGAAATATTTATGATATGGAACGGTGGCATGTCTTTTCATGGTGGAGTATTAGGTGTCATTGTCGCCACGTATTTATTCGGGAAAAAAAATAAGATAAATTACTTTATATTTCTTGATTTGATTGCAATGGTGGCTCCAGTTGGAATTTTTTTAGGCAGAATTGCAAATTTTATCAATTCAGAACTCTATGGAAGAGAAACAAATTTATATTGGTCAGTAAAATTTGAAAAAATAGATAATTTATCAAGACACCCTTCTCAAATTTATGAAGCTTTTTTTGAAGGTATAATATTATTTTTATTACTCAATTTAGTTTTTAAGAAATATTTTTACAAATCAGTTGGAGTAATTTCTTCTCTTTTCATAATTTTTTATTCTTTATTTAGATTTATGATTGAATACACTAGAGAGCCAGATCCTCAATTAGGAATTATTTTTGCATATTTTACACTAGGCCAGTTAATTAGCATCATATTTTTTATTTTTGGATTATTTATATATTTTAAAAAAAATGAATCATAAAAAAAAATATATTGCACTTGATAAGTTTATTCATCAAGCATTATACAATTCAAATACTGGGTTTTATATGAACAAAGATCCCTTTGGAAGTAAAGGAGATTTTTTAACAGCACCAAATGTTTCAATTTTATTTTCAGAAATGATTGCGGTATGGGTAATAGCATTTTGGCAAAAATTAAAATGTCCTAAAAAAATAAATTTGGTTGAGTTAGGTCCTGGAAATGGTGAAATGATTTTACGCATGCTATCATCTTTTGAGAAATTTCAATCATTTAAAAAATCATGCAAAATTTTTTTATTAGAAAAAAGTCCATTTTTAAGAAAAATACAAAAAAAAAAACTGAAAAAATTTAAAGTTAAATGGATCAAAAATTTAAACGAAATTAAAACAGGACCAAAAATATTTTTAGCAAATGAGTTTTTTGATGCACTTCCAATTAAACAGTTTTTTAAAATAAATAATAAATGGTATGAAAAATACGTCGACTTATCTGATAAAAACAATCTAAAATTTGTTGAAATAATATCAAATATAAAAAAACTCGAAAACAAAATTGGTATTAAAATAACTAATAATCAAAAATTCATTGAGTATTCTCCCTTATCTTTTGAATATCTAAAAAAAATTTCCAATCAAATAAAAAATGAAAATGGTGGTTTATTGATTATAGATTATGGTTATATAGAAAAATCAATGATTGATAGCCTTCAAGCGATTAAGAAACATAAAAATACAAGTGTTTTAAAAGATTATGGAAATATTGATATTACTTACAAAATTAATTTCAAGTTGATTGAAAGTCTAATAAATTATCTAAAACTTAAATCACAAGGAATTACCTCCCAAAGAAATTTTTTAATTAAACTTGGAATCTTAGAAAGAGCTGAAATTATTTCAAAAAATCTACCTTTTTCAAAAAAAGCAGATATTTATTTTCGTTTGAAAAGATTGATAGATAAAAATGAAATGGGAGAATTGTTCAAAGTAATGTTAATTACTAATAAAAAAAATAATTTTAATTTGGGGTTTTAAACTGATTAAATCAAAAAAATTAACAAAATTTAAAAATATAAACCATGCTTTTTTTAACAGTCTTGGTGGAATTTCTACTGGTATTTATAAAAGTTTAAATTGTGGAAGAGGAACATTGGATAGTAAAAAAAATATTTCCCTGAATTTAAAAATTGTCTCAAAAAAGATAGGTTGTAAAAAAAAAAATTTAATTTTATTGAATCAAATTCACAGTAACAAAATTTTTTATATTAAAAAAATAAAAAAAAAAAAATTAACTGGAGATGGATTGATAACAAACCAAAAAGGAATAGCACTAGGAATTTTAACTGCCGATTGCATTCCAATACTGATTTATGACAACAAACAAAAAATTATTGCCGCAATTCATGCTGGTTGGAAAGGTATTTATAGAAATATAGTTAGCAACGTCATAAAATTTTTTTTAAAAAATGGAAGTCAGACCAAGCATCTTTACGCTGCTATTGGACCGTGTATTACAGCTAAGAGTTATGAGATACAAAAAGATTTTAAAAAAAGATTTATTAAAAAAGACAAAAATAGTAAATTTTTTTTCAAAAAAATAAAAAATAAAACATATTTTAGCCTTAATAATTATGTGTATTATCAATTGAAAAAACTAGGTATTAAAAATTTAGATATAATTAATAAAAATACTTTTGATCCAAAAAATAATTTTTTTAGTTCAAGACTTTCAATTCATAATAAAGAGAATGATTATGGTAGAAATATTTCAATAATTATGATTAAATAGGTTTTCCACAAAATGAAACTTCTTACAGGAAACAGTAATAAAAGCCTCAGTCAAAAAATATCAAAACATTTAAAAACAAAATTAGTTCATTCTAGTATTAGAAAATTTGCTGACGGTGAAATACATGTAGAAATAAAAGAGAATATAAGAGGCAATAGTATATTTTTAATTCAATCTACTTCTGCACCAGCTAATGATAATTTAATGGAACTTTTATTATGTGTGGATGCATTAAAAAGATCTTCAGCAAAAAATATTACAGCTGTAATTCCTTACTTTGGATACGCTAGACAAGATAGAAAAGTTGCCCCAAGAACATCTATATCAGCAAAATTAGTTTCGAATTTGATAACTAAAGCTGGAGCAGATAGAGTTGTTACTGTTGATTTGCACGCAGGCCAAATACAAGGTTTTTTTGATATTCCTGTTGATAACCTTTTTGCAACTCCAATTTTTGCAAGACATGTTAAAAAGAATTTAAATAAAAAAAATTTAATTTGTGTAGCTCCTGATGTTGGTGGCGTTGAAAGAACGAGAGCGCTTGCAAGAAAATTAGATATTGGTATAGCCATAATTGATAAAAGAAGACCTACTCCAGGCAAATCTCAAGTAATGAATGTTATTGGAAATGTTAAGGGTAAAACTGGTATAATTATTGATGATATAATTGACTCAGGAGGAACAATAGTAAATGCAGCACAAGCTTTAATAAATAGAGGAGCAAAAGAAGTACACGTGTATGTAACTCATGGAGTTTTGAGTGGTGAAGCAGTTGATAAAATTAAAAAATCTAGAATAAAAAAATTAATTATTACTGATTCAATCGACAACTCTGATAAGATAAGAAAAGCTAAAAATATTGAAGTATTATCAATATCCAATTTATTAGCGGAAGCAATTAATAGAATATCCAATTCAACCTCTGTATCAGATTTGTTTAAATAATTTTCTTGTAAAATTTACTTTCTTAAGTTAAAAACCCTCACTTTATGAATTCAATTGAAGCATCAGTTAGAAACACAAATACCAAAGGTGAAGTTAATTCTTTAAGACAAAAAGGAGAAGTTCCAGCAATTATTTATGGAGGAACGGAAGAAAATCAAAAAATTCATCTTTCAAAAAAGCACCTTAAATCATTAATTGATCAAGAAAACTTTTTGTCCAATCTAATTAATATTAATGTGGATGGTAAAACTATAAATGTACTTCCAAGAGAAGTTAGTTATGACCCAATAAGTGACGATCCAATACATATAGATTTTTTAAGAATTGTAAAAGGTGCTAAAATTGTTTTAGAAATTCCAGTTAGATTTATTAATAATGAAAAATCACCTGGTCTAAAAAGAGGTGGTGTTCTGAATATTGTAAGAAGAAACGTAGAGTTAAAATGCCCAACTGAAAATATTCCTACTGAACTTGTTGTTGATCTTGATGGCTTAGATATTGGAACAAGTATTAAAATCTCTTCAATACAATTAGATGAAAATGTCAAACCAACAATTCAAGGAAGAGATTTTGTAATAGCAACAGTTGCAGCACCTACGGTATTTAAAGAACCTGAAAAACCAGCAGAAGAAGAGGCTACAGCTGAAGGTACAGAAGGTGCAGAAGGTACAGAAGGAACAGAAGGAACAGTTACAGTTCCTCCAACTACAGAAGATGGAGGAGAAAAAGCTCCAGTTGAAGATAAAGGTAAAACTAAAGAACAAAAAGCACCACCCGAAAAAAAATAAAAATTTTATAGTGAGTATTTCTCTACTTAACATTGATTTATGATTCTACTTGTAGGTTTAGGCAACCCAACCCCAAATAGCCAAGACAATAGACATAATATTGGTTTTAAAATTATAGACGCAATTAACCAAAAATTTAGCCTTTCAAAGCAAAAACCAAAATTTAAAGGTTTGTTAACTACAGGAGATATATCTAATAAAAAAATTTACGCAATTAAACCCCTTACCTTCATGAATAATTCTGGAATATGTATTAGAGAATTAATAGAATATTTTAGAATTGATGTTGAAGACGTAATTGTTTTTCATGATGACCTAGATATAGATTTTGGAAAAATAAAAGCAAAACTTGGGGGCTCAAGCGCTGGTCATAACGGAATTGCTTCAATTGATAAATTTATAGGTAAAGAATATTCAAGAGTAAGAGTTGGAATTGGCAAACCTGAAACTAAAATTTCTGTGTCTGATTATGTTTTAAACAATTTCAATGATGAAGAAAAAATTGAGTTAGAAAAAATTACAACAAATATTATTGACTCAATGCCAATATTGATAGATAAAAAATTAGACTTATTCTCAAGTACCGTGAATAATAAATAAATGGGATTTAAGTGTGGCATAGTTGGTTTGCCGAACGTTGGAAAATCTACATTGTTTAATGCTTTAACAAATTCAAGTAAAGCTCAAGCTGAAAACTTTCCGTTTTGTACAATAGATCCTAATATAGGAGTTGTTCCAGTTCCTGATGAAAGATTGAATAAATTAGTTTCAATTTCAAATTCAAAAAAAAAAATAAACACAACTATTTCTTTTGTAGATATTGCTGGATTAGTTGAAGGTGCTTCAAAAGGTGAAGGTCTGGGAAATAAATTTTTATCTCATATAAGAGAGGTGGATGCTATTGTTCATATGATTAGATGTTTTGATTCTGATGATATTCAAAATGTTAATCCAACTATAGATCCTATTAGAGATCTAGAAATTATTGAAACAGAAATGAAACTTGCGGACTTAGAGTCTATTCAAAAAAGACTGGATAAAAAAAACAAAAAAAATATTACTGACGAACAAATAAAAATTCTTGAAATGGCACTAAATTGTATAAACAACGATGAAAGTATGAAAATCTTAATTGAAAACTACAACACTAAAGAGCTCAATCAATCAGGATTATTATCAATAAAACCTAACCTTTATGTTTGTAATGTTGACGAAAAAAGTATTAATTCTGGAAATAATTATACTAAGAGTTTTATTGGTAAGTATGGAGAAAAAAATACTATTATTATTTCTGCTGATATTGAAAATCAAATCAATCAATTAGAAAGTGAAGAAAAAAAAAACTATATGAAAATGATAAATTTAAAAGAAACTGGTTTGAATATTCTTATAAAAAAAGGTTATGAGCTACTAAACCTTAATACTTTTTTTACATCAGGACCTGAAGAATCTCGTGCTTGGACAATACTAAAAAATTGTACAGCTCCCAAAGCTGCCGGTACTATTCATACTGATTTTGAAAAGGGATTTATAAGATCTGAAACTGTTTCTTATCATGATTTTATAAAAAATAATGGTTGGGTTAATTCAAAAATAAATGGCAAAATGAGATTAGAAGGTAAAGATTATATTGTAAAAGATGGAGATGTTTTAAACTTCCGTTTCAATACGTGACCATAATTTTTTCATACTGAAATAAACTAAAACTGTAATTATAATCAAATATATTATTGCTCTGAAACCCATTTTATGTCTTTTTTCAAGATGTGGTTCTGCTGCCCAGGCCAAGAAAGTGACAACATCTTTAGCCATTTGTTCCTCAGTTGCAGATGTACCATCACTATATTCAACTATTCCCTCAGATAGTGGTTGCGCCATCATAATTTTATTCCCACTCATAAATTTATTATAGTAAACACCATCATCTAAACTCATTCCTGCTGGAGGATCTTCATAACCCAATAATACTGAGTAAATATAGCTCGCACCACCTTGTCTAGCTTTTACTAAAACTGACATGTCTGGTGGATATGCTCCCCCATTAGATGCTGCTGCCTCTTTATCGTTTGCATAAGGGCCAACAAAATTGTCTGAAAGCCTTGCTTGTCTAGTAAACATTTCTCCATCATTATTTGGACCATCTGTTAATTCAAATTGAGAAGCTATAATTTTAGCTTGTTCTTTAGAAAACTCTGGTCCTCCAGGTTCATATAGATTTCTATAACTTAGATATTTTAATGAATGACAAGATGAACAAACTTCTGTGTATACTTGATAACCTCTTTGAAGGGAAGCTCTGTCAAATTTTCCAAAAAAACCTTTAAAACTCCATCCTGGATTTAATAAATCTTCAGATTGTTCAGCTGAATTAGAGTTCAAACTATTTAATGAAAATAAAAAAATAATCAAAATAAACTTTA
>Ga0315338_1000586_pt1 | contig 75582 bp, 70 predicted proteins | sample ASW8metaG_FD_204518 | JGI IMG/M metagenome (GOLD analysis project Ga0315338, IMG submission 204518) | Ammonia-oxidizing marine archaeal communities from Monterey Bay, California, United States - ASW #8 | ecosystem: Environmental > Aquatic > Marine > Coastal | place: USA: California | collected...
TTAACGCGGTTCACTGTCCGCCCCTACCTCTTAGTTCCCCTGTTTACTGATCTCTGAAGTGGCCCGTGGCGCTGCGGCTCACCAGATGGAGGGGAAGCGTTCCCGCTAAAGCGCGATGAACCTTTTTATAGTGCGACTGCGCGGCCGATAAAGAGCACTGGGCCGGTGGGTCGGGGTTCCGGGGAGCCGCCCGGCGGCTCCAGGGTGAGTTCGAACAGCTGGCCGCTTTCCACGCCGCCGACCTGCTCGGCGGGAATCACCAGGGAACGGCCCGGCTCCACCAGGCCCAGGGAACGGGGGCCTTCGGCGTTATTTTCCAGGGTCCAGAACTGCACGCTGCGGTCGGCGCGGTAGTCCGCCTGCTGCGCCAGGGGCGTCAGTTGCAGGTCGCCGTTGTCCGCCACGGTGATCCGCCAGCCCGGCTGGGCCGCTTCGCCCGGCGCCTGCAGCACCACGGTATACACCGGCGCCGGCTGGCGCAGCGGGCCCACCGCCAGCACCAGGGCCACCAGCAGGGCGGCGCTGGCGAAGCGCCAGGCGGGCGTGCTTTGCCACAGGCCGCGCCACCAGGGCACGGCGATGCCAGTCTCGCGGGCCAGGCGCCGCCACAGGCCGGGCGGCAGACGCGCCGGCTCCAGCAGCTCGGCGGCGCCCACCCAGTGTTCGCGCCAGTACGCCGCCTGCCGCGCGGCCTGCTCGTCGTCGGCCAACCAGCGCTCGATCTCCACCGCCTGCTCGCCACGGTGCAGACCGAGTACGTACTCGGCGATCAGCAGACGCTGTTCTTCCTGGTTATCGGGAATCATAGCCGCAGACACTCCTGAAGCCCTTTAAGCCCGGTGCGAACCCGGCTTTTGATGGTGCCCAGGGGCACCGCTAATGTTTCGGCGATCTGTTCATAGGTGAAACCCTGATAGAACGCCATCAATATCGGCCGGCGCCGGTCGCCCTGCAAACCGCGCAGGCACTCCTGCATGGCGCGCCGCTGGCCGGACTGCATCGAGCATTGCTCCGGGTTGGGCCCGGGATCCGGCCAGTCGTCCCCCGGCAGCGCCTCGGCGTCGTCACGTTTCGCCCGGCGGTGCTGATTGATCAGCCGGTAGCGCAGCAGCGCGTACAACCAGGCCCGGGCGCTGCCCTTTTCAGGATGGAAGCGGACGGCGTTACGCCACACCTGCACGAACGTATCCTGCAGCGCCTCTTCCGCCAGCTCCCGGTCGCCGCTGAGCCGGCGCGCCAGCGCCAGCATCCGTGGCGCCTCCAAACGGTACAGCCGTTGAAACGCCTTGGCGTCGCCTCGGGCACAGGCCAGCAGTAAAACCGTGGCTTGCTCCAGTTGGTGATTCGACTCGTCCATGGGATGTCCGGCGCGATGTGAATAAAACGCGATGGTCCATCGCGCCGCGAGAAGGCCGTGTCAATGTCGGGCTACGAAGCCAGTTTTGTAGGAGCTTCGCCCTGTGGGAGCGGGCTTGTGGGAGCGGGCCCCGCCCGCGAAAGGGTGGCGTCAGCCACCCGGCAGGATCCCAGAGACGCTGTTGATACTGCCGTCAGTAACGCTTCTGGCATCCTGCCGGCCGGCTTTGCCGGCCTTTCGCTTGCAGGCAAGCTCCCACAAAACTGACTTCGTAGAACGCTTTGTTGCTCACTCCTGGAAGGGCGCCGCCGCAAAGGCGGCTCCCTTGGAGCTACGTACAGCTTATTCGGGCGCGCGGCCCAGGTAGTCGGCGATCAGGACCACGGATTCCGGCGCCGCCTGGGCGATGGACTCGTCCGGGCTGACGTCGCCGCCGGCGGAGCTGAGGATATTATCGAAACGCAGCACCATGCCCTGGGACTTTTCAGCCACATAGAGGTTGGCGCCGTCGAAGGCGATATCCACCGGGTTGCCGAGCATGGTGTTGCCGACCGCGTTGTTGTCCTCGTCGTCGATGCGCACCGCCACGTTGGTGATGCCGTCGGCGCTGGAGGCGTTATCCAACACGTACAGCTTGCCGTCGGTGGGGTTGGCGCCGCTGCCCACGTCGGACAGGATCAGCTTGTCGCCGTCCGCCACGTGCACGATGCCGTGCAGGTTGGTGGGTGCCGCGAACGCGTTGCCGCCTTCCCCGGGGACGATGGTGCGGTCGGCGCCGCCGGCGCCACGGTCGGTGCTCAGATCGTCATAAACCGCCACGGTGCCGTCGGTAAGCGCCACGTACAGGCGGTCACCTTCGGGGTCGTAGTCCAGATCCCAGGGCTGCACGGTGAGGTCGATGCTGAAGATCGGGGCCACATCGCCGTCGGCCTGGGCGCCGAACACGCGCACGGAACCCGGCGCGCTGTTTTCGGTGACCAGCACCCAGCCCAGCTCGTCGGCGATATCAAAGCCCTTGGGCGCCGACAGGCCGGTGTTGGCGCCGGAAATCAGACGGTCGCGGCTCATGTTGAAGCTTTCACCGTCGCGGCCCACGCCCACCCGGTTGAGCACGGCGATGCCGCTGTCGTAGGTGGCGTAGGCGTCGCCGGTCTGGTTGACGCTGATGCTTTCCACCGGCTGGCCGACGGAGAAGTCGCGGCTCTGGGCGGTGAGGTCGGTGTCATAGACCAGCACGTCCGGGTCGGCGTTATCCGGGTCCGGGTTGCGGGTCACCATGACGCCGTTGATGGTCACGGAAGTGTCTTCCAGGTCGGACAGGTCGGGCTGCACCGGGCTGTCCATGATCACGGCCAGGGACTCGGGCTTGACGCTGTCCACCGTCTTGTCCGGAGCCACGTCGCCGGACGGACCGCTGAACACGCTGCGGTAAACCAGGATGGCGTCGTTGGATTTTTCCGCGATGTAGGCGGTGCTGCCGTCGAGCACCAGGTCCACCGGGTTCCCCAGCAGGGTGTCCGGGCCGTTGACGGTGCGGGCCGGGGTCACCGTGCCGTTGGCGGTGGAGGCGTTTTCGATCACGTACAGACGGCCGTCGTCGGCGATGGCGGCGTCACCCACGTCGGTGACCACCAGGGTGTCGCTGTCGGCGTCGTAGCCGATGCCGTGCATGTTGGAGGTCATGCCGGCGCTGTCCGGGGTGATGACACGGGCGCCGGCCACGCTGAAGCCGTTCGCCACATAGTCGTCGGCGACCAGGATGGTGCCGTTGGTCATGGCCAGGAACACCCGGTCGGCGTCTTCGTCGTAGGCCAGATCCCAGGCGTCGCCGGCCAGGGCCGTGGAGGCCAGCGGCGTGGCGCCGGCGCCGGCGGTGGTGCCGTAAATCTCGATGCTGTTGCCGTTGATGTTGGCGGCCATGATCAGGCCGGCCTCATGGGCGATCGCCACGCCTTTCAGGTTGGAAGAGCCGGTGGCGGTGAAGGAGCGGTCCAGGGTGGCCACCGGGGAGGCGCCGTCCTGGCGGTCGAGAAGTTTGTGCAGGGTCTGTACGCTGCTGGGCACCGCGGTGTCGTCGGCGGCGTGCACGTTACCGAGCAGATCCAGCACGATGCCTTCGTTGGCGTCGGCGTTGAAGGTGGACTGAACGCGCAGACCGCTGTCGAGCTGGTCGATCTGGCCGACGCTGCCGCCGCCGTTGTGCATCACCAGCAGGGGCGAATCCTGATTGCCGCCGTTGTCGTTATCCGGGACGAAACTGCTGCCGCCGTTGCCACCGCAGGCGGCCAGGGTCACGGCCAGCGCCAGCGGCGACAGCCAGTAAAGACCATTGGTATTCAAGTTCATGCTCTCTCTCCTTGCTTCATCATGAAGGGGGCGGCCGGAGGTCGCCCGAACCGGGAATCGAGATCCCGTAAGGGGATACCCGCCCCGGGACGGCCCGGATGTAGCGAAACGTAAGGATTTGTACGCGCTGGGAGAGTCCCGCGATCTAACGGCATGGCGAAAGGATATAAATGAGCGCTTTATTTTGCCGTTCCGGAATATAGAATCATCACCTCCCACAAACACCGTAAGGAGCCCGCCACCCATGTCCTCCGCAAACCGGCCCCACAAATGGCACCAATGGACGCTGGTCGCCGCCGCGTTCGCCGCCGTGGTGGTGTTGCTGGTGTTGCCGCTGGTGGTGATCTTCGCCGAGGCCTTCGCCCAGGGCGCCGGCATGGTGGTGGACAACCTGACCAGCGACGACATGATCGGCGCCATCCAGCTCACCGTAATCGTGGCGCTGATTACCGTGCCGGTGAATCTGGTGTTCGGCGTGCTGCTGGCCTGGTGCGTGACCCGCTACGAGTTCCGCGGCCGCAAGCTGCTCAGCACCCTGATCGACATTCCGTTCGCCATGTCGCCGGTGGTCGCCGGCCTGTGCTATCTGGTGGTGTACGGGGGCCAGGGCCTGGTCGGGCAGTGGCTGGACGACCGTTTCGACGTGCAGTTGATGTTCGCGCTGCCGGGCATGGTGATGGTCACCGTGTTCGTGACCTGCCCCTACGTGGCCCGGGTGCTGATTCCGCTGATGCAGTCCCAGGGCACCGAGGAAGAGGAAGCGGCGATCCTGCTGGGCGCCTCCGGCTGGCAGGCGTTCTGGTACGTGACACTGCCGAGAATCCGCTGGGCGTTGCTGTACGGCGTGGTGCTCACCAACGCCCGGGCGGTGGGTGAATTCGGCGCGGTGAGCGTGGTGTCCGGCCTGATCCGCGGCGAGACGCTGACCCTGCCGCTGCTGATCCAGATGCTCAACGAGGACTACAACACCGTGGGCGCCTTCACCGCCGCCGGCCTGCTGGGGGCCATGGCGCTGGTCACCCTGCTTCTGAAAACCGTGCTGGAATGGCGCCAGAGCAGCAAACTGAACGCCGCCGAGGAGACCCTGACATGAGCATCCGCGTTGACGGCATCCGCAAGACGTTCGGCGGCTTCGCCGCACTGGATGACATTTCCCTGAACGTGCCCCAGGGCGAGCTGGTGGGTCTGCTGGGCCCGTCCGGCTCCGGCAAGACCACCCTGTTGCGCATCATCGCCGGCCTGGAAAAACCGGACCGGGGCCGGGTGCTGTTCAACGAGCGCGACGTCACCACCCTGGACGTACGCCGCCGCAAAGTGGGCTTCGTATTCCAGCAGTACGCCCTGTTCCGCCACCTGACCGTGGCCGACAACGTCGCCTTCGGGCTGCGCATGCTGCCGCGCGGCGAGCGCCCCGGCCGCGACGCGGTGCGCGCCCGGGTCCGTGAGCTGCTGGAACTGGTGCAGATGGACACCATGGCCGGGCGCTACCCGGCGCAGCTGTCCGGCGGCCAGAAGCAGCGCGTGGCGCTGGCCCGCGCCCTGGCCCTGGAACCGGAGGTGCTGCTGCTCGACGAGCCCTTCGGCGCCCTGGACGCCAAGGTGCGCAAGGAGCTGCGCCGCTGGCTGCGCCACCTGCATGAGCAGATTTCGGTGACCAGCATCTTCGTCACCCACGACCAGGAAGAGGCCATGGAAGTGTCCGACCAGGTGGTGGTGATGAGCCAGGGGCATATCGAGCAGATCGGCAGCCCGCTGACCGTCTACGAACAGCCGGCCAGCCGCTTCGTGTTCGACTTCCTGGGCCATATCAACGCCCTGGAGGGCCTCTACGACGGCGCCGTCTGGCAGTCCGGCGAGGCGCGCCTGCGCCTGGACACCCACGGCGCCTGCCCGGACGGCGCCCTGACCCTGTACCTGCGCCCCCACGAGGCGACCCTGGCCAAGGCCCCGGTCGAGCACGCCCACCTGCCGGTGAAACTGGCGGCGCGCAGCGTGTTCGGCGGCACCGTCACCCTGGAGCTGGAGCCGCGCGGCTGGGGCGCCGGCGTGCTGGAAGTGGAGCTGGACCGGGACACCTGGGCGGCCCTGGCGCCGGGCCGCGACGACACCCTTTACCTGCTGCCGCGCAGCCTGCAGACGGTGACCTGCGACGGCGATCTGGGCCCGCGCGTGGCGCCCGCCTGAGCGGCGCTGTCCGACAACCGGGCCACGGCGCTTGCCCCGACGCCGGGGGCCGGGCTAGAGTGCCGGCTGAGAGGGTTCCCCAGCGGGGCCCTTGAGAGTATTCTGAATTCATCGCCAACTGCCCCAGGGGCCATCTCTCCCAACTTGGACACACCAGCCGCTTCCCAGCAAGTCAGTCTTGAACCCTACGACTCCCGCCGTCTGGCCAGCCTGTGCGGCCGTCTCGACGAGCATATCAAGCAGATCGCCGACCGCCTGCAGGTGGACATCCGCAACCGCGGCAACCTGTTTCATCTGTCCGGCGACTCGCGGGCGGTGCAGGCCGCCTCCACGGTGCTCAACGACCTGTACGCCCAGACCGCCGACACCGAGGACCTGACCCCGGAAATGGTGCACCTGCATCTGCAGCAGTCCGAGCTGTCCGAGAAAGTCGACAACACGGTGGCGTTCCCCAGCGACGACGTGGTGATCCGCACCAAGCGCGTGCGCATCAAGCCGCGCGGCGGTCACCAGCGCGAGTACGTGAAAACGATCCGCCGCTTCGACATCAATTTCGGCATCGGCCCGGCGGGCACCGGCAAAACCTGGCTAGCGGTGGCCTGCGCGGTGGACGCCCTGGAGAAGTCCGAGGTGCAGCGCATTCTGCTGGTGCGCCCGGCGGTGGAGGCCGGCGAGAAGCTGGGTTTCCTGCCCGGTGACCTGGCGGAAAAGATCGACCCCTATCTGCGGCCGCTCTACGACGCCCTCTATGAAATGCTCGGCTTCGAGAAAGTGGCCAAGCTGATGGACCGGCTGGTGATCGAAGTGGCGCCCCTGGCCTACATGCGCGGGCGCACGCTCAACAACAGTTTCGTGATCCTCGACGAGGCGCAGAACACCACCCCGGAACAGATGAAAATGTTCCTGACCCGCATCGGCTTCGGCTCCAAGGCGGTGATCACCGGCGACGTCACCCAGGTGGATCTGCCGCGCCATCAGAAGTCCGGGCTGGTCAATGCCCTGGAGGTGCTCGCCGGCGAACAGGAAATCGGCGTCACCCGTTTCGACAGCCGCGACGTGGTCCGCCACCCGCTGGTGCAACGCATAGTAGAGGCCTACGACCGTCATGAGCGGGATACCGACCCCCAACGTTGAAGTCCAGTGGGCCAGCGACGCCCCGGACGCCCCCGACGAAGCCGACTTACGCGCCTGGGCCGTTAAAGCCGTGGCGGTGGCCGGCGGCGTGGTGGGCGACATCACCCTGCGGGTGGTCGACGACGCGGAAATCCAGACCCTGAACCGGGAATACCGGGGCAAGGACAAGCCCACCAATGTGCTGTCCTTCCCGTTCGAAATGCCGGAGGGTCTGCCCGAGGACGCCTTCGCGCCGCTGCTCGGCGATATCGTCATCAGTGCCCCGGTGGTGCGCCGCGAAGCCGCCGAGCAGCACAAACCCCTGAACGCCCACTGGGCGCACATGGTCACCCACGGCGTGCTGCACCTGCTCGGCTTCGATCACATCGACGATGACGACGCGGACGTGATGGAAGCCCTGGAAATCCGCGCCCTCGCCGAGCAGGGCTTTCCCGACCCCTACACCGTTTCCCATTCAAGCAAGGAGTTGCATCTCTAATGTCGGACGACTATTCCGATAATGGCACCAGCCGAAGTTGGTTGGAGCGCGTCGGCCAGTTCTTCACCTCCACCCCCGGGTCCCGGGACGAACTGCTGGACCTGATGCGCTCCATGCGCGACAGCGACATTATTGACGGCGACACCCTGGGCATCATCGAAGGCGCCATCTGCGTCAGTGAGATGCAGGTGCGCGAAATTCTGATTCCCCGCTCACAGATGGTCAGCATCCGCGCTTCCGATGACCCGCGCGACTTTCTGCCCACCATCATCGACTGCGCCCACAGCCGCTTCCCGGTGCTCGGCGACGACCCGGACGAAATCATCGGCATCCTGCTCGCCAAGGACCTGCTGGCGCTGATCCTGGAACCGGCGCGCATGGAACGCTTCGTGATCAAGGATCACGTGCGCTCGGCGATGGTGGTGCCGGAATCCAAGCGGCTGGATTCGCTGCTGCGCGAATTCCGCATCACCAAGAATCACATGGCGATCGTGGTCAACGAATACGGCGGCGTGGCCGGCCTGGTGACCATCGAGGACGTGCTGGAACAGATCGTCGGCGAAATCGAGGACGAACACGACATCGATGACGACGACTACCTGATCAAGGATCTGGAAGGCGACGACTTCACGGTGAAGGCGATCACCCCCATCGATGAATTCAACGAGCACTTCAAAACCCAGTACCGCGACGATGAATTCGACACCATCGGCGGCCTGGTGATGCAGGCCTTCGGCCACCTCCCCCAGCGGGAGGAATCCGTGGACATGGGCAACCTGCGCTTCACCGTGCTCAGCGCCGACGGCCGCACCATCCGCCTGCTGCGGGTGGCGCCGCTGGACGCCGGCGGCGAGACCGGCACCACCGACGGCTGACCAACACTGCCGCCCGCACCCGTGCGCGCCGGCCCCGGTGCGGCGCGCCATGGATTGCCGGCGCCAACTTGCGTATAACAGGGCTTCGCCGACCCGACTCCTTTTGTCTTTTTTGCAATCGTGACCCTGCTTATGCGCAATCTGTTTCTGGCCCTGATCGCCGGCCTGCTGTTCCCCTTGGCGTTCGCTCCCTACGGTCTGTGGCCGTTGCTGCTGGTCAGCGTGGCGCTGGCCTACTGGGTGCAGGCCAGCGCCGGGTCCGCCAAGGCGGCGCTGCTGGGCGGCTGGGCCTACGGCCTGGGCATGTTCGGGTTCGGCGTGGCCTGGCTGCAGGTGTCGATGACCGACTACGGCTATATGCCGCTGTGGATGGCGGTGCCCGCCACCGCTGCCTTCGCGGCGCTGCTGGCGTTGTTCTATGGCGCGGCGTTCTGGCTGACCCGCCGGTTCAGGGGCGGCGGGCTGATGTTCGCCGGCGCCTGGGTGCTGGCGGACTGGTTGCGCGGCTGGCTGCTCACCGGCTTCCCCTGGTTGTATGGCGGCTACGCGCTGATCGACACGCCGCTGGCCGGGCTGGCGCCGCTGGGGGGCATCTGGCTGATGACCCTGGCGGCGGTGATCCTGCCCGCCACGGCGGTGGAGCTGGTGCTGCGCCGGGGCCGGGGCACCGGCCCGCTGGTGCTGTCCCTGGCGCTGATCGTGGCCGGGGTGGTTGCCGGCCAATTCAGCTTCACCCACGCCGAAGGCGAGCGGCAGCAGGTGGCCCTGGTGCAGGGCAACGTGCCCCAGGACCTGAAATGGCTGGCCACCATGCGCAAGGAAACCCGCGAGATTTACGCCGGCCTCACCGAGGGCCTGCCGGAGGGCACCCTGGTGGTGTGGCCGGAATCCGCGATGATCGAGTTCTACCAGGACATCGACGGCTTCGTGGACGACCAGGGCGAAGCGGTGGCGGCCAAGGGCGGCGCGCTGATCAGCGGCCTGCCGTGGCGCGATGAAAGCCGCACCCCGACCACCTACCACAACAGCATCGCGGTGGTGGGCACGGACAGCGATGACGGCGTCTACCACAAGCAGAAGCTGGTGCCGTTCGGCGAGTACGTGCCGCTGCAGGGTCTGATTCGCGGCCTGATCCCGTTTTTCGATTTGCCCATGTCCAGCTTCACGCCGGGCAGTCCGCGCCAGCCCAATCTGTATGCCCTGAGCCATGAGATCGCGCCCTTCATCTGCTACGAGATCCTTTACCCGGAGCTGGTGGCGAGCCGCACCGGCAGCGCCGACGTGCTGCTGACGATCAGCAACGACGCCTGGTTCGGCACCTCGGCGGGGCCCCACCAGCACTTTCAGATGACCCGGCTGCGCGCCCTGGAAACCGGCCGCTGGCTGCTGCGCGGCACCAATAACGGCATCACCGCGGTGGTTGACCACCACGGTAAGGTGGTGGAGCGGCTGCCCCAGTTCGAGCGCGACGTGCTGGTCAGCGAGTACCAGCCGCGCCAGGGCGAGACCCCGTTTATGCTGGCCGGCGTCTGGCCCACCCTGCTGCTGGCGCTGGCGTTCGTGGTGCTGGGCCGGGGCCGCCGGGCCCGGGGGTTGCTGGAGTCATTCTGATGCTGACGTTATATACCGTTTAGGAATAAGCTTATAATCTAATTTGACAGAACCTCCTGGCCAACCTATAACGGAAGCCGGGCGCGACGCACGCCCGGCTGTTTTTTCCGTTCAGGAGGTTTCATGTCCCCGTCCGCCGCCGGCATCCCGCAGGTAGAGAGTTTTTTCGATCCGGTCACCAATACCGTCAGCTATGTGGTTATCGACCCGCAAAGTCGACGCTGCGCGCTGGTGGATTCGGTGCTCGACTATGACGCCGCCTCCGGGCACACCAGCTACGCCGGCGCGCAAAAGCTGGTGGACTTCGTGCGCGCCCAGAACCTGACCGTGGACTGGCTGCTGGAAACCCATGTGCACGCCGACCATCTATCCGCCGCCCCCTGGCTGCAGGAGCAGGTGGGCGGCAAGCTCGCCATCGGCGACCACATCCGCACCGTCCAGCACACCTTCGGCAAGGTGTTCAACGCCGGCACCGACTTCGCCCGCGACGGCAGCCAGTTCGATCACCTGTTCCATGACGGCGACCGCTACCAGGTCGGCGAATTGCAGGCCAGCGCCCTGCACACCCCCGGCCATACGCCCGCCTGCATGAGCCATCTGATCGGCGACGCCCTCTTTGTCGGCGACACCCTGTTCATGCCCGACTACGGCACCGCCCGTTGCGACTTTCCCGGCGGCGACGCGCGCACCCTGTACCGCTCGATCCGCAAGCTGCTGGCGCTGCCCGACGAGACCCGCGTATTCCTTTGCCATGACTACCTGCCGGAAGGACGTGACCGGTTCTGCTGGCAGACCACCATCGGCGAGCAGCGCCGTCACAACATCCATGTGCACGAGGGCATCAGCGAGGCGCAATTCGTCGCCATGCGCGAAGAGCGCGACGCCACCCTTGGCATGCCACGCCTGATTCTGCCTTCGGTACAGGTGAACATGCGCGCCGGACATTTGCCGCCGCCGGAGGACAACGGCGTGCAGTACATGAAAATTCCGTTGAACCGTCTTTGAGGAGCAGCCGATGTCGGACTACAAACGCCTATCGCCCAACCTGGCCGTGGCCGGGCAAATCCAGCCCGGCCAGCTGGAGGACATCGCCCGGCAGGGTTTCCACACCGTCATCAACAACCGCCCGGACGGTGAGGGTGACGACCAGCCCACCAGCGACGCGCTGAAGCAGGCGGCCCGCGCCGCCGGGCTGGCCTATTACCACCTGCCGGTGACGCCCGGCGATATCCGTGACACCGACGTCATGGGGTTCGCCGGGCTGATGCAGCAGGCGCGGGGCCCGGTGCTGGCGTTTTGCCGCACCGGCAACCGCAGCAGCTCACTGTGGGCGCTGTCGGAAAGCACGCGCACCGACCCGGAAACGCTGATCGCCACCGCCGACCAGGCCGGCTATGACCTGAGCAAGCAGGAAGCGCGTCTGCAACAACGCTGGCGGGCCGGCCCCGGGGCACAGCCGCAACCCGGCCATTCCGCGGCCACCACCTGGGACGTGCTGGTGGTGGGCGGTGGTGCCGGCGGTCTGGCGGCCGCCGCCAGCCTGCTCAAACGCCGGCCGTCGCTGAGCATCGCGGTGATCGAGCCCGCCGACACCCATTACTACCAGCCCGCCTGGACCCTGGTGGGCGGCGGCGCCTTCGACCCCGCCGACACCGCCCGGCCGATGGCCTCGGTGATGCCCCGGGGCGTGAAGTGGATCCAGTCACGGGTGGAAGCCTTCGTGCCGGAACAGAATCAGGTGGTGCTGGACGACGGCGGCCGGGTCAGCTACCGCATGCTGGTGGCCGCCCCGGGCCTGGAGCTGCATCTGGACGGCGTGGAGGGTCTGCGCGACGGGCTGGGCCGCAACGGCGTCACCTCCAATTACCTGTTCGAATACGCGCCCTACACCTGGCAGTGCGTACGCGACCTGCGCCAGGGCCGCGCCCTGTTCACACAACCGCCGATGCCGATCAAATGCGCCGGCGCGCCGCAGAAGGCGCTCTATCTGTCCTGTGACCACTGGCGCAGACAGCATCGCTTGAGCAATATCGACGTGCGGTTCCACAACGCCGGCGGCGTACTGTTCGGGGTGGAAACCTTCGTGCCGCCGCTGATGGAATACATGCGCCGCTATCAGGTGGGGCTGAACTTCAACAGCACCCTGAAAGCGGTGGACGCCGGCGCCCGTAAAGCCTGGTTCGTGGACACCGATGCGGACGGCAACCGCCAGGAGCGCGAAGAAGCCTTCGACATGCTGCATGTCACGCCGCCGCAGCGGGCGCCGCGCTGCGTGCGAGACAGCGCCCTGGCCAACGACGCCGGCTGGCTGGACGCGGATCCCGACACCCTGCGCCATAACCGTTTCGAAAACGTGTTCGCCATCGGCGACGCCAGCGGCACCGGCAACGCCAAAACCGCCGCGGCGGTGCGCAAGCAGGCGCCGGTGGTGGCCGTCAATCTGCTCGCCACCCTGGACGGCAAGCCGATGAGCGGCCGCTATCAGGGCTACGGCGCCTGCCCGCTGACCGTGGAAAAGGGCAAGGTGATCCTGGCGGAGTTCGGTTATCAGGGGGCGCTGCAACCCAGCTTCCCGCTGGACCCCACCAAGGCGCGCAGCAGCTACTGGTGGCTGAAATCGAAAGCCATGCCGCGTATTTACTTTGATTTGATGCTGAAAGGTCGCGAATGGCTTACCGGCTGACCCTGGCCCCCTGGCTGAAAGGCTACCGGCCCGGCGACGCCGCCGCCGACGGCCTGGCGGCGCTGATCGTCACCCTGATGCTGATCCCGCAGAGCCTGGCCTATGCGCTGGTCGCCGGGGTGCCGGCGCAAATGGGCCTGTACGCCAGCATCCTTCCCTTGCTCGCTTACGCCCTGTTCGGTTCCAGCCGCACCCTGGCGGTGGGGCCGGTGGCGGTAGTGTCGCTGATGACGGCGGCCGCCGCCGGTCAGGTGGCCGGCGGCGACAGCGGCGCCTACCTGGCGGCCACGGTGATACTGGCGCTGCTCTCCGGCGTCTTCCTGGTCGCCATGGGCCTGCTGCGCCTGGGCTGGATCGCCAACCTGCTCAGCCATTCGGTGATCAGCGGCTTTATCACCGCTTCCGGGCTGTTGATCGCCGCCAGCCAGCTTAAGCACCTGCTGGGCATTCCGATGCAAGGCGACACGCTTTGGGAACTGGGACTGTCGGCGTTCCGCGAGGCCGCCAGCGTCAACGGCCCCACCCTGCTGGTGGGCGCCGCCGCCCTGCTCTTCCTGCTGTGGGCGCGCGGCCCGTTGAAGCGGCTGCTGGCACGCACGCCGCTGCCGCCCATGCTCGCCGATCTGCTCGCCAAGGCCGGGCCGGTGCTGGCGGTGATCGGCACCACCGTGGCGGTGGCGGCCGGCGACCTGCAAAGCCAGGGCGTGGCGGTAGTCGGCGCCATCCCCGGCGGCCTGCCGGCGCTGTCGTTGCCGGCGTTCGACGCCGGGGTGTGGGGCCAGCTGGCGCTGCCGGCACTGCTGATCAGCCTGATCGGTTTCGTGGAGTCGGTATCGGTGGCGCAGACCCTGGCCGCCAAGCGGCGCCAACGGATCGACAGCAATGCCGAGCTGATCGGCCTGGGTACCGCCAATCTGGCGTCCGGGGTCAGTGGCGGTTTCCCGGTTACCGGCGGCTTCTCGCGCTCGGTGGTCAATTTCGATGCCGGCGCCCGCAGCCCCATGGCCGGCGTATTCACCGCCGGCGGCATCGCGCTCACAGCGCTGTTTTTCACCCCCTGGTTTTACTACCTGCCCAAGGCCACCCTGGCGGCGACCATCATCGTGGCGGTGCTGGCCCTGGTGGACCTGGGCGCGCTGCGGCGCGCCTGGCGCTACTCCAAGGCGGATTTCACCGCCATGCTGGTGACCCTGGCCGGGGTGCTGCTGGCGGGGGTGGAGATCGGCGTGATCGCCGGGGTGGGCGCGGCGCTGGCGCTGCATTTGTGGCGCACCAGCCAGCCGCACATGGCGGAGCTGGGGCAGATGCCGGGCACCGAGCATTTTCGCAATGTGCGCCGCCACCCGGTGATCACCTCACCCCGGGTGCTGTCGATCCGGGTGGACGAGTCCCTGTACTTCGCCAACGCCCGGCGCACCGAGGACGCCATCTACGACATGGCGCTGAATTGCGACGGCCGCCGCCATGTGGTGCTGCTCTGCTCGGCGATCAACCACATCGACGCCAGCGCCCTGGACAGCCTGGAAAGCCTGAACCGGCGCCTGCTGGACGCCGGCGTCACCCTGCATCTGTCGGAGGTGAAGGGCCCGGTGATGGACCAGCTGAAACGCAGCGACTTTCTCGAACAGCTCAGCGGCGAGGTGTTCATGACCCACTACCAGGCGCTGGCAACGCTCGACCCCGAGACCAGCGAACGGGCCGCCGACGACAAGCCACACGCTTGAAGCGTGCCGCTACCGGAAATAGCGCAAGTAATACCAGATCAGCGCGGCCCACTCGCGCCAGATCACCGGCACCTGCGACAGCGCCCCGGCAGAGGGCGCCCAGGCCGGCTTGGGCAGCGATTCCAGCGCCACCGCCTCGACCCGCAGCCCGTGGCGCTGGAAGCAGAGTATCGCGCGCGGCATGTGGGCGCGGTCGGTGACCACCACCACCGACTTCACCCCCAGAGGCCGCAGCAGGGCGGCGGTGTTGCGGGCGTTTTCCCAGGTGCTGCGGCTGTTCGGTTCGATGTGGGTGCGGGCCTCCGGCCAGACGCGCAGCACTTCCTGCGCCATCATCGCCGCTTCGGAATCGTCCGGGTCGGCGGGGGCGTGGTCCTCGGCGCCGCCGCTTAACACGATCGGCAGGTCGCGCTGCCAGGCCTCGCGCAGCCCGGCCTGGACCCGCCGCAGGCCGGTGGGGTTGAGCCGGTAGTCCTGGCCGTCGCGCTGCCGACCGGCACCCAGCACCACCACCGCGCCCGGGCGCGCACCGGGCTCCTTGGCCGGTAACGGCGGATAGAACTGCCGCACCACCGCCGGCAGGGTGGCGCCGATCAGCACCAGTGCCAGGGCGGCGGTGATCAACATACCGCGCATCCGCTGTCTGCCCGCCTTATGCTCATGTATCCTAGGCCCCTTGCAGATATCATCCCGTTTATTAATTACCCGCTTATCAATTAAGAGAGCCGATGGACGCACAGTATCGCCCCGACCAGGTAGAACAGGAAGCCCAGCAACACTGGGACACCGCCCGCAGTTTCAAGGTCACCGAGCAACCCGGTAAAGAGACCTTCTATTGCCTGAGCATGTTCCCCTACCCGTCCGGCCGGCTACACATGGGCCATGTGCGCAACTACACCATCGGCGACGTGATCAGCCGCTATCAGCGGATGCTGGGCAAGAACGTGCTGCAACCCATGGGCTGGGACGCCTTCGGCCTGCCGGCGGAAAACGCGGCGATCAAGAACAACACCGCGCCGGCGCCCTGGACCTACCAGAACATCGATTACATGCGCGGCCAGCTCAAGCGTCTGGGCTTCGGCTACGACTGGGACCGGGAGCTGGCCACCTGCACGCCGCAATACTACCGCTGGGAGCAGTGGTTCTTCACCAAGCTCTACGAAAAGGGCCTGGTGTATAAAAAGATGTCGACGGTGAACTGGGATCCGGTGGATCAGACCGTACTCGCCAACGAGCAGGTGATCGAAGGGCGCGGCTGGCGCTCCGGCGCTCTGGTGGAACGCAAGGAAATCCCGCAGTGGTTCGTGAAAATCACCGCCTACGCGGACGAACTGCTCAACGACCTGGACCAGCTGGACGGCTGGCCGGAACAGGTCAAGGCGATGCAGAAAAACTGGATCGGCCGTTCCGAAGGGGTGGAGCTGGACTTCGCCATCGAGGGGCCGCGGGGCAATGAACTGCTGCGGGTCTACACCACCCGCCCGGACACCCTGATGGGGGTGAGCTATATGGCGGTGGCCGCCGGCCACCCGCTGGCCAAGGCGGCCGCCGAGCGCGACCCGGAAGTGGCGGCCTTCGTGGACGAATGTCAGCACGCCGGCGTGGCCGAGGCGGACATCGCCACCATGGAGAAGAAAGGCATCTTCACCGGCGTGTATGCCCGGCACCCGATCACCGGCAAGGACGTGCCGGTGTGGGTGGCCAACTTCGTGCTGATGAGCTACGGCACCGGCGCGGTGATGGCGGTGCCCGCCCACGACCAACGCGACTTCGAGTTCGCCCACAAGTACGGCCTGCCGATCAATCAGGTGATCGAGCCCGCCCACGGCGAGACCCTGGACCTGGACAACGAAGCCTTCACCGCCAAGGGCAAGCTGGTTAACAGCGGTGAATTCGACGGCCTGACCTCCGAGCAGGCGTTCGACGCCATCGCCGCCTGGCTGTCCGAGCGCGGCCTGGGCGAGAAGAAAGTGAACTACCGCCTGCGCGACTGGGGCGTGTCCCGGCAGCGTTACTGGGGCGCGCCGATTCCGATGCGCTCGCTGGAGGACGGCACCCAGGTGCCGGTGCCGGAAGACGAGCTGCCGGTGGTGCTGCCCGAGGACGTGCGCATGGACGGCGTCACCTCGCCGATCAAGGCCGACCCGGAGTGGGCCAAAACCGAACACCAGGGCCAGCCCGCGTTCCGCGAAACCGACACCTTCGACACCTTCATGGAATCGAGCTGGTACTACGCCCGCTTCACCTGCCCGGACGAAGACCAGGCGATGCTGGACCCGGCCCGCGCCAATTACTGGCTGCCGGTGGACCAGTATGTGGGCGGCATCGAGCACGCCATCCTGCACCTGCTGTACGCGCGCTTCTTCCACAAGCTGTTGCGCGACACCGGCCTGGTGGAGTCCGACGAGCCGTTCAAACGGCTGCTCTGCCAGGGCATGGTGCTCAAGGACGGCGCCAAGATGTCCAAGTCCAAGGGCAACACCGTGGACCCGCAGCAAATGATTGAGGAGTTCGGCGCCGACACCGTGCGCCTGTTCATGATGTTCGCGGCGCCGCCGGAGCAGTCCCTGGAATGGAACGATTCCGGCGTGGAAGGCGCCCACCGTTTCCTCAAACGGCTGTGGCGGCTGGTGGCGGAACACGTGGAAGGTGGCCCGGCGCCGGCGCTGGACCCGGCCGCCCTGGACGACAGCGGCAAAACGCTGCGCCGCAAGACCCACGAAACCATCCAGAAGGTCAGCGATGACATCAGCCGCCGCTACACCTTCAACACCGCCATCGCCGCGGTGATGGAACTGAGCAACGAAGTCAGCCGCTCGTTCAACGAGGGCGGCGACGAAGGCCCGGCCCGGGCGGTGCGCCAGGAAGCCCTGGAAGCGGCGGTGCTGCTGCTGTCGCCGATCGTGCCCCACGCCGCCCATGCCCTGTGGCACGCCCTGGGCCATGACGAGGCGGTGATCGACGCCGCCTGGCCGGCGGTGGACGAGAGCGCCCTGGTCAAGGACACCCTGGAGATGGTGGTACAGGTGAACGGCAAAGTACGCGCCAAACTGACCGTGCCCGCCAGCGCCGATAAAGAGAGCGTGGAAGCGCTGGCCCGGGAAGAAGCCAATGTGGTGCGCTTCACCGAAGGCAAGACCATCCGCAAGGTGATCGTGGTGCCGGGCAAACTGGTTAATATTGTCGCCAACTGAACATTGATCGGAGACCGCCAGTGATACGTCACGCCCGAACCGCCCTGCTGCTCACCGCCGCCGCCCTGCTGCTGGCGGCCTGCTCCGGCTGGCAACTGCGCGGTCAGACCTCCACGCCGGAGCTGGAGTCGATCACCCTGGACGGCGCCAGCGCCCGGCTTCGCTACACCCTGGAGGACGAGCTGGAACCCAGCGGCGTGCTGATCCACGGCGAATCACAGAACATCGTGATGATTCTCGACGAACGCTGGGACAGCCGCACCGCGGCGGTGGACGCCCGCGGCCGCGCCGCCGAGCGCGAGCTGCGCTACGAAATCACCTGGCAACTGGTGGACCGCGACACCGAGGCGATGCTCAACCCGCCACGGCGTATTTCCGCCCTGCGCAGCTTCGCCTACTCGCCGGATAACGTCACCGCCACCTCCGACGAGGAAGAACTGGTGCGCGACGATCTCTACGAGGATGTGGCCTACCGGCTGATCAACCAGCTGGCCAACGCCGCCCGCAAAATCGACAGCCGGAACCGCTAGCCGCCATGCGCCTGCGTGTGGAGCAACTCGCCAAGCACCTGCAAAACGACCTGCTGCCGGTCTATCTGGTGGCCGGCGACGAGCCCCTGCAGCAGGACGAATGCCTGGATGCCCTGCGCGCCAGCGCCCGCCAGAAAGGCTTCGACGAGCGCCACCGTTTCAGCGCCGACACCGGCATCGACTGGAACGCCCTGCTCAATGAATCGCAAAGCATGAGCCTGTTCGGCGGCCGCCGGATTCTGGAACTGGTGCTGCTGGAAAAGCGCCCGGACAAAGCCGGCAGCCAGATCCTGCGCGATCTGCTCGACCACCCCAACGACGACACCCTGATTCTGATCCGCTGCTCGCGGCTGGACCGCCGCAAGGACTGGAACAGCGCCTGGGTCAAGGCGGTGGAAAAGGTCGGCGCCGTAGTGGAGATCTGGCCGGTGGAAGGCAAGCAGCTGCAGCACTGGCTGCGCGACCGGCTCGCCGGGCTCAAGTTGACCATCGACGACGACGCCCTGGAACTGCTGATCCAGCGCAGCGAAGGCAACCTGCTGGCCGCCGCCCAGGAAGTGGACAAGCTCGCCCTGCTGGCCACGGACGGCCGCGTCGACGCCGCCACCGTGCAGCAGGCGGTGGGCGATTCCAGCCGCTACACGCCGTTCGACCTCACCGACGCCACCAGCGGCGGCGACGCCAACCGGGCGCTGCGCATTCTGCGCACCCTGCGCGCCGAAGGCGTGGAAGCGCCGGTGGTGCTGTGGGCCCTGGGCCGGGAAATCCGCGCCCTGGACGCGCTCGCCACCGGCGGCGCCCCGCCGCGCCTGCCGCCGCAACGGCTGCGCGCCCTGCAGGCCCAGGCCGGGCGCATGCCGCCGCGCCAGCTGCACCAGTGCCAGGCACTGGCGATCCGCGCCGACCAGGCCGTCAAAGGCATGGGGCCCGGTGATCCGTGGCAGTTTCTCGCCGGGCTGGTACTGCGCCTGTGCGGTAAACCGCTGCCGGCGATCCTGGAAAAGTAACCGCCGCCTGTTTTGGCCCCTTCGCCCCCGGCGCCGGGCGGCCGGCTTTGCTAGCCTTCGGCGTTGCGATTCCACCACAGGCAGCATAGCCATGGACAAGCACGCCCCGGACACCTCGTCGATCAGCTTCACCGCGCTCTATACCGGCCAGGTATGGGTGCGCAACGGCCTCTCCGAGCCGTTCTTCCAGACCCGCTCGGGGGCGCTGCTGTACGGCGCCATGAGCCCCATGGAAGCGCTCGGCAAGCGGGTACTGGGCGGCAATATCCGCACCTTCCTGCTGCAGCGCCACCATCTGATCGACGCGCGCCTGGAGGCGCTGATCGAGCAGCATCCGGATTTGCAGGTGGTGGAGATCGCCTGCGGGCTGTCACCGCGCGGCTGCCGCTTCCGGCAACGCTTTCCGTCGATCACCTATGTGGAGGCGGACCTGCCCGACATGGCCGACCGCAAACGCCGCCTGCTGGCCGCCAAGGGCTTCTTAAGCGCCACCCACCGCGTGGCGCCGGTGAACATTCTCGCCGAGGACGGCCCGGACAGCGTCGCCGCCCTGCTCGACGGCCTGGACCCGGCGCGGCCGGTGGCGGTGATCACCGAGGGGCTGATCAACTACTTCAGCCTGGACACGGTGACGCCGTTCTGGGGCCGGCTGGCCGCCGGCCTGCGGCGTTTTCCGCGCGGCGTGTATCTGAGCGACAACTACCCGCTGTACGCCAACATGCGCTTCCACCGCACGCTGAAAACCCTGGGCGGGTTGCTGGGCGCGATATCGCGCAGCCAGGTGGCGTTCCACTTCCGCTCCGACGCCGACACCGAGCGCCACTTCCTGAACCAGGGCTTCGACGCCCTCACCGTCCACGACCCGGCGGATTTCTACACCGCCCTGCCCATCCCCCGCACCCGCGGCACCCCCATGGTGCGCGTGCTCGAAGCCTCCGTCTCCTGAAAGCGCTGGTTTCGCCCGGGGCCGCGAAGCGCCTATACTAGGCGCCTTCCGATTCTTTTCCGGTCAAACAATGGGCATCGCAGAGAACATGGATATCCAGCAGTACATGGCGACCGTGGGCGAACAGGCCCGCGGCGCGTCCCGGGCCATGGCCCGGGCCACCGCCGGCGACAAGAACGCCGCCCTGAGCGCCATCGCCGGCGCCCTGCGCGCGCACCGCAGCGCCATTCTCGACGCCAACCAGCGTGATCTGGCGCGCGGCCGTGACAGCGGCCTGGACGCGGCGCTGCTGGACCGCCTGGAACTGACCCCGGAGCGCTTCGACGGCATGGTGGAAGGCCTCGAGCAGGTGATCGCCCTGGCCGACCCGGTGGGCGGCATCACCGACCTGAACTACCGGCCCTCGGGCATCCAGGTGGGCAAGATGCGCGTGCCGCTGGGCGTGATCGGCATCATTTACGAGTCGCGCCCCAACGTCACCATCGACGCGGCGGCGCTGTGCCTGAAATCCGGCAACGCGGCGATTCTGCGCGGCGGCTCCGAGGCGATCGATTCCAACCAGGCGATCGCCGAGTGCCTGCGCATCGGCCTGCGCGAGGCCGGCCTGCCGGAAACCGCCGTGCAGGTGATCGAGACCACCGACCGCGCCGCCGTGGGCGAGCTGATCACCCACCCCGAGTGGGTGGACGTGATCGTGCCGCGCGGCGGCAAGGGCCTGATCGAACGCATCAGCAACGACGCCCGGGTGCCGGTGATCAAGCATCTGGACGGCAACTGCCACGTCTACATCGACGCCCAGGCGGACGCCGGCAAGGCGATCAAGGTGGCCTACAACGCCAAGACCCAGCGCTACGGCACCTGTAACACCATGGAAACACTGCTGGTGCACGCCGGCATCGCCGAGCGGGTGCTGCCGGAGCTGGCCGCCCAGTATCAGGCCGCCGGCGTGGAGCTGCGCGGTTGCGAGCGCAGCCGGGCGCTGCTCGACGGCATCGGCGAAGCCACCGAAACCGACTGGGCCGAGGAATACCTGGCGCCGGTGCTGGCGATCAAGCTGGTGGACGGCCTGGACGAGGCGCTGGAGCACATCCACCGCTACAGTTCCGGGCACACCGAGTCGATCATTACCGAAAACTACACCCTGGCGCGGCGGTTTCTCGCCGAGGTGGATTCCAGCTCGGTGATGGTCAACGCCTCCACCCGGTTCGCCGACGGCTTCGAGTACGGCCTGGGCGCGGAGATCGGCATCTCCACGGACAAGCTCCACGCCCGCGGGCCGGTGGGCCTGGAAGGGCTCACCAGCCAGAAGTGGGTGGTGCTCGGGGACGGGCATGTTCGGACGTGATACCGCGTCCGACCTTCCTTTGATCCTGTTCGGCGGTACTTTCGACCCGATTCACCGTGCCCATCTGCGGGCCGCCCTGGCGGTATCCCGGGCGCTCGGCGATGCGCCGGTGCATCTGTTGCCCAACGCGGTGCCGCCGCACCGGCCCCAGCCCCTGGCCACCGGCGAGCAGCGGCTGGCCATGGTGCGCCGCGCCTGCGCCGGGCACAAACAGCTGGTCGCCGACGACTGGGAGCTGCGACACCCCAGCGGGCCGTCCTACACGCTGGCCACTCTGAAGCACTACAAACGGCTGATCGGCGCGCGCCCTCTGGTGTTCGTGGTGGGCGCGGACAGCTTCGCCGGTCTGCATCGCTGGCACCGTTGGCGGGAATTTCCCGCCCTCTGCCATCTGGCGGTGGTGCCACGCCCGCACAGCCCGCCGGCGCCGCTGTCGGTGCAGCGCGCCTTCCCGGCGGCGCCGGCGGCGCTGCTGCGCCGGCGGCCGGCGGGGCGGCGCCTGATGCTGCGCCGCCCGGAAATGGCGGTGGCCGCCACCGATATCCGCCGTGCTCTGCGGCACGATGGCGCCGATTATCACCTGACACCGGCGGTGCTGGCCCATATCCGACGCCTGGGCCTGTATAATGCCGACACCGTTCACCCAACCCGTCACGCACACAACGAGGCCCCATGAGTTCTCAACCCCCTTTGCTGGATCTGGTAATCGACGCTCTGGAAGAAATGAAAGCCAAGAACATTACCAGCCTGGATGTGCGCGCCGTCACCAGCGTCGCCGACGACATGGTGATCGCCAGCGGCACCTCCAGCCGCCACGTCAAAGCCCTGGCGGATTCGGTGATGGAAAAGGCCAAGAAGTCCGGCTATAAGCCCCTGGGCACCGAGGGCGAGCGCGGCGCGGAGTGGATCCTGGTGGATCTGGGCGACGTGGTGGTGCATCTGATGCTGCCGGCGACCCGGGAGTTTTATGATCTGGAGCGCCTCTGGCAGAATCCGGCGCACCATCCGGACCGGTCGCCGCAAAGCGACTGACCCTTTGCCATTCACTTGCGCGGCGGGTGTGTTGTTTGCGTATTCATCTTCTGGCTGTCGGCGGCAAAATGCCCTCCTGGGTGATTCAGGGCTTCGGCGAGTATCAAAAAAGGATGCCGCCGGACATGCGCCTGGAACTCGAGGAGATTCCGCTGCCTAAGAGAAGCAAGGGGGACACCGCCGCCCTGGTGCGCGCCGAAGGCGAAGCACTGGAGAAGCGGCTGACGAAATACCCCGGCGCCCATCAGGTGGCGCTCGAAGTGGGCGGCCGCGCGCTCTCCACCGAGCAGCTCAGCGAGCGCCTTGGTACCCTGAAGGACCTGGGCCAGGATCTGGTGGTGCTGGTGGGTGGGCCGGACGGTCTCTGCCCGCGGGTGTCCGCCGCCGCCCATGAGCGCTGGTCTCTGTCACCGCTGACCCTGCCGCATCCGCTGGTGCGGGTTCTGCTCGCCGAGCAGTTGTATCGCGGCTGGACGCTGCTCGCCGGCCATCCGTATCATCGCTGAACCACCGACTATCAGGGCCCAATGCGCCGACCTCTGACCTTAAAAGACCACCACCACGAGCAGCGGATTTTCAGCTTTCGGCTGCTGGTGAGCGCCATTCTGGTCACCCTGCTGACCGTCGGGCTGGTGGGGCGCATGGCCTGGCTGCAGATTTTCCAGCACAGCCGCTATACCACGCTCAGCGATGAAAACCGGGTGCAGACCCAGGCGGTGCCGCCGCCGCGCGGCCTGATCACCGACCGCAACGGCGAGATTCTGGCCGCCAACCGGCCGGACTTCACCGTGGAGGTGATCGTCGAGCAGATTCCCGACCTGCAGCGCACCCTGCGCGAGATCCACCAGCTGGTGCCGCTGGAAAGCGACGACATCGAACGCTTCAACAAGCGTCTGCAGGGGCCGCGCCGGCCCTGGGACCCGATTCCCCTGCGCGGGCGCCTCAGCGAGGACGAAATCGCCCGCATCACCGTGAACCAGCACCGGCTGCCGGGCGTGCGCGTGGCCGCCAACCCGGTGCGCCACTACCCCCACGGCAAGCTGTTTTCCCACGTGCTGGGCTACGTGAACCGGCTCAACGCGGAAGACCTGGACGGCATGACCCTCACCGAGCAGGGCGATTACGCCGGCACCCACTACTACGGGCGCAGCGGTGTGGAGCGCTACTACGAGAACCGCCTGCACGGCCAGGTGGGTTACCGTCAGGTGGAAACCAACGCCCGCGGCCGGATACTGCGCGTGCTGGAGCAGAAGCCGCCGGTGCCCGGTGAAAACCTGCGCCTGACCCTGGATATGGACGTGCAGCGGGCCGCCGACGAAGCCCTCGGCGACCGGCGCGGCGCGGTGGTGGCCATCGACCCCCGCGACGGCAGCGTGCTGGCGTTCGTCAGCCGCCCGGTGTTCGACCCCAACCTGTTCGTCAACGGCATCTCCCACCAGGACTACGCCCGCTACCGGGAAGACCTGGACAACCCGCTGTTCAACCGGGCGCTGCAGGGCCGCTACCCGCCCGGCTCCACGGTGAAGCCGTTTATCGGGCTGGCGGGCCTGGACGCCGGGGTCACCGACTGGCAGCGCACCATCTTCGACCCCGGCTACTACCAGCTGGAGGACAACCCGCACCGTTACCGGGACTGGAAGCGCTGGGGCCACGGCCATGTGGATATGAACAAGGCGGTGGTGCAGTCCTGCGACACCTATTTCTACGATCTGGGTTTCAAGCTGGGCATTTCCCGCATGCACGATTTCCTCAGCGACTTTTCGCTGGGTCAGCCCACCGGCATCGACCTGTTCAACGAGTCCTCGGGGCTGCTGCCGTCCAAGGAGTGGAAGCGCGCCGCGCGCGGCGCCACCTGGTACCACGGCGATACCATCAACGCCAGCATCGGCCAGGGCTTCATGCTCGCCACGCCGTTGCAGCTGGCCACCGCCACGGCGATTCTCGCCCATCACGGCAAGCAGGTGACGCCCACCCTGGCCGCCGACGCCCTGCGCGTGCCGCCGCGGCCGGACGTCACGCTGCGCCATTCGGAAAACTGGCAGCGCATGGAGGACACCATGGCCGAGGTGGTCCATGGCGAGCGCGGCACCGCCAAGGTCATGGCCGAAGGGGCGCCCTACCGGATGGGCGCCAAGACCGGCACCTCCCAGGTGTTCTCGGTGGGCCAGGAAGAGACCTACAACGAGGACGAACTGGCCGAGCGGCTGCTCGACCACGCCCTGATCATCGCCTTCGCGCCGGTGGAAGAGCCCGCCATCGCGGTGGCGGTGCTGGTGGAAAACGGCCGCCACGGCGGCTCCACCGCCGGCCCGGTGGCGCGCCAGGTAATGGACGCCTGGCTGCTCGACGACAACGGCGAGCTGGCGGTGCCGCCGCCACTGAACCGCACCCCGCAAACGCAAACCGCCGGCACGACCCCGGGAGGCACCCCATGAGCGTACGGGAATACCAACGGCAGATGCCCCTGGGCGGCGGTCTCGGCACCAAGCTGTCGGCGCGCCTGCACCTGGACGCGCCGTTGCTGACGGCACTGTTGCTTCTGGTGCTGGGCGGGCTCGCCGTGCTCTACAGCGCCGGCGGCGGCGACCTGAACCTGGTGGTGCGCCAGTCGATCCGGTTGGGCGCGGGCTTTCTGGTGCTGCTGGTGCTGGCGCAGATCCCGCCGCGCAGTTACCGCTTCTGGACCCCGGTGATCTACGCCATCGGCGTAATCCTGCTGGCCCTGGTGGTGCTGGTCGGCACCGAGGCCAAGGGCGCCACCCGCTGGCTGACGTTGCCGGGCATCGGCCGTTTCCAGCCCGCCGAGCTGATGAAACTGGCGGTGCCGGCGATGGTGGCCTGGTTCTTCAGCGAACGGAACCTGCCGCCCAACAAGCTGGACGTGCTGGCGGCGCTGGGGCTGATTTTCCTGCCGGTGGTGATGATCGCGGTGCAGCCGGACCTGGGCACCTCGATCCTGATTGCCGCCGCCGGCCTGGTGGTGCTGTTCATGGCCGGCCTGTCCTGGCGGCTGATCAGCCTGGCGGTGCTGGTGCTGGTGATCGCCGCGCCGCTGATGTATTTCTTCGTCCTGCACGACTACCAGCGCAGCCGGGTGGACACCTTCCTCAACCCGGAGGCGGACCCGCGCGGCGCCGGCTGGAACATTATCCAGTCGAAGACCGCCATCGGCTCCGGCGGCGTCACCGGCAAGGGCTGGCTGGACGGCACCCAGTCGCGGCTGGATTTTCTGCCCGAATCGTCCACCGACTTCATTCTCGCCGTGCTCGGCGAGGAGTTCGGCCTGATCGGCTTCGTGCTGCTGATCTCGATCTATCTGGTGATCGTCGGGCGCGGCTTTTTTATCAGCTGGCAGGCCCAGGAGACCTTCTCGCGGCTGCTGGCGGCGGCGCTGACAATGACGTTTTTTATTTATATTTTTGTGAACGTCGGCATGGTGTCCGGACTCTTACCGGTGGTGGGCGTACCCTTACCCCTGGTGAGCTATGGTGGCACCTCGATCGTAACCCTGATGGCCAGCTTCGGCATGCTGATGTCGATTCACACCCATCGCCGTCTGATGACGTATTAAAGGAGAGAGTTGGTGAAAAAAGGATTGTCGGTTGTACTGCGGGCGACCCTGGCGGGCGTCCTGCTCAACGGTGCCGCCCTGGCCGAGACCACCAAAACCAGCAATTACGCGGAACATCCGGAAGCCGGCGCGGTGATCGAGGCGCTCGGCGAACGGGGTTTCGATACCGACCGGGTGCGCCGCCTGCTGGCCGACGCCAAACGCCAGGACAGCATTCTGGAAGCCATCGCCCGGCCGGCAGAGAAATCCCTCACCTGGGCCGAGTACAGCCGCATCTTTCTGACCGATACCCGGGTGGAACAGGGGGTCCAGTTCGCCCGCGAACACGCCGACACCCTGGCCCGCGCCGAGCAGAAATACGATGTGCCCCGCGAGATCATTCTCGCCATTATCGGCGTGGAAACCAGCTACGGCCGCAACAAAGGCCGCTACCGGGTGCTCGACGCCCTGGCCACGCTGGGCTTCGACTATCCGCCACGGGCGTCGTTTTTCCGCAAGCAGTTGGTGGCGCTGTTCGAAATGGAGCGCGACGCGCACATCGACGCCAGCACCATCACCGGCTCCTACGCCGGCGCCATGGGCTTCCCGCAGTTCATTCCCACCAGCTACCAGGCCTACGCCGTGGATTTCGACGGCGATGACGTGATCGACCTGGTCAACAGCCCGGCGGACGCCATCGGCAGCGTGGCCAGCTACTTCGCCGCGCACAAGTGGCAGCCCGGCCTGCCGGTGGCCGCCCGTGCCCGCGTCGACGGCGACGATTACGACGCGCTGGTGAAAAAGGGTTACAAGCCGGGCTTTACGCTGGCGCAGGCCCGGAAGAACGGCGTAGTGGCAGTATCCTGCGAGGGTGATAGCCTGAGCAGCGACTACTGTTTCGACCTGCCGGCCGACACCTCCGTGGCGATGCTCGACCTGATCGGCGACGATGGCCACGAGTTCTGGCTGGTAAGCGACAACTTTTATGTCATTACCCGTTATAACCACAGCGAACTGTACGCCATGGCGGTATTGCAACTGTCCCACCGTATCGCCGATGCCCTGGAGGCCCGATCTCTGTGATTAGAGCGCTTTTTATCGTCACCACGGCTCTCGCCCTGGGCGCCTGCGCCACCGCGCCGGCGCCCACCGAGCCCCCCGCCCAGACGCCGAAACCGGCCGACGGCGCGCCCGGCTCCGACCGCTACGAGCACAAGGTGGATTCCGGACCCGAGCAGCGCCCGGACGTGGAAAGCCAGCCCGAGCCGGTGCCGAAAGAGGAGCCGCTCAGCGCCTACGGCAACCCCAAGACCTACAGCGTCTGGGGCAAGACCTATCAGGTAATGGAATCCGCCGCCGGCTATGAAGAAGAGGGCCTGGCCTCCTGGTACGGGCGCAAGTTCCACGGCTACCGCACCTCCAGCGGTGAGCCGTTCGATATGTACCGCTTCACCGCCGCCCACCGGACCCTGCCGCTGCCCACCTACGCCCGGGTCACCAACCTGGACAACGGCAAAAGCCTGGTGGTGCGCGTCAACGACCGTGGCCCGTTCCATTCCGAGCGCATTATCGACTTGTCCTGGGCGGCGGCGGCGCGGCTCGGCATCGAGGGCAAGGGCACCGGCCGCGTGCGCGTGGAGGCCCTGACCGTGCGCGAGAAGGTCAAGCCCAGCCGCGAAGGCACGGTGCCCACCGCCGTGCGCGCCGCCGTGGACAGCCCGCCGCCGGACACGGCCAAGGCCGCCGAGGGCGACGAACTGTACTTGCAGGCGGGCGCCTTCCAGGCCCTGGACAGCGCCCGCAACCTGGAGCGTGCCCTGCGCGACGAACTGAAACTGCCGGTGTCCGTGCGGCAGCCGGAAAGCAGTGCCCTGTACAAAGTATGGCTGGGCCCGTTTGCCAGCAACGAGGCCCGCGACCGGGCCCGCCAGGCGATACGCCAGGCGGGCTTTACCCCACCCATCCCCGTGAACTGATCCGCCCGTAAGGCTGAAATGATGACTCAATACCTTTCCCCGCAAACCCTGCTGTTCCGGGTGTTCATCTGTCTCTCCCTGCTCACCCTGGCGCCGCTGAGCGCCGCCAACGGCCTGATACCCCGCGCCCCCGACGTGGACGCACGCGGCTATCTGTTGATGGACGCCAAAAGCGGCCAGGTGATCGTCGAGCACAACGCCGAGCAGGAGCTGCCGCCGGCCAGTCTCACCAAAATGATGACCGCCTATCTGGTGGAAAAGGAGATCGCCGCCGGCAATATCACCGAACAGGAGATGGTGCCGATCAGCGTCAAGGCGTGGCGCATGGGCGGCTCGCGCATGTTCATTCAGGAAGGCACCCGGGTATCGGTGCAGGATTTGCTGAAAGGCGTGGTGATCCAATCCGGCAATGACGCCAGCGTCGCCCTGGCCGAGTACGTGGCCGGCTCCGAGGAAGCCTTCGCCGACCTGATGAACAACCAGGCCCGCGAACTGGGCATGGACGACACCCACTTCATGAACGCCACCGGCTGGCCGGCGGAGAACCACTACACCACCGCCCACGACCTGGCGATTCTGGCGCGGGCTATCATCCGTGACTTCCCGGAACACTATGATCTCTACGCCCAGAAGGAATTCACCTACAACGGCATCACCCAGCACAACCGCAACCTGCTGCTGTGGCGGGACGACAGCGTCGACGGCCTGAAAACCGGCCACACCGAGGAAGCCGGCTACTGCCTGGTGTCCTCCGCCAAGCAGGACGGCATGCGCCTGATCGCGGTGGTGATGGGCACCGATTCCGAGGCGGCGCGGGCGCGCGAATCCCAGAAGCTGCTGAGCTACGGCTTCCGCTTCTACGAGACCTATGAAGGCTACGGCGCCGGCGACGTGCTCGACACACCGGCGGTATGGATGGGCGCCGCCAATCAGGTACGTCTGGGCCTGGAAGAGGACCTGATTCTCACCGTGCCCAAGGACAGCCAGGACCAGCTGAAGGCGTCCATGTCGATCCGGCCGGAGCTGCGCGCGCCGATCCGCGAAGGCGAACAGTACGGCACCCTGACGGTCACCCTGGCCGACGAGACCGTGGCGCAGCGCCCGCTGGTGGCGCTGGAAAACGTGGAAGAAGCCGGCTTCTTTGCCAAGATCTGGGACCACGTCGTATTGTTCTTTAAAGGATTGTTCAGCTAGAGGCCGCTCATGGCGAACGGCAAGGTCTACCTTAACGGCGAATTCCTGGACCCGGAGCGGGCCCGTATTTCGCCCATGGACCGGGGCTTTCTGTTCGCCGACGGCGTCTACGAGGTGATCCCCGCCTTCAACGGCGTGCTGTTCCGCCTCGACGCTCATCTGCAGCGCCTGGAACGGTCGCTGGCGGAGGTGTCCATCGCCAACCCCCACGACCGGGCCGGATGGCGGCGGCTCTGCGAGGAGATGGTGGCCGCCAATGGCGGCGGCAATCTGTCCGTGTATCTGCAGATCACCCGCGGCGTGGCCGACAAGCGCGACCACGCCTTTCCGGACCCGCCGGTGGCGCCCACCGTGTTTCTTACCAGCGCGCCGATCCCGGTGCCCGCCGCCGACAGCCTGCACCAGACCCGGGGCGCGGCGGCCATCACCCTGGCGGATACCCGCTGGGCGCGCTGCGACATCAAGTCGATTTCGCTGCTGCCCAATATCCTGCTGCGCCAGCAGGCGGTGGCGTCCGGCGCCGTGGAAGCGGTGCTGCTGCGCGAGGGCCTGGTCACCGAAGGCGCCGCCAGCAACGTGTTCACGGTGCATAACGGCGAGGTGAGCACGCCGCCGCACAGCGCCCGCATTCTGGGCGGCATCACCCGCGACCTGGTGGTGGAGCTGTGCCGCGAGCACGGCATCCCGGTGGTGGAGCGGGAGATTCCCGAAGCGCGGCTCCACGACGCCGACGAAATCTGGGTGAGCAGCTCCACCAAGGATGTGGTGCCGATCACCCGCCTGAACGACCGCCCGGTGGGCGACGGCCGGCCCGGTGCCACTTGGAAAACGCTGTCGCGCCACTATATTCAGTTCAAGCGCCGCCTTTGCGGCCTGGACTGAGACACTGAACGAAAGAGAGACCGACCATGGCGATCCGCGAAGACCTGTGGGACTTTCCCCACGACATGCAGCTCAAGGTCATGGGCGCCGCCGATGCGCCCCTGGAAGACGCGGTGGCGGACATCCTGGAGCAGCATGTGGCGGATTTCGACCGCCACGCCCACCTGAGCAGCCGCCCCAGCACCAAGGGCAACTTCGTGTCGATCACCGCCAGCGTGACGCTGCGCCACCGCGAACAGGTGGAAAGCATCTACCGGGATCTGGATGCCTGCCCGCACGTCAAAATCACCCTCTGAGCCGGCGCCCACCATGCCCACCACGCCGGTCACCGTGCGTCATTTCCCCAGAGTGGACTACCCGTCCTGCTGGCAGGCAATGAAGGATTTCACCGAGCAGCGCGACGCGCACACCGGCGACGAACTCTGGGTGCTGGAGCACCCGCCGGTTTATACCCTGGGCCAGGCCGGCAAACCGGAGCACATCCTCGACCCCGGCGACATCCCGGTGGTGCACAGTGACCGGGGCGGCCAGGTGACCTACCACGGCCCTGGGCAGACGGTGGTCTACCTGCTGCTGGACGTGCGCCGGCTGGGCCTGGGCGCTCGCGCCGTGGTCACCGCCATTGAGGACAGCGTGGTGGAATACCTGCGCGACCAGGGTCTGGACGCGGAGAACCGGCCCGGCGCCCCCGGCGTCTATGTGGCCGGCGCCAAGATCGCCTCGCTGGGGCTGCGCATCCGCCAGCGCGGCAGCTACCACGGCCTGTCGCTCAACCGCGAGCGGGACCCGGCGCCCTGGCGACGCATCAACCCCTGCGGCTACGCCGGGCAGCCGGTCACCAGCCTGGCCGCTGAAGGCGTGACGGTGTCCCGCCAGGCGCTGGAGCAGGATCTGGTTACCATTCTGTCGCGCCGGCTGGGGCTCACCCCCCGGACAGCCCCGCCGCCGGACTGGTACACTCCATTGCAGAGCCCACAAGGCAGATAACTTCGAGAGACGTTCCCATGAGCGAAGCCCAGGCCCACCGCCCGGTGAAAGCGAAGGTTAAAGTCGGCGACAAACTACGCGGCGCCGACAAGGTCCGCACCATTCCGCTGGTCAATGAAGTCCGCCCGGCCCGCGAGCGCAAACCGGACTGGATCCGCGTGCGGGTGCCCGCCAACGGCGAGATCCAGCGCATCAAATCGATGCTGCGCAAGCAGAAGCTGCACACCGTGTGCGAGGAAGCGGCCTGCCCCAACCTGCCGGAATGCTTCGGCGGCGGCACCGCCACCTTCATGATCATGGGCGACATCTGTACGCGCCGCTGCTCGTTCTGCGACGTGGGCTTCGGCCGCCCCAACGGGCTGGACCCGGATGAGCCCAAGCATCTGGCGGAATCGGTGGCCGACCTGGGGCTCAAGTACGTGGTGATCACCTCGGTGGACCGGGACGACCTGCCCGACGGCGGCGCCGCCCACTTCGCCGAGTGCATCCGCGAAGTGCGCGCCCTGAGCCCGGACACCAAGGTGGAAATCCTGACCCCGGATTTCCGGCCCTGCCTGGACGACGCCCTGGATATTCTCGACGCCACCCCGCCGGACGTGTTCAACCACAACATCGAAACGGTGCCGCACCTGTACAAAAAAGCCCGGCCCGGCGCCCGCTACCAGCATTCCCTGGACCTGCTGCAGCGCTTCGGCGAGCGGCGTCCGGACGTGCCCACCAAGTCCGGCATCATGGTGGGCCTGGGCGAGACCAACGATCAGGTGCTGGAAACGCTGCGCGACCTGCGCGACCACGGCGTCGACATGATCACCATCGGCCAGTACCTGCAGCCCAGCAAATTCCACGCGCCGGTGGAGCGCTATGTGCACCCGGACGACTTCAAGATGTTCGCCGTGGAAGGCCGCAAGATGGGCTTCACCTCGGTGGCCTCCGGCCCCATGGTGCGCAGCTCCTACCACGCCGACCTGCAGCACAAGGGCATCGACGTCGGCGATCCGGAGAACCTGGCCCGCGAGCTCTAACCAACTTGTAGGAGCGGGCCTCGCCCGCGAAAGGGTGGCGTCCAGCCACCCGGCAGGATCCCAGAGAGGCTGAGGGAGCTGCCGTTAGACAGGTCTCTGGGATCCTGCCGGGAGCTTTGCTCCCTTTCGCGGGCAGGGTCCGCTCGCACAAGGCGGGTCAACCCAGCGTCACGAACGGCACCACTGTGATTAGCAGCACCGCGATGGCGGCGATCAGAAACGCCACCGCCCGCAGCGGCCGGGCGCGCAGGTTGCGCCACACGGTGGTGGGTTCGCCGCGCCGGTGCGCCTGTTCGAAGGCGGCGCGCTGTTGCTCAAGACGGCGCCGCTGATAGTCCGCCAGCAGCGGCCGGGCCCGCTCCCAATCCTGATCGTCGCTCAGCCAGATGCCGCCGGCGGAGACGCCCCAGACGCTGGGTTCGGTCTGGTAATGGGGGATGCCGTGCTGATCCAGCAGCGCACAAATTTCATCGCGCTCGTCGTCGGGTACCCGGCGCAGGTTAAGCAACAATTTCGACATCCAGGTTTCCTCTTTGGGCAGGTGGACGAACGGCGCCGCCACTATAGCAAACCCCGGCGGCGAACCCCGCCCCGTGGCGCGCTGGAAGAATTTACAATTACCCCACCATCGCCCTCCTGACCGCCCCCGGCTTTTCCTTTACGCTAGTGTTCACTAACCCGTTGGACCCTAAACAGGGAGAGTTCCGGACTTATGCGGCTTGCCGTTCGTGTTCTGTCGATTGTTGTCGCCGCCACCCTCCTGACCGCCCCCGCCGGCGCCGAAGACTGGCCGGACCGGATCATGGAGCGCATGGAAGCGCTGCAACTGCCGGATGAAACCCTGGCCCTCGCCGCCGTGCCCCTGGACGGCCCGGGCGAGGCGCGCTTCGTCAACGCGGACCGGGTGATGAACCCGGGCTCCACCATGAAGCTGCTGACCACCTACGCGGCGCTGGAGCTGCTCGGCCCCAGCTTCAAATGGCACACCCGCGTTTACACCAACGGGGAATTGAACGGCGACGTGCTCGAGGGCGACCTGTTTCTGGTCGGCGCCGGTGACCCCAAGCTCACCGAGGAGCGCCTCTGGCAGCTGCTGCGCGACCTGCGCGCCTACGGCATCCGTCAGGTCCAGGGCGACCTGGTGCTGGACGATTCCTACTTCCGGCTGCCCCACGGCCAGCCGCATTTCGACGACGACGGCGACAACCCCCACGCCCCTTTCCTGGTGGAGCCCCACGCGCTGCTCACCAACCTGAACGTGTTCCACTTTCAGTTCGCCGCCCGCAAGGACGGCGTCAGCGCCTGGGTGGACCCGGTCGCCGACGCCATCACCCTGGACAATCAGATCACCCTGACCAGCGGCGGCCGCTGCCCCTCCGGCCGCCGTCTCAAGGTGGAACCCAGCTACCAGGACAACGGCCGTATCACCGTCACGGTCTCCGGCTCGCTGCCGCCGGGCTGCCGGGCCGGCAACTATCTGTCGCTGATGAGCCAGGAAACCTACACCGCCGCCATTATTCGCGGCCTGTGGAAACAGCTGGGCGGCACCATCACCGGCGCCACCCGTTTCGACCGCCTGCCGGCGGGCGTCGACCTGCTCGCCACCACCTCATCGCCGGACCTGGTCACCATGGTCCGCGACATCAACAAGTGGAGCAGCAACGTGATGGCGCGCCAGCTCTACCTGACCATCGGCGCCGAACACCGGCTGGCGGAAGACCGCGACGACCTGGCCGCCGCCGAGCGCACCATCAAGGACTGGATGGCGCTGAAAGGCATGGATCCACGCGCGGTGGTGCTAGACAACGGCGCCGGCCTGTCCCGCGACGCGCGTATGAGCCCCATGGAACAGATCAAGATGCTGCAGCAGGCCTGGCGCAGCCCGTTCGCCGCCGAGCTGATCGCGTCCCTGCCGCTGGTGGCCATGGACGGCACCATGCACAACCGGCTGCGTGACACCGGCCTGCGCGGCGAAGGCCACATAAAAACCGGCTCACTGACCAATGTGCGCGCGGTGGCCGGCTTCACCCGCGACAGCAACAACACCACCTGGGCGGTGTCCGCCATCGTTAACACACCGTCGGCCTGGAAAAGCCAGGCGGTGCTCGACGACGTGCTGGAAGCGGTGCACCGCCTGCCCGGCGCCCAGGCCGCGGCGGTGACCCGGAACGAAGCCGGCACTCCCGGCGCCGGGGGCTGACGGCCGGAGCGCCCCACCTTGACGGTAAAGCCGGCCACCCGATGCTATGCTCTGCGCTGCATTCATCACCCTTACCGTATCGGGGAAGCTCAATGATCATCGTCCACCATCTGGAAAAATCCCGCTCGCAACGCATCGTCTGGCTGCTCGAGGAACTCGGCATTCCCTACGAGATCGAGCACTACAAGCGCGATCCCAACACCATGCTGGCGCCCGACTCGTTGCGCCGGGTGCATCCCCTGGGCAAGTCGCCGGTGATCACCGACGGCGACACCGTGGTGGCGGAGTCCGGCGCCATTATCGAGTACCTGGTGGAAAAGCACGGCGGTGGCCGCCTCAAGCCCGCCGTGGACGACCCCAACTGGCTGAACTACCAATACTGGCTGCACTACGCGGAAGGCTCGCTGATGCCGCTGATGGTCATGAAGCTGATCTTCAGCCGGGTGCCGAAGGCGCCGATGCCGTTCTTCGCCAAGCCGATCGCCAAGAAAATCAGCGGCGGCATGGTGGGCGGCTTCGTGCAGCCGCGCATTGAAGAGCAGCTGCGCCTGGTGGAAAGCCACCTCGCCAGCCACACCTGGTTCGCCGGCGAAGAACTGACCGCCGCCGACGTGCAGATGAGTTTCCCGCTGCAGGCCGCCGGCGCCCGCGCCAACCTGGACGCCCTGCCGCACATCCGCGACTTTATCCAGCGCGTGGAAGCCCGCCCGGCCTATCAGCGCGGCATCGAACGCACCGGCCCGCTGGAACTGCTCGGCTGAACCCTTTCCCCCTCCCTTTTCGGCCCCGGGGCGCACCGTATCGCCGCGAACTGTGACCCGGGTCCGCTTTCCACTAAAGTCCAATGACGCTAATTGCATAGGTCGTTATTCTTACAAGCATTAACAGTAAGTTACTGTTTTAAGGGCCCCGGCTGCCCTATTCTCAAATGCAAAAAATGGCTTGGCATCAAGCTTTCGGCTGACTCACTGGTCTGGGGAAACATGATTCTGCTGTACTTTCTAATCGCTCTGGGGGTGGTCTTCCTGATCGCGGAAGGGGTGCAACGCTACCTGGCTCGCCGCCGGGACTGAGCCCTTCTTCACGGTTAAACACTGTTAAAGCTGTGAACCGGTTCACGCAGCGCGGTCTATACTGATACTTCTTAATTGATGTCAGGGAGACCAAATATGAAAAAGGCCCTTTCCGTTCTTACGCTTGGCGCGCTGTTCGCACTGGCCGGCTGCCAGACCGCCCCCGAGCCGCAACCGGATCCCAAAGCCAGCAAAACGGTGTACCAGGGCGTGCTGCCCTGCGCGGACTGCTCCGGGATCCAGACCACCCTGACGCTGTACCGGGATGAGGCGGACCAACCGTCACGCTTTGAACTGCGCCAGAAGTTTCTGGACGGCGCCAAGGCCGGCGGCAGTGACGTGGACCGCGGCAACTGGATCGCCGAGCGGCAATCCGTGGACGGCAAGTCCTACCCGCTGTTCATCCTCAATCCCACTGATCCGTCCGAGCAGTTCCGTTTTCTGCAGAAAGCCACCAATGCGGTGGAAATGCTGAACGCCGACGGCGAGCCGATCGAGTCCGACTTCAACTACACGCTGATCCAGCGCTAAGGACTCTGGAATCCTGCGGGGCAACCTTTGCCGGCCGGCAAAGCCGGCCTTTCGCTTGCAAGGCAAGCTCCCACAAGCGCGGGTCCCACCGGACCCGCCGCCTGAAATGTAAATAGGAATGACTTGCATTCAGCCCGCGAGATGCTAGACTCCGGCTCTCTGGCGATATCGCCCTTTTTCTGCCCTTTTTTCCGTGATGGCGGTATGCGCCCGCCAACAGGAGTCCGGACATGATGTCTTCCTTGCAGCTTCAACTCCCCGAGTGGTTTGTCGCCGGCGGCGTCGCCATGTGGCTTTTGGCGGTGCTGTCGGTGGTGGCCCTCGCCACGCTGCTCACCAAGATGCTCCAGTTCGCCCGCCTGCGGCCGGTGGCCAGCAAACAGGCCGACGCCCTGCTGGAAAGCCTGGAGCGCGGCGATACGCCGGTGGTCGGCGACGCCGGGCGTTCGCCGGTGGATCAGGTGGTGTTGAGCGCCTGGCACAACCGGGCCATGGACGCGGACAGCTGGGAAGAGGACAGCCTGCGGCGCGGCCGCGAGGCGCTGGAAGACATGCGCGGCGGCCTGCGCACCCTGGAAGTGATCAGTGCGCTTTCGCCGCTGATCGGTCTGCTGGGCACCGTGTTCGGCATGATCGGCGCCTTCCAGGCCCTGGAAGCCGCCGGTTCCCAGGTGGACCCGTCGATTCTGTCCGGCGGTATCTGGGAAGCGCTGCTCACCACCGCCGCCGGTCTTACCGTGGCGATCCCCGCTTTGGCGGCCTTCCATTGGGCCGACCGCACCATTGAGCTGTGCCGTGAAAAAATGCAGGACCGCCTGGCCCGCCTGAAGGTCCAGGTGCGCCGGCAAGGCGCCGGACAAACCCGGGACAGCGAAGCACCGGCCCGCGATCAGGCCCCGCGCCGGGTCGCCGTCGGCGGCTGATCCATGCACCTGGAACCGGAACGCCATCGCTCCCCGACCATCAGCCTGACACCACTGATTGATGTGGTGTTCATTCTGTTGATCTTCTTCATGCTCGCCAGCCGCTTTGGCGACTGGAAGGATCTGCCGGTCAATGTGCTGCCCAGCGAGGCCAGCGAGCAGCGCCAGGATCAGGACTGGCTGACGCTGACCGTCACCGCCGACGGCCAGGTGGAGATGGAGGGCGAACGCTACGCGGTGTCGGACCTGGCGGAGCGCCTGCAAGGGCGGGACGCCACCGTGCTGATCACCGGCGAAGCGGACGCGCCGCTGCAAGCCGCCCTGGCCACCCTGGACGCGGCCCGCGCCGCCGGTATCGAGGACGTGCAGCTGGAGCTGATGCCATGAACCTGGAGTCTCCGGACAGCGGCCGCCGGCCGCCCCTGGAGCCGGTGCTGCCGCTGATCAATGTGGTCTTTCTGCTGTTGATCTTCTTTATGGTGGCGGGCCAGCTGGCGCCGCGACCGGAAGGGGACGTTGAAGCACCGGACAGCGCCAGCGCCGACACCGAGGAAAACCTGGAGCAGTTCATGCTGGTGCTGGACAAGGAAGGCCGGCTGCTGCACCAGGGCGAGCCGGTGGACCCCGCACGCATGGCGGATTTGATCCGCGAGCACCGCCGCGCCGCCGCGGCGACCGAGGACAACGCCGACACCACCGCGGTGGACGCCGCACCGCCCACCGATACCGACGGGCCCCAGCCGGTGCGCCTGATGGCCGACGCCGACACCGCGCTCAGCACGCTGCGTAACAGCCTGGAAACCCTGCGCGACGCCGGCGTGGAAGAAGTACGCCTGGTAACCCGGAGTAAGAACACACCGTGATGCCCAAACCCCGCGTGATTCTCGCCTGGAGTCTGGCCCTCGCCGCCCATGCCGTGTTGCTGGTGGGCGTGGGCAGCATGACCCTGGCCGGTGGCCGCCCCGCCAAGGAGGGCCAACAGCAGGCGGTGACCCTGAACCTGGCGAAAAAGCCCAGCGACAGCCCGGTGGCCACGGCCCCCGAGCCGGCCCCGGAACCCAAGCCCGAGCCGAAGCCGGAACCCAAGCCTGAGCCGAAACCCAAGCCCAAGCCGGAACCGAAACCCGAACCCAAGCCAAAACCGAAGCCGAAGCCTGAACCCAAACCGGAGCCCAAGCCGGAACCTGAGCCTGAGCCTGAGCCCGAACCAGAGCCGGAGCCGGAGCCGGAAACCGAACCGGCGGCGCCCGCACAGCAGCAGGACACCGAAACCCGCACCGCCGACCAGGCCCAGCAGCAGCCCCAGGGCCAGAAAGGCATGGCCGGTGACCCCGGCGAGGGCGTGCGTAAAAGCGGCGACCACGACAACCTGCTGGATCGCTATCTGGGCAAGGTCCGCGACACCATCGAATACAACAAGGAATACCCGGCCCGGGCGCGGATGCGCCGCCAGCAGGGCGTGGTGGAAGTAAGCTTCCTGGTGGACAGCAACGGTCGTGCCCTGGCGGTCACGCTGACCAGCAGTTCGAACAGCCGTATTCTGGATCAGCAATCCCTGGAACTGGTGCGCCGGCTGCGTTTCCCGGAACCGCCCACGGAGCTGGGTTCCGAGCCGATCAGGGTGAACCTGCCGTTGCGTTACTCTCTGTGAGCCGCCGGGGTCACTCGCCCCAGCGCTTGACCAGGGTCTGCTCGACGCCGAGCTGGTCGAGAATCCGCGCCACCACGAAGTCGATCAGATCGTCGACGCTTTGCGGGCGGTGATAGAACCCAGGCGCCGCCGGCAGGATGGTGACGCCCAGACGGGCCAGCTTGAGCATGTTTTCCAGATGAATCGCCGAGAACGGGCTCTCCCGGGGCACCAGAATCAGCTGGCGGCGCTCCTTGAGGGCCACGTCCGCGGCACGCTCGATCAGATTGTCACTGGCGCCACCGGCGATCGCCGACAGGGTGCCGGTGGAACAGGGGCACACCACCATCGACGCCGGCGCGCCGGAGCCCGAGGCCACCGGCGCGGTCCACTGCTCCAGGCCGCACACGGTGAGCGCGCCCTGGTCAGTGCCGGCGTACTCGCGCAACACGGTTTCCGCCTTGCCGGTGCCGGCGGGCAGGCTGAGATCGGTCTCCATGCCGATCACCACCCGCGCCGCCTTGGACAGGATCACGAACACCTCGCAGTCCGCTCTCAGCAGACACTGCAGTAACCGCAACCCGTAAGGGGCGCCGGAGGCGCCGGTAAACGCCAGGGTGACACGCTGGCGTGTGCTATCCGTCATGGGTTTCACTCCCTTGAGGCAAACGCTGTCGCAGCGCCGCCAGCAGTTTTTCGTGCACGCCGCCGAAGCCGCCGTTGCTCATCACCACCACGCTAAGAGGCCCGGGCTGGGCCGCCACCGACGCCACCAGGGCGTCCAGGTCGGTTTCCACCCGCGCCGGCACCGGCGACTCGGCGACCACCGCGTCCAGGGACCATTCCAGCCCCGGCGGCTGATACCAGATCACCTGATCCGCGTCCCGGGCGCTTGCCGCCAGGGCCTCCCGGTGGCGGCCCAGGCGCATGGTGTTGGAACGGGGCTCGATCACCGCCAGCACCTGCTCGTCGCCCACCCGACGGCGCAGGCCGTCCAGGGTGGTGGCGATGGCCGTGGGGTGGTGGGCGAAGTCGTCGTAGACGCGCACGCCGTCCACCTCGCCGCGCAGCTCCATGCGGCGCTTCACGCCCTGGAAGCGGCCCAGGGCGGCGGCACCGTCTTCCAGGGTGACGCCCACATGGCGCGCCGCCAACAGCGCCGCCATGGCGTTATTGACGTTATGGCGGCCGGTGAGCGACCAGTCCACCACGGCGATGTCTGTCCCCTTTTCCATCACCGTGAAGCGGGAGCCGTCCGGACGTTCCAGCCGGTAGCCCGGGTCGGCCTGCTCGCCGAACCGCTCCACCTCGCTCCAGCAGCCCCGCGCCAGGGTTTCCTCCAGAGCGGCTTCGCCGTGGGGCAGAATCACCCGGCCCAGGGACGGCACGGTGCGCAGCAGATGGTGAAACTGGGTCTGGATGGCGGCCAGGTCCGGAAAGATATCCGCGTGGTCGAACTCGAGATTGTTGAGCACCACGGTGCGCGGCCGGTAGTGCACGAACTTGCTGCGCTTGTCGAAAAAGGCGGTGTCGTACTCGTCCGCTTCGACCACGAAAAACGGCGTGCCGCCGAGCCGCGCGGAGACGCCGAAGTTACCGGGCACGCCGCCGATCAGATAGCCGGGATCGAGGCCCGCGTCTTCCAGAATCCAGGCCAGCATGGAGGCGGTGGTGGTCTTGCCGTGGGTGCCCGCCACCGCCAGCACCCAGCGGCCGGGCAGCACCACCTCGGCGAGCAGCTGGGCGCCGGAGGTATAGGGCATGCCCTGGTCCAGCACATGCTCCACCGCCGGGTTGCCCCGGCTCAGGGCGTTGCCGATCACCACCAGGTCCGGGGCCGGCTCCAGCTGAGCGGGGTCATAGCCCTGGATCAGCTCGATGCCGGCGGCGCTGAGCTGATCGCTCATCGGCGGGTAGACGTTCTGGTCGGAACCGGTGACCCGGTGCCCCTGGGCCCGGACCAGCTGCGCCAGCGACCCCATGAAGGTGCCGCAGACGCCGAGAATATGGATGTGCATGGAAGACCTCGAAGAAACTCTGAACGCAGGATACAACATCGGCCTCAGGCCACAAGCCGGCCGGCCGCCGGCGCCGCTGTTTTTGAGCTTGAAGCCTGCCGCGTGAAGCCTGAAGCTATCTCTTTTTTTGAATCGTTCGAGGAGAGACCAATGCTGACAATCAACGGCCCGGAAGAGCTGAAAAGCTGGGAAGGCAAGGAACTGGGCGTCACCGAATGGATGACGGTGAGCCAGGAGCGCATCAACCAGTTCGCCGACGCCACCGGCGACCACCAGTGGATTCACGTGGACGTGGAACGCGCCAAGAAGGAATCGCCCATGGGCGGCCCCATCGCCCACGGCTACCTGACCCTGTCGCTGATCCCCATGTTCAAGGACGAGATCTACACCGTGGAAGGCGCCAAGGCGGGCCTTAACTACGGCCTCAACAGCTGCCGCTTTCTGACCCCGGTCCCCGCCGGCGGCCGCGTGCGCGGACGCTTCGTGATGAAATCCGTGGCCGCCAAGGGCGAAGGCCGCTACCTGCTCTGCAACGAAGTCACCATCGAACTGGAAGGCAGCGACAAACCCGCCTGCGTCGCCGAAAGCCTCGGGATGATCCTGTTTTAGTTGACAGTTGATAGTGGATAGTTGATAGCGACGCGGGCAACGCCCGCGGAGCCCGACAACAAAGAGGCCGCGCCCAAACCTTGGGCGCGGCCTCTTCGCTTCAATGCGCCGAGAAACTCTCCCGCGCAGCTATCAACTATCCACTGTCCACTATCAACTGTCTTTTTAGTGGCTAATCATCCAGGGCCGCGCCGACGGAAACATCTTATTGCCTTCGGCGGTGTAGAAGACCTTGGGTTTGTGGCGTTCGTGGTGGCAGCAGCCCTGCTCCTTTTCCGAGTGCTGGTTGCCGCGCCGGGGTTCGTGGCGGGCCCGTTCGTTGCGCTCGAAGGCCGAGCGCCGTTCCGGGGCCATGTCCAGTACCTCCGGGGCGACCAGGATCACCCGCGCGGACAGCACGCCGCAGGTGGGGCAGGGGCAGGCTTCCCCGGACGCCTGCACCGGCACCAGCTCGTGGAACAGGCCGTGCTCGGTGCATTTATAGTCGTACAACGGCATCGTGGCGCCCTCCCCTATTTATCCTTGGCCAGCGGCACGTCGGTGCTGCCGGCCACGCTGTGTTGCGGGCCGTCGACACCGGGCTTGAGATCGAAGTCGAAGATGTCGGTGGGCAGCCATAATGTGGCGCAGGCGTTGGGCACGTCCACCACCCCGCTGATGTGGCCCTGCACCGGCGCGCAGCCGAGCAGCGAGTAGGCCTGGGCGCCGGTATAGCCGAACTTCTTCAGGTATTCGATGGCGTTCAGGCAGGCCTGGCGGTAGGCGATGTGCACGTCCAGGTAGTGCTGCTTGCCCTGTTCGTCCACGGAGATGCCTTCGAAGATCAGGTAGTCGTCGTACTTGGGCGCGATCTTGCTGGGTTTGAAGATCGGGTTCTTGATCGCGTACTTCTCCATGCCGCCTTTGATCAGGTTGACGCGCATGTGAATCCAGCCGGCCATTTCGATGGCGCCGCAGAAGGTGATCTCGCCGTCGCCCTGGCTGAAGTGCAGGTCGCCCACGGACAGGCCGGCGTCTTTCACATACACCGGGAAGTAAATTTGCGAACCGCGTGACAGGTCCTTGATGTCGCAGTTACCGCCGTGCTCGCGGGGCGGCACGGTGCGCGCGCCCTCGGCGGCGGCCGCCGCTTTCTCGCTGCCCTTGAGTTTGCCCATATGGGCGGTGTCGGCGAACGGCAGATTGACCAAACCGGGCACGCGATCCGGCTCGGTGTCGTAGAGTTCTTTTTCGCGGCTGTTCCACTCGTTGAGCATGTCCTTGGACGGCAGGCAACCGATCAGCCCCGGGTGAATCAGGCCGGCGAACTCCACGCCGGGAATATGCCGCGACTTGGTGAACATGCCGTTGAAGTCCCAGATGGTTTTCTGCGCTTCCGGGAAATGCTCGGTGAGAAAGCCGCCGCCGTTCTGCTTCGAGAAGAAGCCGTTGAAGCCCCACTGGCTTTCCTCGAAGGTGCCGATGTCGAGGATATCGACCACCAGCAGGTCGCCGGGCTCGGCGCCTTCCACGCCCACCGGGCCGGACAGGAAATGCACCTGGGTGAGGTCCACGTCGCGCACGTCCTCGGCGTTGTCGTCGTTATGGATCTGGCCGCCGGTCCAGTCGTGGCATTCAACGATGAAGTCGTCGCCGGGCTTCACCATCGCCGCCATGGGAATGTCGGGATGCCAGCGGTTGTGCACCATATCGTTGTCGTAGGGCGAAGTGTCGAGATCGATTTTAATGATGGTCTCAGCCATGGTGTCGGTTCCTCCAGTTTTTCGGGCAAGCGTGATTCCGTGGGTTTCAATATCGGTGATCGGCGCACCGCTCACCATTCGCGAAAAGGCCCCGGCGACTACGTCAGATGACGTATTGCCCGGCTCAGCGGTTCACCGGCACCACGCTCAGCCGGTCGCCGTCGAGCAGCGCCAGAAAGGTGTCGTCGGCGGGGCGTTCCAGCAGGGCCCGGGCGAGCGCCGGTTCCAGCTCGGCGCGCAGGCGGCGGGCCAGGTCCCGGGCGCCGAAGCGGTCGTCGTGGGCGCGGCAGAGAAACTGGCGCGCGCCGTTGTCCAGCTCCAGGCGGGCGCGGCGCCGCGCCAGACGCTGGTTGAGTTTGCCCAGCTCGATGTCCAGCAGGGTGTCCAGCCAGGCGGCATCAAGCCGCTGAAACGGCAGCACCCGGTCGATGCGGTTGATGAATTCCGGGTCGAAGCGGCGATGCAGGGCGCGCTCCAGAACCCGGCCCTCATGGCGTGGCGACAGCCCCAGCCAGTGCCGCCAGCCGTGCCGGAAACGGGCGCGGTAATCGCCGGCCTCGCGGGCGCCCACATTGCTGGTCATGAAAATCAGGGTGTTGCGGAAATCGATGCTGCGGGTGCCGCCGGACAGCAGCAGCCGGCCGCTTTCCAGCACATTGAGCAGCGAACGGATCACTTCGGTGCTGGCTTTTTCCAGCTCGTCGAACAGCACGATGCCGGGCTTGCTGAAACTGCCCTGGATCAGATCCACATCAAACAGGGTGTGGCCTTCCTTGCTGCCCACATAGCCCGGCGGCGCGCCGGTGAGCGCGGCGGCGTAGTGCTCCTGGGCCAGGGTGTTCATATCGATACGGCAGAAGCCGTCCGCGCCGCCGTGTATCGCTTCGCTGATCAGCCGCACGGTTTCGGTTTTACCCACCCCGGTGGGGCCCATGAACAGATTCACCGCCAGCGGCCGGTGCGGGTCGCCGATGTCCGCCTTGACCACGCGCAACATGTCTTCCATGGCGTCGAGCACCGGCGCCTGACCGACAATGCGGGCACGCAGGCGCGCCATCACCGCTTCCGGCTCGAACACAAAGCGCGGTGCCCGCTCCGGACGGCTGGCCCGTTCTTCCCGGGCCAGCCGTTCCTGATTCTCCTGCAGGCGGTCATTGATAAAGGGCATGGCGGCCTCAGGCATTTTTCTCTTTACCGTCCACCGGCAGGTCCTTCACCGGACAGTCCGCCACGCCCACCGTGGAGCGGGTCATGGCTTCCACGTTTTCCTGGGCTTTCTGCGCGTCCATGACCCAGGTGCGGTAGAACTCGAACGGGCAGTCCGCGATGCCCTTGTCGCCGTCGCCGGAATCGTGGATGCCGGTGTAGCCCCGGTGCAGCAGCTTGAACAGATGGTTCTGGGACTGGTCGTTGGCGCGCGCGTCGCGGATCTGGCTGATCGAGAGCTGGGCGTACTGAATGCCCATTTCCTCTTCGCCGCACTCGCCGAGCGTGCGGCCGTCGAAGCCGATAATCGCCGAATGGCCGAAGTAGGAGTAGACGCCGTCAAAGCCGGCGGCGTTGGCCACCGCCACATAGCAGTTGTTGGCCCAGGCCATGCTTTTGGACATCATCACCTGCTGCTCCTTGGCCGGGTACATATAGCCCTGGCAGCGCACGATCAGCTCGGCGCCCTTCATGGCGCAGTCGCGCCAGATCTCCGGGTAGTTGCCGTCATCGCAGATGATCAGGCTGAGCTTCATGCCCTTGGGGCCTTCGGTGACATAGGTGGTGTCGCCGGGGTACCAGCCTTCAATCGGGCACCAGGGAATGCACTTGCGGTACTTCTGCACCACTTCGCCCTGGTCGTTGATCAGAATCAGAGTGTTGTAGGGGGATTTGTGCGGGTGTTCCTCGTGGCGTTCGCCGGTGAGGGAGAATACGCCCCAGGTTTTCGCTTCCCGGCAGGCGGCGGAGAAAATGGCGGTCTCGTCACCGGGCACGGAGGCGGCGGTGTCCATCATTTCATCCGGGTCGTACATGATGCCCATGGTGCTGTACTCCGGGAACACCACCAGGTCCATGCCCGGCAGGCCCACCTTCATGCCCTTGATCATCTCGGCGATGGCGCGGGCGTTATCGAGCACCTCGGCGCGGCTGTGCAGGCGCGGCATCTTATAGTTGACCACCGCCACCCCGACGGTATCGCTGCTGCTGGAAATATCACCGTGTCGCATAACTTGGCTCCTCGCTTTCGTTGAGCGGATTCAGACCGCCAGATAGCTGGCGATCTTGTTCTGGTCGGCGTCCTCTTTGTCTTCCTGGTGAACGATGTCGCCTTTCTCGATCACCAGAATCCGGTCGGCGATCTCCATCACGAAGCTGAGCACCTGCTCGGACACCACGATGGACAGGCCGCGCTCGTCGCGGATACGTTTCAGGGTGCGCGCCATCTCCTGGATGATGGAGGGCTGGATACCTTCGGTGGGCTCGTCCAGCAGCAGCACCTTGGGGCGCGTTGCCAGTGCCCGTGCGATCGCCAGTTGCTGCTGCTGACCGCCGGACAGGTTGCCGCCGCGCCGGTGCTGCATTTCTTCCAGCACCGGAAACAGCTCATAGAGGTCGCGCGGCACTTTCTTCTCGCCCACCGCCGCCAGGCCGGTCTCGATGTTTTCGCGCACCGTGAGGGCGGGGAAAATCATCCGCCCCTGAGGCACGAAACCGAGCCCGGCGCGCACCCGCTGAAAGCTTTTCATGGCGCTGAGGTCGGTGTGGTTCAGGGACACGCTGCCGGCACGGCTGGGGGTCATGCCGATCAGGGATTTCATCAGCGTGGTCTTGCCCATGCCGTTGCGCCCCACCACCGCGACGATCTCGTTGTCGTTCACGTCCAGATTCAGGTCGCGGATGATGGTGCTCTGGCCGTAGGCCACGGAGTGATTCGATACTTTCAGCATGATCAGTGCCCCAGGTAGACTTCGATGACTTTCGGGTCCTGCTTGACGTGTTCGATGGACCCTTCGGAGAGCACCTTGCCCTGGTGCATGACGGTGACCCGGTCGGCGATGTCGCCGACGAACTGCATGTCGTGCTCGATCACCAGCACCGTATGATCGCGGGTGATCACACGCAGCAGCTCGGCGGTCTTCTTGCGTTCCGCCACCGACATGCCCGCTACCGGCTCATCGAGCATCAGCAGGTCCGGCTTCTGAATCAGCAACATGCCGATTTCCAGCCACTGCTTCTGGCCGTGGCTGAGCAGCCCGGCGGGCTCGTTGAGCTGGTCGCTCAGGAAGATGGTTTCAGCGATGCTTTCCACCGCTTCGACCACCGCCGCGTCCCGTTTGAACGCCAGCGCCCCCATCACCGTGTGGCCCTGCGGGTAGGAGACCTCCAGGTTCTCGAACACGGTCAGGTCCTCGAACACCGAAGGGTTCTGGAACTTGCGGCCCACCCCGGCGTGCACGATCTGGTGCTCCTTCATCTTGGTGAGCTCCTTGCCGCCGAAGCGTATCGAGCCCGCGGTGGCGCGGGTTTTACCGCAGATCAGGTCGAGCACCGTGGTTTTGCCGGCGCCGTTGGGGCCGATGATCACGCGGATCTCCTTGGGGTCGAGATAGAAGGACAGGTCGTCCACCGCCTTGAAGCCGTCGAACGACACCGTCAGACCTTCCACGGCGAGCAGGAAGTTTTCCTTTTGTGCATTCATCAGGGTTTCTCCGCGCTGAGTTGATCGGACACCACCGGCGGCGCCTGCGGTGCGGGCTTGTCCTTGTCCAGGTACTTGCCGATCACCGGCAGGCGTTTTTCCAGCGGCATGATGTAGCGCTCATAGAGGCCGGCCAGACCGTTGGGGAAAGCCAGCACCACACCGATAAACAGCGCCCCCATGGCGTAGGGCCAGAGTTCCGGGAAGGATTCGGAGAAGCCGCTCTTGGCCGCGTTCACCAGCAAGGCGCCGTAGACACCGCCAAGCAGGGAGTAACGGCCGCCCAGCGCGCAGAACACCACCATCTCGATGGACGGCACGATGCCCACGAACGACGGCGACATGAAGCCCACCTGCAGGGTGAACAGCGCCCCGCCGATGCCCGCCAGGCCCGCCGCCAGGCAGAACACGAACACCTTGAACGAGGCCACGTCGTAACCGGAGAAGCGCACCCGGTTTTCCTGGTCGCGCATCGCCACCAGAATCCGCCCCAGCTTGGCGTTCTGCACATGGCGCGCGACCAGCAGGCTGAGGAACAGCAGCCCGACGCAGACGAAGTAGAGCGTGGTCTTGGCCATGTCGGTGCGGATATTCCAGCCCATCAGGGTTTGCAGGTCGGTGATGCCGTTGACGCCGCCGGTGAGCCCCTGCTGGCCGATGATAAGAATGGTCAGAATGGCGGCGATGGCCTGGGTGATAATGGCGAAGTAAACGCCGCCCACGCGCCGCTTGAACATGGCCACGCCGATGATGAAGGCGAGTAAGACCGGTACCGCGATCACCGCGATCAGGGTGAACGAGAAGCTGTGGAACGGCTGCCAGAACCCCGGAAGCTCAGTGATCTGGTTCCAGTCCATGAAATCCGGAATGCCCGGCGTGGACTGGTTCTTGGTGGCCTCCGGCGTGGACGCCTCCAGTTTCAGAAACATGGCCATGCAGTAGCCACCCAGGCCGAAGAACACGCCCTGGCCGAGGCTGAGAATGCCGGCCTTGCCCCAGCACATCACCAGGCCGATGGCGGCGAAGGCGTAGGTGAGATACTTGCCCACCATGTTGAGGCGGAAGGGATCGAGCAGCAGCGGCAGCACCACCACCAGCAGCAAGGCCAGCAGCAGGTAGTAGATGCCTTCCCGGGAGGTCAGCCATTGAAGGGGAGAGTTGGTTTTCATCACGGACTCCTAGCGACGGACCTTCAAGGCCATCAGGCCTTCCGGACGCAACATGAGAATGCCCACCACCACCAGCAGGGTGAGGACCTTGGCCATGGAACCGCTCAGGAAGAACTCCATGGTGGATTGGGCCTGGGAGATACCGAAGGCGGAAATAATGGTGCCGACCAGGCTTTGCGCGCCGCCGAACACCACCACCAGGAAGGTATCGACGATGTACGCCTGGCCGGACGACGGGCCGGTGGAGCCGATCATGGTGAAGGCGCTGCCGGCGACCCCGGCGATGCCGCACCCCAGCGCGAAGGTGGCGCGGTCGACGCCGGCGGTGTTGATGCCCACCGCTTCCGCCATCGGCCGGTTCTGCACCACCGCGCGCACTTTCTTGCCCCAGCCGGAGCGGTACATAAGCAGATACACCGCCAGCGCAATGGACAGGGCGATCACCATCACGAACAGGCCATTGATCGGCAGTTGCACGAAATCCGTGACGTTAAACGCGCCCATCATCCAGTCCGGCAGGTCCACGCCCACTTCCCGGGCGCCGAAGATCGACCGGTAGGCCTGCTGAAGAATCAGGCTCAGCCCCCAGGTGGCCAGCAGCGTATCCAGAGGCCGCCGGTACAGATGCCGGACCATGGCCCATTCGACAAAGGCGCCGAGTGCACCGGAGACCAGGAATGCCAGCACCATGGCGAAGAAGAACGAAGCGGCGAACAGCTCCGGCATCAGGTTCTGGAAAAACTGCGAAGTCAGGTAGGTGGTATAGGCCCCCAGGATCATGAACTCCCCGTGGGCCATGTTGATCACGCCCATCTGGCCGAAAATAATCGCCAGGCCCATTGCCATGAGAACGAACACGGAAAACAGGGACAAACCGGCGAACCCCTGCATGGCAAAGATGGACATCAATTCCGTTGAGGAATAATCAGCAAACATGGCAATGCTCCCCTGCGGTTAAAAAATCCCGACGCCCACCGGGGGCGCCGGGTACGGACGGTTACTTGTAACCTTCAGGGAAGGGATCCGGCTCCATCAGGTCCTTGGTTTCATGGACCACCTTGTACTGGCCGTTGGTCTGCGCCACGCCGATGCGGGTCTTCGACCACAGGTGATGGTTCTCATGGATGCGCACATAGCCTTCCGGCGCTTTCTTGAACTCAATGCCGGGAGAGGCTTCACGAATCTTGTCCACGTCGAAGGAACCGGCTTTCTCCACCGCCGCCTTCCACAGCCACGGGCCCAGATAGGCGGCCTGGGTCACGTCGCCGATCACCATGTCGTCGCCCCAGCGCTCCTTGAACGCGGCCACGAACTCCTTGTTATTGGGGTTGTCCAGGCTCTGGAAGTACTTCATGGAGGCGTACACGCCTTCCACGTTCTCGCCGCCGATACCGCGGATTTCATCCTCGGTGACGGAGATGGTCAGCAGCAGCGGATCCTCTTCGGTGAGATCGACACCGGCGGCTTTCATCTGCTTGTAGAAGGCCACGTTGGAGCCGCCCACCACGGAGGCGAAGATCACATCCGGTTTACGCAACTTGATCTTGTTTATCACAGAGTTGAACTGGGTGTGGCCGAGCGGGTAGTACTCCTCGCCCACCACCTTCAGACCTTTCTTCTCGATGTGAATACGCGCGATCTTGTTGGAAGTACGCGGCCAGATGTAGTCGGAGCCGAGCAGGTAGAAGGTCTTGGCGCCCTTCTCCTTCACCGCCCAGTCGATGCCGGCGAGAATCTGCTGGGTGGCTTCCTGGCCGGTGTAGATCACGTTGGGTGACTGCTCGAGACCTTCATAGAAGGTCGGGTAATAGAGCATGCCGTTGAACTGCTCGATCACCGGCAGCACCGCCTTGCGTGAGGCGGAGGTCCAGCAGCCGAAGATCGCCGCCACGTCGTCCTGGCGCAGCAGCTTGCGGGCTTTCTCGGCGAAAGTGGGCCAGTCGCTGGCGCCGTCTTCCTGAACGTATTCGATCTGCCGGCCGAGCACGCCGCCCTGGGCGTTGATCTGCTCGATGGCCAGTTTCTCCGCCTGCACCGAGCCGATCTCACTGATCGCCATGGTGCCGGTAATGGAATGCAGGATGCCCACCTTGACGGTGTCTTCGGTGACCGCCAGGCCGGAGGTGTTGACCTCGGACGTGGGCGGCGCGGCGAACGACGGCGTGCTTAACGCCAGTACCGCCGGCAACGCCAGCAGCCCGGCCAGCAGACGGCGGCGCGGACGCGACGGCAAGGAATGCTTCGGTGTCTTCATGGTTAACCCCTCGTTAGCGAAATGCATGGATCCCCGGGAGCCCGATGGCTCCGTCGACCCTCGCTAACGAGTATGGGAAGGCGGCCGGCGCGCTCCCATTCGGCGAATACGCCATGCCCCTACGTCATTTGACGCATTCCGCGCCGCCGGCGCCGGCCCTAGGCTGCGCCCTTGGGGTATCCACGCTTCGGGGGTACGGCACGAATCGTGCTTTCTTCTTGGCCCGGCTTTCGGGTATTGCGGACGAGCAGGCATGGCCATCGAACAACGCATCTTCCGGGTGCGGCGCAACTACAATAAGTGGGTCGCCAACCAGACCCTGGAAGACTTCGCCCTGCGCTTCACCGGCAAGGCGGCGCGCCGCTGGTCAGCAGGACGGGTGGCGAACACCGCGCTCGGCGCCATTTCCTTTCTCGCGCTGGAAGCCATCGGCGGCGCCATTACGCTGAACTACGGTTTCACCAACGCGGTGGCGGCGATCGCCGTGGTCAGCGCGGTGATTTTCCTGCTCGGCCTGCCGGTGAGTTACTACGCGGCCCGCTACGGCGTCGACATTGATCTGCTCACCCGCGGCGCCGGCTTCGGTTATCTGGGCTCCACCCTCACCTCGCTGATCTACGCCTCCTTCACCTTTATTTTTTTCGCCCTGGAAGCGGCGATCATGGCCATGGCCCTGGAGGTATTGTTCGGCCTGCCGCTGACGCTGGGCTATGTGGTCAGCTCGCTGGTGGCGATACCGCTGGTGACCCACGGCATCACCTACATCAGCCGCTTCCAGCTGTGGACCCAGCCGGTCTGGGTGGTGCTGCAGCTGGCGCCGTTCGTGTTCATCCTGTTTCAGGACCCGGAGTCACTGAGCCGCTGGCAGGGCTTCGACGGCGCCATGGGCGGCGACGGCGCCTTCAATCTGGTGCTGTTCGGCGCCGCCGCCACGGTGATGTTTTCCCTGGTGGCGCAGATCGGCGAGCAGGTGGATTTCCTGCGCTTCATGCCGGAGCCGGGGCCGGAGCGCAAACAGCGCCGGCGCTGGTGGCTGGCGATGCTGGCCGGCGGCCCGGGCTGGATTATCGTCGGCGGGCTCAAGGCGCTGGCCGGTTCCTTCCTGGCGGTGCTGGCGTTCTCCCACGGGCTGCCGCACAGCCAGGCCCAGGAACCCATGCACATGTATCTGGTGGCGTTCAGCCATATCACCGCGCACCCGGCCACGCTGATGGCGCTGGCGGGTATTTTCGTGGTGTTGTCGCAGCTGAAGATCAACGTGACCAACGCCTACGCCGGCTCCATCGCCTGGTCCAACTTCTTTTCCCGGCTCACCCACAGCCACCCGGGCCGGGTGGTGTGGCTGGTGTTCAACGTGATGATCGCCCTGGTGTTGATGGAGATCGGCATCTACCGGGCGTTCGAATCCATCCTCGGCAGCTACGCCATGGTGGCGGTGGCGTGGATCGGCGCCCTGGTCGCCGACCTGGTGATCAACAAGCCGCTGGGGCTGAGCCCCAAGGGCATCGAATTCAAACGGGCCTATCTCTACGACATCAACCCGGTGGGCTTCGGCGCGATGGTGATGGCGACCCTGGTGGGGCTGGTGGCGCGCAGCGGGTTCTGGGGCGGCGACGCCGAGGCGCTGGCCTCCTTCCTGGCGCTGCTCACCGCGTTCGTGGCGTCGCCGCTGATCGCGCTGCTCACCGACGGCCGCTACTACATCGCCCGCACCCCGGAGCCGGCCACCGCCACCCGCGGCCGCCCCTGCTGCATCTGCGAGCATCGCTTCGACGATGAGGACATGGCGTTCTGCCCGGCCTACAACGGCCCGATCTGTTCTTTGTGCTGCTCCCTGGACGCGCGCTGCAACGACGCCTGCAAGCACCACGCCCGCTTTCAGGAACAGCTGATGGACTGGCTCGGCGGCATTCTGCCCCGCCCCATCCTGGTTCAGTTGCGCTCGCGCCTGGGGCATTTCGTCGGGCTGCTGACCCTGGTCACGCTGGTGATGGCCGGCCTGCTGACGCTGGTCTACACCCAGGTGGCGATCACCGATCCGCAGGTGCGCGACCTGATGGCCACCACCCTGGCCAAGGTGTTCGCGATCCTGATCATTATCAGCGGCGTGGTGGCCTGGCTGTTCGTGCTGGCCCACGAAAGCCGCGTGGTCGCCCAGGAAGAATCCCACCGCCAGACCCGCATGCTGATGGCGGAAATCAAAGCCCACGAAAAGACCGACCGCAAACTGCAGAAAGCCAAGGAACTGGCGGAGGCCGCCAACCAGGCCAAGAGCCGCTACCTCACCGGGCTCAGCCATGAGCTGCGCTCGCCGCTCAACGCCGCCTTCGGCTACGCCCAGCTGCTTGAGAACGACCCTTCGATACCGGAAAACCGGCGCGGCGCGGTGGCGGCCATCCGCCGCAGCACCGGCCATCTTTCCGATCTGATCGAAGGGCTGCTGGAAATCTCCAAGATCGAAGCCGGCCGCCTGGAGCTGTACCGCAACCGGGTCAGGGTGCGTTCACTGATCGACGAGCTGGTCACCATGTTCCAGTTGCAGGCGGAAGAAAAAGGCATCGGCTTTGAGTTCCACAGCCAGGGGCGCATCCCCGAATGGGTGACCACCGATGAGAAGCGCCTGCGCCAGGTGCTGATCAACCTGTTGTCCAACGCCATCAAATTCACCAGCCAGGGCCGGGTGGTGCTGCATATCCGCTACCGCAACCAGGTCGCCGAGTTCACCATCCGCGACACTGGCGTGGGCATCGCCGAGGAAGACCAGCAGCGCATCTTCCGGCCCTTCGAGCGGGTCCGCAAACCGGGCATGCCGGCGGTGCACGGCACCGGCCTGGGGCTCACCATCACCAAGCTGCTGGTGGATATCATGGGCGGCGATCTGCAGGTCAGCAGCACGCCGGGCCAGGGCAGCGAATTCCGCCTCTGGGTGATGCTGTCCAGCGTCGCCCACGCGGACGCGGACCGGGACAGCCAGCGCCCGGTGGTGGGCTACCAGGGGCCGCCCAAATCACTGTTGGTGGTGGACGACGACCCCTCCCACCGGGGCCTGGTCAGCGACCTGCTGACGCCGCTGGGGTTCCAGGTCACCGAAGCGCCGGACGGCCAGACCGGCCTGGACATGGCCCGGCAGAGCAACCCGGACCTGATCCTGCTGGACATCGCCATGCCCGGCCTGGACGGCTGGCAAACCGCCGCCGCGCTGCGCGCCAACGGCTACCGGGGCAGCCTGGTGATGCTGTCCGCCAACGCCCGCGAGAGCCAGACCGACGCCCCCGCCGGCCTGCACGATGACTACCTGATCAAACCGTTCAAGCTGGGCGGCCTGCTGGACACCCTGGCGCGCCACCTGGACCTGACCTGGCGCCATCATCTGGACGGCGACCTGCGCGAGACGCGGCGCATTCCGGTGTCCCAGATCCGCCTGGACGAAGGCCTGCGCGATGAACTGCTGGCCCTGGCGGAGATCGGCCACCTGGCCGGCCTCCGCGACGCCCTGCAGCGCGCCGAGCAGGACCGGCGGTTGCCGCCTTCCCTGGTCGGCACCCTGCAAGCGCCCCTGGAACGCTTCGATTTCCAGGCCCTGATCAAATTGCTGGAGCAGACCCCATGACCCCTTCGGTCCGTAAGGACGTGATTCTGGTGGTGGACGACTCTCCGGATTCCCTGGGCATGATCCACCACGCCCTGGACCAGGCCGGGCTCACCGCCCTGGTCGCCCTGGAAGGCGAACAAGCCCTCGGCATCGCGGAAAAAATGGTACCCGACCTGGTGCTGATGGACGCCGTGATGCCCAACATGGACGGCTTCGAAACCTGCCGCCGTCTGAAACGGCACCCGGAACTGGCGGCGGTGCCGGTGATCTTCATGACCGGCCTCACCGACGCGGAGGATGTGGTGCGCGGCCTGGAAGCCGGCGGCGTGGACTACGTCACCAAGCCGGTGCGCCCGGACGAGCTGATCGCCCGCATCCGCGTGCACCTGCACAACGCGCGCATGACCCAGGGCGCCCACACCGCCCTGGACCGGCTCGGCCAGGCGTCGTTCTCCACCGACCGCCAGGGCCACTGGCGCTGGGCCACGCCCCGGGCGGAACACCTGCTCGCGGAGGCCGGCGGCCAGCGCGACGAGCGCCTCGCCCAACTGGCGGCACATATCCGCCGCTGGCTGGCGCGCCGCCCGGAACCCGGCGACCAGTCCGCCCTGGACAGCGACCACGGCGAGCTGCGCCTGCGCTACCTGGGCGACACCGGCTCCGGGGAGCCGCTGTTCCGGCTGCTGCAGCGCGACGGCGAGGAGGAAAGCGAACTGCTGCGCCAGCAGCTACGGCTCACCCGGCGGGAATCCCAGGTGCTGCTGTGGATCGCCCAGGGCAAGACCAACCGGGAGATCGGCCAGATCCTGTCGCTGAGCCCGCGCACCGTGAACAAGCACCTGGAGCAGGTGTTCCGCAAACTGGGGGTGGAAAACCGCACCGCCGCGGCGGCCATGGCGCTGCGCTGCCTGACCCGCACCTGAGCCGTTACGCCGCCTGGCTGGCCTGCAGCACTTCCGGCATCAGGGCGCCCACCAGCATAAAGGTGAGAATCAACAGCCCGAACGCCATCGCCAGACCCAGCAACGGGCCGATGGCGAAGGCGCGGTGGAAAATAAACGCCTGCACCGCCAGCTGCCAGCTCACCAGCAGCAGATAGACGCCCTCCAGTATCGACGGCGTGCCGCCGGCGGCGTGGCCGATCAGCAGCATCGGCAGGGCCAGCAGCGACAGCGCGATGTCCACGCCGATCAGGGCGATGGCGGTCTGCGTCCAGCGGCCCAGCAGGTTTTTGAACGCCAGGACCAGGGCGCTGGATCCCAGCAGCAGCCCCATGGCCAACAGCTGCACGCCCACCATCTGCGCCACCGACAGCCCGTCCTGGAGCGCGGCGCTGAGCAACTGGATCACCATCCACAGCGCCAGCAGAATCCCCACCAGGGGCGGCGCGTAGGGCATGTCTTCCGGCCCGCGGCGGAATACGCACAGGCGGGCGAATACGTTCAATAAAGCGTTCATGGTTCCTCCCGGCGCGTATTGTTCCAGAGCGCCGCGCTCGACACCATGCCCTGGCAGCCTGTTAGTGACGCCCCAGGCAGGCTAAAATGCGCGCCAATTCAAGCAGGAGGTCCGCAATGGCGCGCAAAAACGCTTTCTACGCTCAGTCCGGTGGTGTCACCGCCGTGATCAACGCATCCGCCGCCGGGGTGATCGAAGCCGCCCGGGAGAACAAGCAGACCATCGGCAAGGTCTACGCCGGCCGCAACGGCATCATCGGCGCCCTCACCGAAGACCTGATCGACACCGGCAAAGAAAGCAAAAGCGCCATCGAAGCGCTCAAGCACACCCCCGGCGGCGCCTTCGGCTCCTGCCGCTACAAGCTCAAGGACCTGGAAAGCTCACGCCGCGAGTACGAGCGGCTGATCGAAGTGTTCAAGGCCCACAACATCGGCTACTTCTTCTACAACGGCGGCGGCGACTCCGCCGACACCTGCCTGAAGATTTCCCAGCTGTCGGAAAAAATGGGCTACCCGATTCAGGCCATCCACGTGCCCAAAACCGTGGACAACGACCTGCCGATCACCGACGTCAGCCCGGGCTTCGGCTCGGTGGCCAAATACACCGCCGTGAGCTGCCGCGAAGCGTCCCTGGACGTGGCCAGCATGTGCGCCACCTCCACCAAGGTGTTCGTGATGGAAGTGATGGGCCGCCACGCCGGCTGGATCGCCGCCAGCGCCGGCCTCGCCAAGGACAACCCGGACGACGCCCCGCACATCATCCTGTTCCCGGAAATCGCCTTTGACCGGAAGGCGTTCCTCAAGAAAGTCGACGACACCGTCAAGAAGGTGGGCTACTGCGTGATCGTGGTCTCCGAAGGCGCGCGCACCGCCGACGGCACCTTCCTAGCCGACGCCGGCACCACCGACGCCTTCGGCCACAAGCAGCTCGGCGGCGTGGCCCCGGTGCTGGCACAGATGGTGAAGAGCGAGCTGGGCTATAAATACCACTGGGCGGTGAGCGACTACCTGCAGCGCGCGGCCCGTCATATCGCTTCCAAGACCGACGTGGACCAGGCCTACGCCGTGGGCCGCGCCGCCGTGGAATTCGCCGTCGCCGGCAAAAACGCGGTGATGCCCACGATTGTCCGCAAGGACACAAAAAAGTACGCCTGGACCATCGGCGAGGCACCGCTCAGCAAAGTGGCCAACGTGGAAAAGAAGATGCCGCGCAAGTTCATCAGCAAGGACGGCTTCGGCATCACCCCCTCCGGCCGCGCCTACCTGGAACCGCTGATCGGCGGCGAATCCTACCCGCCCTACAAGAACGGCCTGCCCCAGTTCGCGCAGCTCAAGCTGGTGGCCGTGCCGAAGAAGCTCAACGACGCCTTCGAGGTGTAGGTTGCAATGGGCCGCCCTGGACCGGGCGGCCCAATGAGGACTGGGCTATCGGCATCGGATGACATAGGTATCCGGGATGCTGTCATGCCAGCCGCGTCCATCGTCGCCCAAAAAGGAAAAGGCCTCGAACGGAATAAACCTGGCCAGTGATCGACCCAGTATTTGCTTGAAAGACGGCGTCCCTCCTGCCGCATTCACCACCCGGGTTCCGGTAACCAATTTGCCCAGTGTCCGCCCGGTGGCGCCCTCAACGAGGATGTAATAGGCGAGAGGTACGAGAATACCTATGGCGAAGCCGGAACCACCTTCGAGCCAGTGCGCGTTCTCCATGCCAAAGACATAGATAATAACCATCCCCACCACCAGGCCTAAAACCCAAAAGGCAATATAGTCGATAAGCAAGTTGAGCAAGCGAAGCCACTTGCTCGCGGGCTCCACTTTATAATTTTGCTCGCCCAGAACAGTCTGAGTGGCCTCGTATGGCGACATAGAGTTCGTCATTATTCTCTCCTTAGTAAACGCGCCTGATGCACAAAATAGCACCCCTGCGTAAAGGCGCCCATGCTTCGCGATAGAGAATGCAAGCAATTCTCATTTTGGGTAGAATTCCGCCCCGGAACTACCCATAACTCGAATTCGGGGCTCACCATGCGACATCCTGCTTTCCGGCTTTCCGCGCTTTCCCTCGCCATTCTCGCCAGCGGCGCCTTTCCCAGCGCCTACGCGCAAACCAGCGACGACGAAGGCAGCGGCGGCAACACCCTGGCCCCGGTGGAGGTGCAGTCCAGCGCCGATGCCTCCGAGGGCGGCCTGAGCCCGGCCTACGCCGGCGGCCAGGTGGCGGAAGGCGGCAGCATCGGCATCCTCGGCGCCCAGGACGTCATGGAGACCCCCTACAACGTCACCAACTACACCGAGCAGCTGATCGAGGACCAGCAGGCCGCCAGCGTCGGCGAGGTACTGCTCAACGATCCGGCGGTTCGGGTGGCGCGCGGTTTCGGCAACTACCAGCAGGTGTACCTGGTGCGCGGCCTGCCGATTTACTCCGACGACATTACCTATAACGGCCTGTACGGTCTGCTGCCGCGCCAGTATCTGGCGTCGAATTTCATTGAGCGGGTGCAGGTGTTCCGTGGCGCCAACACCTTTCTGAAGGGCGCGGCCCCGGGCGGTAGCGGCCTGGGCGGTGCCGTTAACGTGGTGCCCAAACGCGCGCCCAACCAGGCGCTCAACCAGGTGACCCTGGGCACGCAGAGCGGCGGCCAGGCCTACGCCGCCGCCGACCTGGCCAACCGCTCCGACGATGGCCGCTTCGGCATTCGTCTGAACGTGGCCCGCCGGGACGGAGACACCGCCGTGGACGGCGAGGAAGCGGAACTGTCCATGGCGCACCTCGGCGTGGACTTCCGTGAAGAGGATTTCCGGGTGTCCGCCGATCTGGGCTTCCAGAAGCACCGCATCGACGGTGGTCAGCCCAGCATTACCTTCGCGCCCGGTGTGCCGGTTCTGGACACCCCGGACGCGGATGAATCCCTGGGTCAGGCCTGGACCTACTCCGACTCTAACGATGTCTTCGGCACACTGCGCGCCGAATATGATTTCGCCGACAACATCACCGGTTGGGCCGCCATCGGCGCCCGTCGCGGGGAAGAAGACTCAATCTTCGCCAACCCCACGGTGAATGACACGGACGGCAACTACACCGCCGGGCGTTTTGACACCGCCCGCGAGGACACCGTGACCACCGGCGAAACCGGCGTACGCTTCAATTTCGACACTGGCGGCATCGGCCATACCGTAAGCGTGTCCGGCTCGACCTATGAGCTGGAATCCAAGAATGCCTTCGCTGGGTCGTTCGGAGGTGTCGCCGGCAGTATCTACAATCCGACGGACGTTCCGCCGCCGGCTTATACGTTCTCAGGCGGCAATCTGGACCACCCTCAGCTGACCGTGAAAACCCAATTCGACAGCGTTGCTCTATCCGATCAGCTATCCATGCTGGAAGAGCGTTTGCTGGTCACCCTGGGCGCCCGTTACCAGAACATTCAGGACAAGAGCTACGACTACGGCGGCGGTCCCCGTAATGCGAATTATGACGACAGCGCTCTTACTCCGACGTTGGGTGTTCTATACAAGCTGAGGCCTTCTATTTCTCTGTACGCTAACTATATCGAAGGTTTGCAAAAGGGCCAGGTGGCACCGGATACGGACAACAATAATAATTCCGTAGTCAACGGTGGTGAGGCGCTCGAACCCTATGAAACCCAGCAGACCGAAATCGGCGTAAAATACGATGGCGACAATATTGGCGGCAGCCTTTCCGTCTATCGCAGCGAAAAACCGATCGCCGGCCTCGACGCCGCCAACGTCTACAAGGTGATCGACGACCAGGAAAACACCGGCGTCGAGCTGATGGCCTACGGCAACGCCACCCGGAACCTGACGGTGCTGGGCGGTGTCAGCTTCCTGGACGCGGACGTGGACGGCAACGACGCCATCGGCTCGCCGGACACCCAGGCCAACCTGAACCTGGAATACCGGGTACCGCAGCTGCCGGACCTGGCGGTGGACGGCCGCGTGATCTACACCAGCTCGCAGTACGCGGACGAAGCCAACGAGCAGAAGGTGGACAGCTGGACCCGTCTGGACCTGGGCGCGCGCTACCTGATCGCCCTCGGCGACAGCAAGTTCCTGACCCTGCGCGGCCGGGTGGAGAACGTCACCGGCGAAGACTACTGGGCCTCCGCCGGCGGCTTCCCGGGCGCCGGCTACCTGACCATCGGTGCACCGCGCACCGTGCTGGTGTCCGCCACCCTGGACTTTTAAACGACAACTCAGGCGCCCCGGTATCAAACCGGGGCGCTCAGGCAGTCAAACATGCAACAGAGCACCATCCGCGCCTGGTCGGCGGTACACAAATGGACCAGCCTGATCTGCACGGCCTTCATACTGATGCTGTGCCTGACCGGCCTGCCGCTGATCTTCCACGACGAGATCGACGCGGCATTGGACGACAGCACCTGGCAACCGGCCAATCCGGACGGCCCGCTGTTGTCACTGGACCGCATGCTGGACGCGGCGCTGGAAAACCGGCCCGATCACGTGCCGCTGTTCATGAGCTTCGACACCGACCGGCCGGTGGTGAACGTCACCAGCGGGCCGACGCCGGACGCCTCCGACGGCGAGATGCATTTCGCCTCCTTCGACCGCACCAGCGGCGAGCTGGTCCCCGGCCACCACGAAGGCGGCGTGATGGACTTCATCCTGAAGCTGCACACGGACATGTTCCTGGGCCTGCCCGGCATGCTGTTCCTGGGGGCGATGGGCTTTTTGCTGTTTATCGCCATCGTGTCCGGCGTGGTGCTGTACGCGCCGTTCATGCGCAAGCTGGATTTCGGCACCCTGCGCACCGAACGCTCCAAACGCATCAAATGGCTCGATTATCACAATCTGCTGGGCGTGGTCACCGTGGCCTGGCTCACCGTGGTGGGGCTCACCGGCGTGATCAACACGCTCTCCACCCCAATCGTGGACACCTGGCGCACCCAGGCCCTGGCCGACCTCACCGAGGGCTACAAAGACGCCGCCGTGCCCACGCCGGATGAAATGGCGTCGCTGGACCGCGCCGTGGCCCAGGCCGAAGAGGCGGCGCCGGACATGACGCTGCAGTTCGTCGCCTTCCCCGGCGGCGGCTGGTCCACCGACCACCACTTCGCGATCTTCCTGCACGGCAACACCTCGCTGACAGAACACATCATCACCCCGGCTCTGGTGGACGCCCGCAGCGGTGAATTCGCCGACATGCGCGAAATGCCCTGGTACAACAAAACCCTGTCGCTGTCCGGCCCGCTTCACTTCGGCGACTACGGCGGCCTGCCGCTGAAAATTCTCTGGGCGGTGCTGGATGTGATCACCATCGTGGTGCTGATCACCGGCCTCTACCTGTGGGTGGCGCGCCGGCGCGCCAGCCCGGCCGGCGCCCGCGCGGAAAACGGCGGCGCCGTGCCGGCGCAGCCCGCCGGAGGCAAGCCCTGATGGACACGCAACGGGTCAACACCCGCAAAACGCCCTGGCAGATTTTCGCCACACCGACACTGATCGCGCTGTTGAGCCTGGTCGGCCTGCTGGCCGCCCTGCTCGGCAACGGCGTGTTCGACTGGGTGTCCTGGGTGGGCCTGGCGGCCCCGGTGGTGATCGTCGGCTGGGCCATGAAGGCGCGCCGCCGCTAAGCCAGGTCCGACGGCCCGCGCCTCAACGGCGCCGGTTCGAGTACAGGCTCAGTCCGGTGACCGTCACCAGGATCAGAACCAGACCCAGAATCTGCAGTGGCGCCAGGGTCTCCCCCAGCACCAGAACGCCGAATAACGAGGCCGTGACCGGCTCGACCATGGCGACGATCGCCGCCAGGGTGGGCGCGGTGCGCTTCAGGCCCACCACATAAAACGCGAACGACAGCCCGGCGCCGAGCACCCCGAGCAGGGCAAACAGCCACCACTGCGGGGCGTTCAACACCGCCACCGCCTGCGTGGTATCACTGGCGCCGAGCAGAATCACGCCGGCACAGCCCAACGCGATGGTAAGCACCGCCTGCGGGCTGCCCTGGCCGGCGGCGTATTTGAAGCCGTAGATAAAAACGCTGTAGGAGACCCCCGCCAGCAGCCCGAAGCCGATACCCGCCGCCGTCACCTTGCCGACATCCACGTTGTACAGCCGGGTGAGCAGCACGATGCCGAGCATCACCAGGGCGATGGCCAGCCCTTTGACCGGCGTGGGCCGCTCCAGCTTGAAGCCGAACGCTACCAGGTAGACGAACACCGGCGCCGAGTACATCAGCGTGGCCGCCACCGCGACGCCACCTTCGGCGATACTGAGAAAGTAGAAGCTGAAATTGCCCGCCACCCCCAGGCCGGCCAGGACCGCCCACAGCCACAGGCGGGGATGCCGGATACCGCTGCCGCCGGGGCGAATGGCGAGGTAAACACCCACCAGCACCAGCCCGACCGCCGCTCTGTAAAACGACACCACCGAGGCGTCCCAGCCCTGCTCGATCAGTATCCCGGCGATGCCGCCGGAGACGCCCCAACACAGCGCCGCCAATGCCACCAGCACCAGGCCGACGCCGGGCACCGTTTGTCCGCTCCGCATAACCACTCCCATCCTTGGTAGCCGGTGCGCGCCGGGTTACAACCACCCGGCGTATCGCTAACATCGCCTCATGAAAACATTGATGGCCGCCCTGGTAACAGCGTTGCTGATCACACTGGCGCCGGAGGACGCGCGCGCCGGCGACGAGACCGCCACCGTGCTGGTGGTGCGCCACCGCTGGCACACCGGCATTGTGCTGCCGGCGGACCGGCTGGCGCCGCCGCTGGCGTTCCTGGACGAGCAGTTCAATGACCCGGTGTGGTACGAAATCGGCTGGGGCGACAACGACTTCTACCGCCGCACAGACAACCTCTGGCTGCTGGGCAAGGCGCTGTTCTGGCCCACCGACACGGTGCTGCACGTGGTCGGGCTGGACAAACACCCGGCGGACCTGCCGAACAGCGACGTGCAGGCACTGTGCCTGTCCGCCGAGGGCCTGGAACGGTTGCAGGCCGCCCTGGCCGGAGATTTCAAACTAAACGCCGACGGCCGGCCCCTGGCGGCGGACCCGGGCCTGTACGGCGACAGCCGTTTCTTTCCCGCCCGGGGCCATTTCTGGTTCGGGCGCACCTGCAACACCTGGACCGCCCAGCGGCTGCGCGACGGCGGCGTGGACATCCGCACCTTCATGACCCTGCGCGCCAAGAGCGTGATGGCCCAGATCCGTGATCACGGGCAGGCCGGCGCCTGCGTGGAATAACAGGTCTCTGGTATAAAGCGGGCTGCGTAGAGACCTTAATCCAGCGAGGAGAAACAACCGATGCGGAATCTGTGCGTGTATTGCGGGTCCAGCCCCGGTCGGCGGGACGACTATGTGGCGGCGGCGCGGGCGTTCGCCCGGGAGCTGGTGGCGCGGGATCTGGGGCTGGTCTACGGCGGCGCCAGTGTGGGCGTCATGGGCGCGGTGGCGGACGCGGTGCTGGCCGAGGGCGGCCGCGTTACCGGCGTGATCCCGCAAGCGCTGCAGGAGAAAGAACTGGCCCACCCGGGCCTCACCGAGCTGCACGTGACCGGCTCCATGCACGAACGCAAGACGCGCATGGCCGAGCTGGCGGACGGCTTCGTCGCCATGCCCGGTGGCGTCGGCACCCTGGAGGAGCTGTTCGAGATCTGGACCTGGGCGCAGCTGGGCTGGCACCACAAACCCTGCGCGCTGCTCAACGTGGCCGGCTACTACGACGGCCTGGGCACCTTCCTGGACCACGCCACCGAAGAACAATTCTTGCGCCCCCACCACCGGGGCATGCTGATCGTTGACGCCGAGCCGGCAAGGCTGCTGGACCGCATGGCCGACTACCAGCCGCCCCAGGCCAAGCAATGGGTGAAGAAAGACGAGTTGTGACGGGCTGTGGGAGTGGGCCTACACGTCGCGCTCTTTCCGGGCGTGGTTGAGCAGGTCGTCGACGTATTCCTGTTCTTCGTGGAGGTCGTCGGCGGTGGCCGGGGCGGCGGGCAGAATCTGATTCAGAATCACCGCCACCAGACCGCACAGGCTGATGCCCTGCAGGGTGAATTCGCCGTTGCCCATCACCATGCCGCCGATGCCGAAGATCAGCGTCACCGCCACGATCACCAGGTTGCGCTGGGCGTGCAGATCCACCCGCGCCTTGATCAGGGTGTTCATGCCGACGCTGGCGATGGAGCCGAACATCAGGATCAGAATGCCGCCCATCACCGGCGTGGGGATGCTCTGCAGCAGCAGGCCCACCTTGCCGATGAACGCCAGGCTGATGGCGAACACCGCGGTCCAGGTCATCACCACCGGGTTGAACACCTTGGTGAGCATCACCGCGCCGGTCACTTCCGAATAGGTGGTGTTGGGCGGGCCGCCGAACAGGGCGGCGGCCATGCTGGCGACGCCGTCGCCGGTGAGGGTGCGGTGCAGGCCCGGCTTCTTGATGTAGTCCTTGCCGGTGACGTTGCTGATCGCCAGCACGTCGCCCACGTGTTCGATGGCCGGGGCCAGTGCCACCGGCACCATGAACAGAATCGCCGGCCAGTGGAAGGTGGGCGCCACGAACTCCGGCACCGCCAGCCAGCTCGCCTGTTGCACGGCACCGAAATCCACCATGCCCAGGGCCAGCGCGGCCAGATAACCGACCACCACGCCGCACAGGATCGGCAGCAGCCGGAACAGCCCGTGGGCCAGGGTCGCCACCAGCATGGTGGTGAGCAGCGCCACCATCGACACCAGCAGGGCCTCGCCGTAGGGAAACACCCGCTCGGCGCCGTTGCCGGTCAGCCCCATGGCGAAGTTCACCGCGGTGGGCGCCAGGCTCAGGCCGATCACCATGATGATCGGCCCGGTGACCACCGGCGGCATCAGCCGGTGCAAAAAGCCCGGGCCGCGCCACTTCACCAGGGCGCCCAGCACCACATAGACCACGGCCGTGCAGAACAGCGCGCCCATGGTGGCGGGAATGCCCCACTGCTCGACGCCGTGGGCGATGGGCGCCACGAACACGAACGACGACGCCAGGAACACCGGCACCGAGCGGCGGGTGATGCCCTGGAACAACAGGGTGCCCAGGCCGGCGGTGAACAGCGCCACGCTCGGGTCCAGGCCGGTGAGCAGCGGCATCAGCACCATGGCGCCGAACGCCACGAACAGCATCTGGGCGCCGATCAGAATATTCATTTGGTGCCGAAGATCTTGTCGCCGGCGTCGCCCAGGCCGGGGACGATGTAGCCGTCTTCGTTAAGGCCCTTGTCCACGGACGCGGTGTAGAGCGTCACGTCCGGGTGCGCCTCGTGGACGCGGCGGATGCCCTCCGGCGCCGCCACCAGCACCAGGGCGCGGATCTGGCTGCAGCCGGCCTTCTTGAGCATGTCGATGGTGGCGACCATGGAGCCGCCGGTGGCCAGCATCGGGTCGATCACCAGCGCCAGGCGCTCCTCCAGGCCGTGGGCCAACTTCTCGAAATAGGCCACCGGCTCCAGGGTCTCCTCGTTGCGGTAGAGCCCCACCACGCTGACCTTGGCGCTGGGAATCAGCTCCAGCACGCCGTCCAGCATGCCGATGCCGGCGCGCAGAATCGGCACCACGGTCACTTTCTTGCCCTTGATGCGCTGCGCCGGCACCGGCCCCATCCAGGTGTCCACCTGGTAATCCTCCAGCAACAGGTCGCTGGTGGCTTCGTAGGTCAACAGGCTGGCCACTTCCGCGGTGAGCTGGCGGAAGCTGCGGGTGCTCAGCGAACGCTGCCGCAGCAGCCCCAGCTTGTGCTTGACCAGGGGATGGGCAATTTCATGTACATGCATGGTGTCGGGCTCCTCATACAGACGCGGGGCGATTGTACCCGCCACGCCGCCGGGAGGCACCGTCCGCTACGACTTTCGGCGATTAGCCAGGCGGGGCGCGCGGTTGCTATAATCCGCGCCCGTTCATACAGGGCACCGCCACGGTCCCTGCCCGATGACCAATCGCTTAAAGGACAGACCATGGATTTTACACAGGTACCCGCCGGGAAAGACGTTCCCGAAGATATCTACGTCGCCATTGAGATCCCGGCCAACGCCGACCCGATCAAATACGAGATCGACAAGGACAGCAACGCTATCTTCGTCGACCGTTTCATGGCCACGCCCATGTTCTATCCGGCCAACTACGGGTACATCCCCAACACTCTGTCCGAAGACGGCGATCCGCTGGACGTGCTGGTGGTCACCCCCTACCCGGTGGTGCCCGGCTCCGTGATCCGCTGCCGCCCGGTGGGCGTCCTGAACATGACCGACGAAGCCGGCAAAGACGCCAAGCTGGTGGCGGTGCCCCACACCAAGCTCACCAAGCTCTATGACGACGTCAAGGAAGTCACCGACCTGCCCGAGCTGCTGCTGGCGCAGATCAAGCACTTCTTCGAGCACTACAAAGAGCTGGAAGCCGGCAAATGGGTGAAAGTGGACGGCTGGGCCGACGCCGCCGCCGCCAAAGAGGAAATCCTCAAGTCCGTCGCGGCCTTCGAAAAGAAATAACACCTGTTCGAACCCGCTTGTGGGAGCGGGCTGTGGGAGCGGGCCCCGCCCGCGAAAGGGTGGCGCCAGCCACCCGGCGGGATACCAGAGACGCTGTTTGTACTCTTTTTTAAGGGCCTCTGGGATCCTGCCGGGAGCTTCGCTCCCTTTCGCGGGCAGGGCCCGCTCCCACAAACCGTCCCCAAAAATCCCGCCTCTATCTAACTCCCCTCCCGGTATTCCCTAGGCGTTTTGCCACTCCAGCGTTTGAAGGCGCGGGAGAAGTTGGCCACGTCGTTGTAGCCCAGTGCGTAGGCGACTTCGCTGATGCGCGTGCCGCGTTCCCCCAGCAGCTTGCAGGCTTGCCGGTAGCGCGCTTCGTCCTGCAACTGTCGATAGGTGAGATCCGCCTGCTGCAGGTGGCGCTTGAGCGTGCGCGGCGAGGTGGCCAGCTGTTCGGCCATCTCGGCGAGCTCCGGCAGCGGCGCGTCGTGATCCCGCAGTATCGCGCGCACCCGCTCGGGCAACGGCCCTTCCTGATTGGCGCGCCAGCGCCGGAATTCCAGTTCGCACTGCTCCCGGGCCAGGGCTTCCGCCTGCGGGTCGGCCAGCCGCGGCCGCGCCGCCAGCAGCGCCTCGGAGACGATCAGCGCGTCCCGCGCCTGGCCATAGTGCACCGGCACCGGCACCGCCCTGCGCAGGGCCTCGGCGTGCGGCGGCGGCGCGCCCTGGAAGTGCACTTCCGCGCCCTCCGGGCTCGCTTCCAGCAGCTGCTCGAGCATGTAGACGAAGCCGATCACCATGGCCTCGATGACAAAGCTTTGGATCGGGCCGGGGCTGAAGTCGGTGCGGAAGCTGAGCGCCTGGCGCCGCTCGGCCAGGGGCACCCGCTCCACGCTCAGGAACGGCGCGCGCAGCCCCAGATAGCGGCGCGCCGCCTCCAGGCCGTCGTCCATGGTGGGGCTGGACAGCGCCAACAGCCCCACCGGCCCGTGCAGCGTGATGCGCATGGCGCGGGCGTAGCGGAAGCCGAGGCCGGCGTCGCCGACCAGCGCCAGCGCCGCTTCGGCGGCGGCGTCCGCCTGCTCCAGGGGCAACCGGTACTCGGAATCCAGCAGCTGCTCGCGCTTAAGGCCCAGCGTCTTCAGCAGCGCCGCCGGGTCATGCCCCAGATCGCGGAGGACATCGCACAGCAGCACCACATAGATGCCGGGAATACCGGGGGTGAACCAGGTCCGGCCTGAAACGACCACAGGTTGGCCCTCCACAACAAGACGGGAAGGCACGACTGGACCATAGTTGTTGACATCAATCAATGGCAGAAACCCCGGAGTCGCCATGAAACTGCTTTCCCGTTCCCGCCGCGCCGTTCAGCGTTTGCCGATTCGGCCGCGCCGCATGAACTTCCGTTTCAAAGGCCTGGAGAACACCCGCTACTGGTTCGACGACGATCCGGTGCTGACCCATTTCATGAACGTGCTGTCGGTGACCTTCCCGGACGGCGAGCGCTTCTTCGTGGATGCGGTGCGCGCCTTCCGCGACCGGGTCGACGACCCGCAGCGCCAGAAGGACATTTCCGGCTTTATCGGCCAGGAGGCGATGCACTCCCTGGAGCACCAGGCGTTCAACGATCTGGTGTCCGGCAAGGGCTATGAGGCGCTGGTGGAAAAAGCGCTGGGCGTAACCCGGCATCTGCTCGCCGGTGGCCGCAAGCACCTGAGCGCCGAGGAGCAATTGGCCGCCACCGCCGGCCTGGAGCACATCACCGCGATTCTCGCCGACACCATTCTGCGGCGCGGCGACATGGTGGAGAAAATGGATCCCTCAGTACGGGATCTGTGGGTGTGGCACTCCATCGAGGAGACCGAGCACAAGGCGGTGGCCTTCGACCTCTACCAGGACGTGGACGGCGGCTACTGGCGCCGCCAGCGCACCTTCTTTACCGGCACCGCCTATCTGATCGGTTTCAGCGCCTACTTCACCTGGCAGTTCCTGAAGCAGGACGGCGTTAACCGCCAGCCGCTGACCCTGGCCAAGGGCCTGTGGAAGATGTTCGGCTACCGGGGCGTGGTGAGCGCGGCGATCCCGGCCTGGTTCCAGTACCTGCGCCCGGACTTCCACCCCTGGCAGGACGACAACACCCACCTGCTGGACGCCTGGCGCGCCACCCTGCCCGAGCCGGCGGTGTCCGCCGCCGCCTGATCCGGTCCGCGAAAAAAATGGACAGCGGAAAACCGCCCCTTCATCCTTTGGGGCGGTTTTCAGCGTCAGGCGGACCCATGACTTCGGACAACGATCCCACTTCCAAACCTGTCTCCGGCAAGGACCGGCTGTTCGCCGAACAGGACCGGGCGATCAGCGACTTTGATTTCGGCGAAAGCACCGCCCGGGTGTTCGACGACATGCTGGATCGCAGCATCCCCCAGTACGGCGAACTGCAGCGCATGATCGGCGAGCTGGCCGGCGAATTCGCCACCCCCGGCTCGCGGGTCTACGACCTGGGCTGCTCCACCGGCCTCACCCTGAAAAGCCTGGACCGCACCGTGGACCCCGGCGCCACCCTGGTGGGCGTGGACTATTCCCCGGCGATGCTGGAAAAGGCCCGCGACAACCTCAGCGGCCCGCACCAGTCCGGCCGCCTGCGGCTGGAGCACGCCGACCTGAACGACGGCATCCACATCGAGAACGCGTCCGTAGTGGTCCTCAACCTGACCCTGCAGTTCGTGCGCCCGGTTAATCGGGAAAGCCTGCTGCGCTCGGTGGTCGACGGCCTCAATCCCGGCGGCGTGTTGATCCTGGTGGAAAAGGTGCTGGGCAGCGACGCCCTGCTCAACCGGCTGTGGATCAAGCTCTACTACGACATGAAAAAGCGCAACGGCTACTCGGAAACCGAGATCGCCAAGAAGCGGGAGGCGTTGGAGAACGTGCTGATTCCCTACCGCCCGGACGAGAACATCAAGATTCTCGCCCGCAGCGGTCTGGATAACGTGGATATGTTCTTTAAGTGGTACAACTTCGCTGGGTTTTTGGGGGTGAAGGCGTGATATACGCCGTGCCGGCCATCTCTGGCGACAGGCCGTGCCACTAGAGGGCCCGGCCCGGCCGTCCCTGGCCGGTCGTAAACCGCGCTGCGAAGCGGTGCTTCGGTCGCGGTTTACCCCTCCTGCAAGAGCTTCCGCAGGTCCACCAAGGAGGCGTTGGCGCGGGTGATGTAATTGGCCATCACCAGCGAGTGGTTGGCGAACACCCCGAAGCCGGAGCCGTTGAGAATCACCGGACTCCACAGGGTCTGCTGGGTGGCTTCCAGTTCGCGCACCATCTGCCGGAAGCTGACGGTGGCGTTCTTGCGGCGCAGCACGTCGGCGAAGTCCACTTCCACCGCGCGCATCAGCTGCACCAGCGCCCAGGACGCGCCGCGCGCTTCATAGAAAACGTTATCGATCTCCATCCAGCCGGTCTTCACGAAGCGCTCTTCCTTGTCCAGCTCGCCCACCGGGGTGTCGTTATCGGTGTTCAGCTGGGTGCGGCCGACGCTCTGGCTGAGGCTGAGGCTCAGGGAGCCGAGCCGGTTCTGTACTTCGTTGAGCCAGTAGTTGAGGTTGTCGGCGCGGGCGTAGAACTGGGCGCTGCCGTCCTGGCGCTTGAGGGCTTCCAGATAATTCTCCAGCGCGCGGATGCCGCGCCGGTACTCGCTCTCGGTGGCCGGCATGGCCCAGCTTTCCGCGTCGAAGTTGAACTGCGGCTCGGCGATGGCCAGGAAGGTGTCTTCCTGGCTTTGCGACTGGGAGCGGCTCATATCGCGGCGCATCACCCGGGTCACGTCACGCAACTGCACCAGCACGCCGAATTCCCAGGACGGCATGTTATCCAGCCACAGTCGGTGCGGCAGCATGTCGTTGCTGAGGTAACCGCCGGGCTTGTCGAGCAGGGTGCTGGCCACATGGATCACCTCCCGGGTCATGGTCTCCCCGGCCACCGCGCCGTCACGGCGGTTCACTTCCGACAGGTCCGGCTCCCAGCTCCAGTACCAACCGAGCGCCACGTCCACCAAAAGCAGGATCGCCAGGAGCCACAGCAGGCCTTTCCAGATACGGTTGTTCCTGGGGTCCAGCAACGTGTCTCCCACCTTCTGCCCGAATTTATCGTCCGTCATTGTCGTCCCCGAATATTGTACTTACCGCGAGGATAACAGAGTAACGTCAAGCGGCGGCGAAAGGCGACCTCAACGGATTCATGGCGCCGGAGCCCGCGCGAAATGCGCCAGCCGCAAGGCATGAAAGTACCCCCCTTGTGACTCGTCCCGTACCAGCATGAAACCGTGCGCGGCCATCTGAGCAACCAATTCCGCCTGCCTGGTATGGTTCTGCCGATGGCGCCGACCGCCGAGACGCCAGCGCAACCAGCGCCTTACACCGGTCAGGGACCAGGGGGTAAGATAGGAAATAAGAAGATGCTCACCACTGACCCGCGCCAGTTCGGCGACCAAGGCACGGCGGGTGTCGACGTCGGCGAAGTGATGCAGTAACCGGAAACACACCACGGCGCGAAAATGGCGATCCGCCCAGGGTAAGTGGAAGATATCCTGTTTCACCACCTCGGCATCGAAGCCCTGCTCGATCATCAGCGCCCGGGTATGCTCAACGGCGGCGGCGCCTAAATCCGTTGCGCTTACCCGCCACCCTTGCTTCGCCATCCAAAGACTCAGCCGGCCAGCCCCGCAGGGCGCGTCGAGAACCGGCTCGCCGGCGGGCAACGGCGGCATGACGCGGGCCACCAGGGCCATTTCGGCACGATGCTTGGCGGGTTTGCGCCGGCTGTACGCGGCCACGCTTTGCGGGTCCGATTTAACCCGCTCCATCGAGTGGGCAGTACGGAGATCATTCATCGTGATAGGTGCTCCAGAGGCAACGGGGATTAAAAGGTCGAAGCGGGAACCGGCCGAGCTGTCCCCGGTGCGCCATCGCTTATGCGCGCCAAGGCCGCGGGCGGAAGAAACCCGGCTCGTCGTGACAGTTGATCCAAATCCGCCCTCGACGCCGCGGCGCGTGATCGCCGACGGCGGCAACGCTCAAGATCAAGCATCCGCACCTCCAGGGTTTCCGGGTGTATCAGGAGGTGCGCCGGATAACAGGCGCCGTGCTGCCAGCGCTGGCCGTGCATCAACGCCAGGGCCGTCCCCAGCCGTGACGCCGCCGCCTGCAGGCGGCGGCCGCTTGTCATCTCGAATAATGTTTTTAGATCCATGAAGCCGGAGGGTTCCCGCGTCACCAGAATCGCGGCATCATCTCGCTCGGTGTACAGCAACCACTGGACCACCGGCACACCGGCCTGGGCAAGCCTGTTGAGCGCCAGAAATTCATGATAGTAAGTGGGTCGGGAACGCCAGGGGAAAGATCTCATTCGCCGTGTCTGGCGATACTGGCGCTTAACGTAGAACGTGTCGCCGTCACGGGTGACGCGAACCACGCCGCTCCAGCCGCCTTTACGAATATTGATGGGCTCCACCCAGTCGTGGGGCAGCGACCAGAGCGCATCAAAGTTATCCAAATGGTAACGCTCCAGAAGCTCTCTGGCGCCCTCTTCCACGACAAAAAAATTCACAGCCATCTCCGCATAGCCCAGGACCGTATTGGCTTACCATGCGAAAGAAGGCTTAAGGCAATCTGAAGAGAAGGTCAGGCGGCCGGCAAACGTAATTCAGCGGCCGCGGGGAGTTCTTGAGTTGCAAGCCGATAAGATAGAGAACCTCCGGCCAGGGCAAGAATACGTTCAACAATGGATAATCCCAGGCCTGCGCCGGCGACATCATGACGCCCCCGGCTGAACCGCCCGGAGAACTTCAACTGTTCGTCCGGGGTGAGTCCCGGGCCACCATCGATGATCAAAAACACGATCTGGTTGCCGCTGCGATAACCCGACACAACGATCTTCGAGCCCCGTGCCGAATATCGACAGGCGTTGTCGATAAGATTACGCAGCACTATCCGCAGCATCTCTTCCGGCAACAAAACATCCAGATCAGGCTCCAGATCCGCTTCAAGGTGGTGATCAAACTGTTCCGCGAGCGGCAGCATCAACGCCAGAGTATCCCGTACCACGCTATCGCCGTGACAACGGGGAAACTGTCGCGGCGACAACGCCGGATCCAGACGGCTCAATATCATCAACTGCTCAACGGTACGCGTAGCTCGATCAATCGCCAGGCGGAGCTGGCCAAGAGAGTGCTCCACCTCCTGGGGGTCGGCCAGTTCGATGGCGTTCTCGGTATGCAGGCGCAATGCCATCAGCAGCGTGCGCAGCTCGTGAGCGGCATCCGCTGTGAATCGCTTCTCGCGGTCAAGTGTGTCCACCAGCCGTGCCAACAGGCTGTTTATCGCTTCCGTCAGAGGGGCCAGTTCACGCACGGAGCGGTGGGGCACCGGCGCCATGTTATCCGCATCGCGGGCAGCAACCGAACCGGCCAGGCGGGTTAAGGGCATCAAACCGCGGCGTACGGCGAGCCAGATCAGTAGCAACACGATCGGCACACTCAGCGCATAAGGCGCGAGTACCGTGGCGGCCATGTTCTTCACCAACGAGCGCCTCGCCGCGTCGCTCTCCGCGACCACCACCCAGCGGCCGCCGGACAAGGGAACCGCATAGGCATGCCAGCCACCGATCTCCTGGTAACGACCGCCTTCCTCGATGTCCTCGAGGCGCACCAACGGGTCGAGCGGGGCACCATCGCTGGCCAGAACCAGGCGTCCCTGCCGCCACATCTGATAGACGAAATAGCGCTGGTAGCGATGTTCGGACGCGTCCAGACGCGCCACCGACGGGTCGGGCATATGGCCATCGCGCCAAAACGACGCCATCAGACGCCCGCTCTGGACGAGCTCGGCGTCATATTGTTCGTCCAATTCGTGATAAAGCGTGTGGTAGGTTCCAAACAGCAGCAAAACACCACTGCCGATGATCACCGTCACCAGGGCCGTCATCAGGAAACCACGAATGGAAAACATCACCCTGCTCCGGAAGCCGCCGGCGTCACCAGCATATAACCGACCCCCCGAATCGTTTTAATCGCCTCGCTGCCGAGCTTGCGCCGCAGGTGGTGGATGTGCACCTCCAGAGCGTTGCTTTCGACTTCATCGCTCCAGCCGTATAACGCCTGTTCCAGGTAATCACGGGTGAATACCCGGCCAGGCTGACGAGCCAGTTCCACCAGCAGTGCCAGCTCCCGGCGCGGCAGACGCAGCGGCTCTCCGGCACGGGATATGGTCATGGCGTCGGGATCAATCAACAAATCGCCCACCTCCAACAACGCCCGCGACGGCTCCACGCCGCGCCGCAGACGCGCCCGCAGCCGGGCTCGCAGTTCGTCGACTGAAAACGGCTTCACCAGATAGTCGTCGGCACCGGCGTCCAGACCGACAATCCGATCATCAAGCCTGTCGCGGGCGCTGATCACGATCACCGGCACCGGCATACGCCGTTCCCGAAGCAACCGCAGGGCTTGCAAACCGTCCAGCCCGGGAAGGCCGATGTCCAGCAACACGGCGTCAAAGTGGCCATCGGTCAACGCCGCCAGCACCTGATCCCCCCGCGACACGTGATCGACGGTGTAGCCATCATGGCGTAGCGCGCGAGCCAACCCGTCGGCCAGCAATTCGTCATCCTCTACCAGCAGGACACGCATTCAAAGAACTCCCGGAAGGGCAAATCGATATATAGTTCGCATGCGTCCGGCTCCTCGCCCGGGGTACCACGAGTTTTGCACGCTCTCCCGGTAACAGCCAGAATAACCCGCCCCAGGTTGATCGCCATGGCACGGGGGGAGTCTTACGACGCCGTCTTAACGTTATCTTAAAGCCCGGCTCCCAGTCTTGTCGGAACCTCGGACGCCAGAGGACATCCAACAGACGGAATCGGTGGGAGAAACGCATGAGGTTTTCACAGACGCGAGCCTTGATCCTGGGCCTGGTCGCTCTTTGCCTGGCGCTGCCTTATTCAGCACAGGCGCTGTCCCTGGGCGGCGGAAATGACCCCTTCGGTGGCGACGATGAGCGCCTGCCCAACGTGGACGAAGCGATCCAGGTGGTGCCCGACGCGGACTGGGACCGCCAGCAGCTGCTGGTCAGCTTCAGCATGCTCGACCGGGTCTACCTCTACCGCCACCGCCTCGACTTCACCCTGCGCGACGCCAACGGCAACCTGCTGAACGGCTTCGACGACCTGGAACTGCCCCCCGGCGAGGCCAAGACCGACGAAATCTACGGCGACGTTAACGTGTTCTTCGGCCAGCTCGACGTGCGCCTGCCGCTGGACAGCGTGCCCCTGGCCGACACCGAGCTAGAGGTGCAATACCAGGGCTGTATCGAGGACAAGCTGTGCTACCCGCCGGAGGTACGCACCTTCTCGTTCAGCGCGCCCGGCCCGGAGCGCGCACCGGCGACCACCGTCCCGGCAAGCGACGCCTCGGCGGCCGGCGAGCCCCGCGACGACGAGGACAGCTTTTTCAGCATTCTGCTCTCCGAAGACGCCAACGCCTTCAACAGCTGGATGCACGACCGCAACCTGGGCCTGATCGTGGTGCTGTTCTTCGCCGGCGGCCTGCTGCTCGCCTTCACCCCCTGCGTGTTCCCCATGGTGCCGATCCTGTCCGGTATCATCGCCGGGCAAAGCGATTCCAGCGCCCGCCGCGGCTTTATACTCAGCTGCGCCTATGTGCTCGGCGTGGCGGTGCCTTACACCCTGGCCGGCCTGCTGGTGGCGGTGTTCGGCGCCGGCCTCAACCTTCAGTTTCTGCTCCAGCAGCCGGCGGCCATCCTCACCAGCGTGGTGATCTTCGTGCTGCTGGCACTGTCCATGTTCGGGCTCTATGAGCTTCAGTTACCGGAGCGGCTGCGCAACCGGCTCAACAACGCCGGGCCCAACGGCCGCGGCGGGCTGGGCGGCGCCGTGCTAATGGGCGTGATTTCCGCCCTGGTGGTGTCCCCCTGCGTCACCCCGATCCTGGCCGGCGCCCTGCTCTACGTGGCCGGCACCGGCGACGCGGTCACCGGCGCCGCCTCGCTGTTCGCCCTGGCCCTGGGCATGGGCGTGCCGTTGATCATCTTCGGCACCGGCGGCGGCCATTTCCTGCCCCGCGCCGGCCAGTGGATGGAAGACATCAAACGCTTCTTCGGCGTCGTCATGCTGGGCGTGGCCATCTGGCTGCTCGACCGCATTGTCAGCGACACCCTGACGCTGGCCTTCTACGGCCTGTTGCTGGCGGTGTACGGCGTGCAGCTGGGCGCCCTGGAACCGGTGCGCGAAGGCGGCTCGCGTCTGAAACGGGGCCTCGCCCTGGTGCTGGCCCTGTACGGCGCGATCATGGTGGTGGGCGCCGCCGGCGGCGGCAGCGACCCCTGGCAACCGCTCAAACCCCTCACCCAGCCGCAAACCGAAAGCAGCGGCCAGGCCGGCGGCGACAACACCGCCGCCACGGCGGACGACGGCCAGCACGGCCCCTGGATCGACGTGGACGGCCGCCAGGGCCTGCGCGACGCCCTGGCCCGCTCCGCCGACGCGGACAAACCGGTGCTGGTGGATTTCTTCGCCGAATGGTGCGTGGCCTGCAAGGTCATGGAAGACACCACCCTCAGCGACCCGCGCGTGCTCGACGCCATGGCCGGCTACGACCTCTACCGGGTCGACATCACCGAGATCAACCAGGAAAACCAGAACATCATGGCCGACTACGACATCTTCGGCCTGCCCAGCTTCGTGTTCTTCGCCCCCGACGGCGAAGAGGTGCCCGAATCCCGCGTGCTGGGCGAGATGGACAGCGAGCGTTTCCTCAAGCACCTGGAGCGGCGGGTAACACCACACCTTTGAACGAGGGCGCCAACAACGTCTCTGGTATCCCGCCGGGTGGCTGAAGCCACCCTTTCGCGGGCAGGGCCCGCTCCCACAAGGCCCTATTCCGACCCGTGGCGGTGGCCTCTTCGCACCAGCGAGGTGCCGGGCAGGGCTGCCCAGGACCGTATTTGGCCAGGGACGGCCAAATCCGAGCCTACAGGGATGATGAGATGGACACCTCTTGCCAATACGGCGTCACGATGCGCCAAGATTGAGTTACCAAAACCAATCGACTACAAGAGGTGCCCACATGAACGTTACCTTGATCGGGATTGATCTCG
>Ga0315338_1000587_pt1 | contig 75459 bp, 70 predicted proteins | sample ASW8metaG_FD_204518 | JGI IMG/M metagenome (GOLD analysis project Ga0315338, IMG submission 204518) | Ammonia-oxidizing marine archaeal communities from Monterey Bay, California, United States - ASW #8 | ecosystem: Environmental > Aquatic > Marine > Coastal | place: USA: California | collected...
CAAGGCGCGATGAGAAGCGCGATGCGGTGCATCGGGCAAGCATCGCAACACCGCCGGCGAGCCGGTTTGGCCCACCGAAGGCCGGGTTTTCACGCCCGCTGACTACGTTACGGCCCCCTTGTGGACAGACAGTCCATGGCGGGACCCGTGCCTTGCCAGCAGACGTGAAAACCCGGTCAAACTGATTCCGTATGAACATGAAGCGCTCTAAAGCAGCTTAGCCGCAGGCACATTGCTCAGAACCCATATTATTGCGACACGCTCTTTGCTGCCGAATTGGATCGAGCTGCTTGGATTGCATTCCACACATTTTGTGGCGTTGCCGGCATGTCAATGTGACGTACACCCAGTGGTCGCGTGGCGTTGCATATCGCGTTGATCACCGCAGCCGGCCCTGCAATTGCAGCGGCCTCGCCACAACCCTTAGCGCCGATCGGGTTGGTTGTGCACAGCGTTTCCAGGAACTGTGACGCGACGTTCGGCACATCACCGGCCCGGGGCAATGCGTAGTCCATGAACGAACCGCTCAGAAGCTGGCCGCTCCCGCTGTCATAGCGGCATTCTTCCAAGCAGGCCTGGCCGATCGCCTGCGCCGCGCCGCCGTGAATCTGGCCTTCAACGATCATCGGATTGACGATGCGCCCGAAATCGTCAACCGCGAGATACCGTTCAACCGAAACCTGCCCGGTCTGCGGATCGACCTCGACCTCTGCCAGGTGACAGCCATAGGGAAAGGTGAAAGCTTCAGGATCGTAATAGGTGATCTCCTCCAGACCCGGCTCAAGATCGTCCGGATAGCCCGCTGGCGCATAGGCCCGTCCAGCAATCTCTGCGAACGTCAAGGACTGGTTGGTCTGGCGCACCCTAAAAATACCGTCTTCCAGATCGATGTTGGATGCGTCGGCCTGCAACATATGGGCGGCGATGCGTTTCATCTTGGCAACGACTTTGCCGGTTGAAACCGTAAGCGCACTGCCACCGACAGCGAGGGATCTTGACCCGTATGTGCCGACCCCATAGGGCACTTTGGCGGTGTCTCCATGAACGATATCAATGCCGGCGGGATCGATGCCGGTGGCATCGGCGACCAATTGGGCAAATGCGGTTTCATGCCCCTGACCATGGGTGTGACTGCCGGTGAGAACGGTAATTCCGCCGGTCGGGCTGACGCGCAGGGTCGCAACCTCGAATTGGCCGCCGCCGCAGCCTTGCTCGATAAGCATTTCGGACGGCCCCATGCCACAGGCTTCCATGTAAAACGCAAAGCCGAGACCGCGCAGTTTTCCCGTACTTTCAGAATGGTGTTGCCGTTCAGCAAATCCAGCCGGATCGGTCTGCTTCCGGAGAACATCGAGCAGACCAGGCAGGTCACCTGAATCATAGGTCCATAGGAACGGGGTTTTGTAGGGAATTTGTGATGGCGCGATAAGGTTCCGGCGCCTGATTTCAAACGGATCCATGTCCAGGTGCTGCGCCGCCAGTTCGACGATGCGTTCCAACACATAGGTCGTCTCGGGACGGCCCGCGCCGCGATAGGCGTCGACCGGTGTGGTGTTGGTGAACGCACCTTGCACCCGTACGTAAACATCGCGCAACGCATAGGGTCCAGGAAATGGGTTTCCATAGAAGAAGGTCGGAATGGCCGGCGCGAAAGTTGAAAGATATGCCCCCATATTGGCGATCGTTTCCACTTTAAGCGCCAGGAATGTGCCATCTCCATCGAGAGCAAGAGCTACCTTCGTGACGTGGTCGCGCGCATATGTATCTGTGAGGAAAGCTTCCGAACGGCTTGCGGTCCAGCGCACCGGCCGTTTGATCCGCCGCGCAGCGATCAACACCAGAGCCTCCTCGCTGTAGTGATAGATCTTCATGCCAAACCCGCCGCCGACGTCGGGCGAGACAACTCTGATCCTTTCCTCTGGAATCCTCAAGGTGCTGGCAGACAGCATCAGCCTGATCGCATGGGGGTTCTGGTTCGAAGTGTAGAGGGTATAATCGCCGCTCCCTTGATCGTAGATCCCAATGGTTCCACGCGTCTCCATCGGGCTGGCATTCACACGGTTTTGCACCAGATCCAGTTCGACGATATGGGACGCGGACTGCATCACCTTGTCGACGGCGGCCGCTTCTCCCAATTCCCAATCGAAACATTGATTGCTCGGAAGCCCGGGGTGCACGGTCGGGGCATTTTCGTCCAGGCTTGTCGCCAGGTTGGTCTGGCAGGGCTGAACCTCATAGTCGATCTTGACGGCCTCAGCAGCCGTGGCAGCCGCCTCCGGAGTGACTGCAACAACCGCAGCCACGGGATCTCCCGCATGCAGCGCGCGGCCGGTAACGAGGACTGGGTGCTCCGGTGCAGCCATCTCCGTGCCATCGCGGTTTTTGACCGGCCATGCGCAGGGAAGGCCGCCGATTTCCGCAGCGGCAAGGTCGCCGCCGGTGAAAACGTCCACAACTCCCGGCATTTGCCGGGCCGATTCCGTGCAGATTGATTTGATGTCGGCACAGGCGTGCGGGGAGCGGACAACATGCAGGAAGACGACGTCGTTCAGTTTGTCGGCAATGTCAGCAATGTAATTCCCCGTACCTGTTAGAAACCTGAAGTCTTCTTTTCGCCGCAGCGACTTCCCGATCCAAGCCATGCGCAACCCTTTATATCCGTGCGTTTTTCGTTGCGAGAATGATGCAGGCCATTGTTGGTATTGTAAAATTCGAAATATAGCTCGCAATTATCTGAATAATTAATGCCGCCATGTGCCATGGCCCTTGCAGGGTGTTGCCCGCGGTGTGCGTTCAGCGACTGTTCTCAAAGTGCGGGCCGATTGAGCCATCAGCCCGCGAACCGGTGATCCAGAATAGTCCGGTGCTCGGTCACTATGTCGAGCCGATCAATCGGGAACCGTCATATGAGATTCAGGCCGTCAGGGCCGAAGAACGGGCCAAGGCTGAGGCTCCATGCGAGCAGGAGGCCGTCAGCTTTCGGTCGCGCCCTAAACGGAGCGGGTGATGCCGCCGTCCACACGGATGTTCTGGCCGGTGATGTATCCGCCGCCGTCTGATGCCAGCAGGGCGACCACGGCTGCGATCTCCTCGGTCTTGCCGTAGCGCTGCAGCGGGATGCGTGCGCGGAACTCTTCTTTCTCCGGCAGGCTGTCGATGAAACCGGGCAGCACATTGTTCATGCGGATGTTGTCGGCCGCGTAAGCATCGGCATAGAGCTTGGTAAAGGCCGCAAGCCCTGCGCGGAACACACCTGACGTTGGAAACACCGGGTCAGGTTCGAAGGCGGCAAAGGTCGAGATGTTGATGATCGACCCGGACTTCTGCGCCTGCATGATCGGCGTCACCAGACGGGTTGGACGCACGGCACTGAGATAGTAGACATCCATGCCGGTGTGCCAGTCATCGTCGCTCAATTCCAGGATCGGCCCTCTGGGTCCATGCCCCGCGCTGTTAACCAGGACATCGACGCGTCCCCATTTTTCCATGGTGAGATCGACAAGGCGTTTCAGGTCGTCATTCGATTGATTGGAACCCGTGACGCCGATGCCGTCGAGTTCATTGGCCAGGGCTTCGCCCTTGCCCGACGACGACAGTACCGCAACATTGAACCCGTCTTGGGCGAGCTTGCGAACCGCGCCGGCGCCCATGCCACTGCCGCCTGCTGTAATGATTGCCACTTTCCCGGAAGTCATGATCGTTTCTCCTTTGTCTGTATCTTTATCAAACATGGACCAACCACCGGCCCTTGACCAATCATGTCTCATCGCGCAAGGCTGTAGAAATACTACTGTCTGAATTTGAGCGAAAGACCATGCGATCACCAAATCTGAATGCTCTACGGATGTTTGATGCCGCCGCTCGGCATTTGAACTTTCGGCTTGCGGCAGAAGAACTGAACCTGACGCAGGGGGCCGTGGCGCAACAGGTTCGGCGGCTCGAGGCTGATTTGGGGCTCCGGCTTTTCAACCGCAAGGCGCGCGGCCTCGCCCTGACCCAGATCGGGTGGGAGTATCACGGCCCCATCCGCCGCGCATTTGCAATCATTGACGATGCCACGCACAAACTGCGGCCGCAGAACATGCATGTAACGCTCAGTGTTACTCCCTCCCTGGCGTCGAAATGGCTGGTGGCGCGTTTGGGCAAATTCGCAACGGTCCACCCCGATATCGACGTGCAAACGGTTGCCAGTGAAGGGCTTGCGGATTTTCGTTCCGATGGCGTCGAGATTGCCATTCGTCAGGGGCGTCCGCCTTTTGGAGATGGTCTTCAGGTGACATTGCTAGCACCTCTCGACCTGTGCGCTGTCTGCAGTCCCGGCTATGCAGACAGCGTTGCTCCAATGGGCAGGTTCGAAGATTTCGCAGGCCACCCGCTCATACAAGACAGCCATAACCATTGGGATGCATTGCTCGAAAGTGCTGGCATCAAACCGCAGAACCGGATGATGCAATTTAATCAGACAGCACTTGCAATGGATGCGGCGGCAAACGGGCAGGGCATTGCCCTTGCCCCGCGGTTACTGCTGAGCGCCGAATTTGCTCAGGCCAAGCTGGTTGAACTATGGCAGGATACCCGGCCGGATCAGAGCGGTTATTACATCGTCTGTCCGGACCGTCCAAAACCAAATCCGGCGAGAGATGCAGTGATTGACTGGTTGTTGTCGGAAGTGGGGCACTCCTGCGGGTAAGACTGAAACCTGAGTGAAACGTCTATATGAATAGCGTTACATGAACCGGGCGCTGATAGGTGTGGTTTGGGGCCTCACCTTCGTGTTCCTTGAATCCATACAGTTTGTGTTCTTCGGTGGAATTTTCCAACGCATGAACTCGTTTCTGTTTGGTTTCCTGGTGTTCGGTATCACGGTGGCGGCGTTCGTCGGGTGGTGCGCCATCAAGACACCTGATCAGTTAAAATCCGCATTTGCCAATCCCCGACTGCTGATCGCCATCAACGTCACTGCCACACTGGCATGGGTGGCGTTTCTTTCATCGGTGCAGCTCATCGAGCCGGCGGTCGCTTACACGATCGGCGCCGGCGCCATGCCGATCACAACCTATCTGGCATTCCGTTGCGGCGTGCCTGAAGGCGAGGCAATGCGCAGCAGAACGGAGGCATTTGGAAATCTGCTGGTGTTGTGCGGCATTGTCTATCTTGCCGCAATCACGGTCTTCGGCTGGTCGGGATTTGTCCGCGGCGGTTCGTTGATCGCCCTGGCCGGGGTTCTGTTCGCAATTGCCGATGGCGCGCTGTTTACATGGTTATTGATTTACTGCCAGCGGCTGGACCGTGTGGGCGTTGCTCCTGGCGCCGTATTTGGGCTGAGGTTCCCACTGTACGTTGTTGCGGCGGGCAGTTTGGCAGCCCTTGGTGTCGATCATAAAGTTGCCCTGCCGGTTCAGGAAATCGCCATCATCGTCGCAATCGGACTGGCGTTGATCATCCCACTTTTATATGCCCTGCAGCGAGCGGTATCCCTGATCTCGACCCTGACCATCAGTGCCCTGACCGCCCTCGGCCCCTTTGTGATCTTCGGGCTTCAAGTGATTGAGGGGCGCGTGGACTATTCACCGGTAACACTGGTCGGCCTGTCGATCTATTTCCTCGGCGCACTGATGGCGGCCTTTGGTGCAGTCCAGGCAACGGCGAGGAAACCGGCTGACATTACCGGAGCATGATCTCTTAGAGCATTTCAGTGCTTTGGTGCGTTATCCATCAAGGCGTTCGGTGCCGATGATTTCGATACCGAAACCGGACAGTCCGACATAATGGCGGTCGCGGGTGGCGAGCAGGCGGATTGAGTTGACGCCCAGGTCACGCAGGATCTGTGCGCCAAGGCCGACATCGCGCCAATCTTTCTTGCGGCTGCGCGCACTCTGGGTGTCCTCGTCGGACACCTTTTCTTCATCGCTCAGGCTGGTCAGCGGCACGCCGGCTGCCCCTTCGCGCAGGTAAACCAGCACGCCGCGTCCAGCCTTCTCGAACAGGCTGTAACTCTGCGAAAGCGTGTGCCGGCGTCCGAACACATCATCGACAATGTCTTCGACATGGAGACGGGTGATGACATCGCAGCCATCGCCGACCTCGCCGAACACCAGCGCCAGATGCTGAATGTCGTCGAACGGGGTTGAATAGGTAATGCCCTGCGCCATGCCGACCGGCGTATCGACGGTAAACTCCGATGTCCGCTCAACCAGCCGTTCGCGCTGCTGGCGATGGGCAATCATGTCGGCCACGGAAATGATCGTGAAATTGTGCTCGCGCGCGAACGCCAGCACCTGATCGCCACGTTTAACGGTGCCGTCGTCATTGACCAGTTCGGAAATGACTCCGACCGGGGGCAGGCCGGCCAGCTTGGCCAGATCGACGGCAGCCTCCGTGTGGCCGGACCGCATCAAAGTGCCGCCCGGTTTGGCGATCAGGGGGAACACATGGCCAGGCCGCACGAAATCGTCCGCCGCAGCATTACCATTGGCAAGCGCACGCACCGTGTTGCAGCGTTCTTCCGCTGAAATGCCCGTGGTCAGTCCGATCTTGTAGTCGATTGAAATCGTGAAGGCTGTGCCCAGGGGTGCATCGTTTATCGACACCATGGGGTCGAGTTTCAGGCGGCGCGCTTCGGCCTGGGTCAGCGGCGCACAGACGATGCCGCTGGTATGCCGGATCATGAAGGCCACTTGTTCCGGTGTTACTTTGGACGCCGCGGCGATGAGATCGCCTTCGTTCTCCCGGTCATCGTCATCTACCACGACCACCATTTCACCGGCAGCGATTGCCGCAATCGCCTTGTCGACAGGATCGAGCACGTCCGGACTCATGATGTCTCCAACTTGGTGTTAGATCCCAAACGGGCAGGGGCGCGCAGCCGCGCACCCCTTCAGGTTAGGTCTATAACGCGAGTGTCCCGATCAGGACGCGGCGTCGAACATTTGCTCGACATAGTCCCAGTTGACGAGATTGTCGAACCAGGATTCGAGATACTTCGGCCGCGCGTTGCGGTAGTCGATGTAGTAGGAATGCTCCCACACATCGCACCCCAGGATCGGTGAGGCGCCGTGCACCAGCGGGTTCTCGCCGTTAGCGGTTTTCATCACTTCAAGTTTGCCGTCCTTGACCGCGATCCAGGCCCAGCCGGAACCGAACTGGGTCATGCCGGCCTGAATGAAATCGGTGCGCATTTTGTCGAACCCGCCCAAATCGGAATCGATTGCCGCTTGAAGTTTTGCCGGGAGCGCGTTGCCGCCGCCGCCGGGCTTCATCCAATTCCAGAAGTGGATGTGATTGTAGTGCTGGCCGGCATTGTTGAACAGGCCGGCATTATTGCCAAAACTTTCACGGCAGATATCTTCAAGGCTCTGGCCTTCAAGGCCCGAGTCCGCCAGCAGGTTGTTGCCATTCGTGACATATGCCTGATGATGCTTGTCATGATGAAACTCAAGGGTTTCGGAAGACATATGGGCTCCAAGCGCGTCATATGCATATGGGAGTTCTGGAAGCTCGAAAGCCATGACATTGTGCCTTTTCTGTTACAGCGATTTCCTCGTGGTTGAGGCGAAACCTAAACGCTTGAATTGTGTTGTGCAAGGAGGACGGTCGGCATTTCAGTCCTCCGGCGGCCCCTTTAGTTCAACCACATTGCCGTCGGGATCATTGATGTATATCGACGGCCCGTAACCCTGCGCACCGTAGCGTCGTTCGGCCTTGCCGCAGTCAATGGCATGGGATGCCAGGTGGCTGGCCAGCCGGTCGGGCTGAAACGGCGATATGGTCAACGCAAAATGCTCCATATTGCCGTCACCTGGTGGGCCGTTGCCGGGCAATGGCACAAGGTCAATCAGCGACCCGCCCGCGCGCATCTGCACAAGGCCAATGCTCTCGACCCGGCGTTCCTCACTGGCGCCGAGAACGTCCCGGTAAAACGCAATGGCCCGTGCCATGTCCGCAACCCGCAATACAATATGGTCAAGCTCGCCAAGCACAAAGGGCACAGTTTGTTTGTCGGCCATGGACAGGGGCTCGTGTTTCAGAAAAACGCCTGAATGCCGGTCTGCGCGCGTCCCAGAATAAGCGCGTGAACGTCATGGGTGCCTTCATAGGTGTTGACGGTTTCCAGGTTCACCATATGCCGGATGACGTGGAACTCGTCGGAGATGCCATTGCCGCCATGCATGTCCCGGGCGACCCGGGCAACATCCAGCGCCTTGCCGCAATTGTTGCGCTTCATAAGCGAAATCGACGGCGGCGCAGCAGTGCCGGCCTCAAGCATCCGGCCAAGCTGCAAGGCGCCCTGGAGGCCGAGCGAAATATCCGTCTGCATGTCGGCAAGTTTCTTCTGCACCAGTTGGTTGGCGGCCAAAGGCCGGTCGAATTGTTTGCGGTCGAGGACATATTGCCGGGCCTGGTGCCAGCATGCCTCAGCCGCGCCCATGGCGCCCCAGGCGATGCCGTACCGCGCCTGGTTCAGGCACCCGAAAGGTCCAGACAGTCCGCGCGCGTTCGGCAGTTTGTTTTCTTCTGGAACAAACACTTCGTCGAGTACGATTTCACCGGTGACCGATGCACGCAGAGAAAATTTGCCCTCAATCTTCGGTGTCGAAAATCCATCCGCTCCGCGTTCGACGATGAACCCGCAGATACCTTCATCTTCGAGTTTTGCCCACACCACTGCGATGTCTGCAATCGGTGAGTTGGTGATCCACATTTTAGCGCCGTTCAGCACGTATCCGCCATCAACGGGTTTGGCCCGTGTCTTCATGCCGCCGGGGTCGGAGCCGTGATCGGGTTCGGTCAGGCCGAAGCATCCGATCATTTCGCCGCTTGCCAGTTTCGGCAGATACTTCTTGCGCTGGTCTTCCGATCCATAGGTCTTGATCGGGTAACCGACCAGGCTGTTCTGGACGCTCATGGCCGAGCGGTATCCGGAATCGACCCGTTCGATTTCCCGGGTGATCAGGCCATAGGCCACATAACCAAGTTCCGAGCCACCATATTGTGCCGGTGTTTTGATGCCGAGCAGGCCCAGTTCGCCCATCTCGTTCATGATGTCCCGGTCGAACCGTTCTTCACGGAACGCACTCAGCACCCGGGGCAGCAGCTTGTCCTGGGCATAACTGCGCACTGTGTCGCGGATCATGCGTTCTTCTTCTGAGAGTTGGCTTTCGAGCCCGAGAGGATCTTCCCAATCGAATTCGGCGACCGGACGCGGCGCGTCGGTTATCGGCATGGCCTGTGACATGACACTACCTATCAGTGTTGTGGGTTATCAGATGTTAGGTGCACGTTACCTGCCACGGGTAAACACGGCAAGTGGGCGATCAGACGGCGAATTCCCGTCTGATCGTGATGCGCATGATGTGGCGCCGGTTTACCCGGTCACAACCGCCATGTCGAGCCGTCAAGGAGGTCCATCCGAACTAGAAATTCAGCTTTTTGAACCGCTCCGCAAGGGCTTCGGCAATGGAATTACCGGATTTCCCGCCATCAGGCGTATCCGGCTGCATGGCTGCCTGCTGCATTGCACCGTTCTGGGCTGCCGCCTGTTGGGCTGCTGCTTGTTGCGCTGCTGCCTGCTGGGCCGCTGCCTGTTGGGCTGCTGCCTGCTGAACCGCTGCCTGCTGTACGGCTGCCTGTTGTGCTGCCGGCTGCGGCGCTGCACCGTCGCCTCCGGCCGGTGTTTTGGGAACATACTGCCGCAGGTCCGCGGTGGTGCTGGTCCGCCGTTGTGGGGCACCTGTCTGTTGGGTTGCTGCCTGCTGGGCGATCTGTGCGTGCTGTTGGGCCGCCGCCTCGCGAAGGGCTGCCCGGGCCTCCGCGCCATCATCGGGCAACTGGCCGATAAGTCTCCAGCGTGACACGACCTCATCAACAAATGTTGCATCCGCAATGTCGGACGACCAGGCATCGGTGATGGTGATGCTGTTACCCTTGGGTCGTGTTTCCGAGGTCAATTCGTCCAGCAGAATATGTGACGGCATGGTTACGCCTTCACCGAACACGATGGTCTCCCGGGTGCCCAGAGAGGGCAGAAATCCGATCAGCTTTTCCGCGGAATCCGGCAGTGCCGAGCGGATAATCTCCTGGTCGCGTTCGTTCGACAGCCGCATTGTGAACAGGGTGGAACACTGGGACAGGATGGTCGGATCGAGATCGCCGGGGCGCTGCGAAACAACGCACAGGGAGACGCCGTATTTTCGGCCTTCCTTGGCAATCCGCGAGATCGCCCGCTTGGTTGGTTCAAAGCCGACCTTTGTATCGCGCGGCACATAACGGTGCGCCTCCTCGCAGACAAAAGTGATCGGCATCCTGCCGTCGCTCCAAAGAGCCAGGTCAAAGGCCAGTCGGGCGAGGACGGAAACCACGACATTGACGATTTCCGAGGGCAGGCCCATCAGCTGGATAACCGTGATCGGTTTGCCGTCGACTGGAACGCGGAACAGACGTTTCAGTATTTCGCCCAGATTGTCATGCACGGTCAGTTTGCCGAACATGAAATCGTACCGTGGATCCTGACCGATCGATTCGATCCGCGCCTTCAACCGTTTGAACGGCGTCAGCTCGTTTTTCATCTCGAGCCGGCCCATTTGCTTGTCGATCAGAGCGACGACATCGGACATCCTGTAAGGCACCGGCACATCGACGGTATATTTGTCCCGCCGTGCACCGCTTTTTTGCACGCCCGCGGTGGCAGCCTCCTGGCCGGCGGTGAAATTGCGCTTGGCCACCGGGATCAGGTCCCGGAGGATTTCCACCTCTTCGGCCCGCTGCACCGGATCGCCGATCAGGATCTCCACGACCTCCTCGAAATTCAGAAACCAGAAAGGCAGGCTCAAATCGTGCAGGCGCACCACTTCCGACATATCGCCGAAACAGGCGTCATATTCATTGTGCGGATCAAGCAGCACGATATGCGCATTGGGATGTTTCGACAGAACCCTTTGCAGCACCAGTGCAACGGTGCATGACTTGCCCGAGCCGGTCGAGCCGACAATCGCGAAATGCTTGCCCAGCATCTCATCCACCCGAACCACCGCTGGAATTGTCGGATCCTGATGGATCGAGCCAATCTGGACACTGTGGTCATTATTGAAGTGATACGCCTTCTCAAGTGCGTAGTGGGACGCAACTTGGAGGCCGTCGCCGAGTTTCGGATAGACCGACACGCCGCGCCGGAAGGTGCGCAGATAGCCGTCTTTTTCGCGCACAAGTTCCCCGACCAGATCGACCTCGACGATGCGGGTCGCGGTCTGATCGTTGTCGACCGCGGAATTTGGTACCGACATGCCGGTGATCAGACCCAGCACCACCGCAAAGCCGGTGTCCACCGTCAGAATTGAGCCGATATAGGGACAAACCGTGTCGGATTTGCCGTCGGCGGTGATGGAGCGGTCGAGCAGCACGCTGGCCTTTGATCCGGATATGGAGATCACCTCGCCAATCGGATCTTCGTTCTGTTCCTGCTCTTCCGGCGCGATGGGTGTGTCCAGCGCGACCGGGGTGTCCATGTCCACTGGTTCCCGCTGCGGGGCAGGGGTATCCGTGTCCGCCATCAGAATTGAAACAGGTTTGACCCCCTCCGGCTGCAGGTCTTCAGCAGGCTCGACAGGTGCATCCAATGGAGCCAGCGCCGCGACAGGCTCGTCCGGCGCGCCAGGTTGGCCGTCGGAAACCGGCGCATCAGAGGCCGCCTCCGGCTGCTCCGCCTCTGCGCTCACCGCTTCCGGCGAATCCGCCGGCGTGTCAAAACTGTCCGAGACGGCATGTCCGTTGCCGGAATCTGCCGTTGCCCCATCGGGCTCTGATGGATGACTCATAAGACCAATATTTCTCGTCGTCCTCTGTGAGTCGTAAGATTAACAAGTAGCTCCTTAAGGTAAGGTTACGGTCTATTTGACAATTTTGACCCTCGGTATCGCCAATCCGAACCGCCGGGAGCGAGATCTCCAGGAGCAACTTCTGCCGCATGACGAACTGGCAGCCGGCCAAACAGGCAGTCGTCGTGACTATACTGCCGGGCCCGCAATTGGCGTGTGCGCTGTATTATTTGTCGATAACGGATATGTCGGCCAGGATCGCGGGGCGTGGCGGGTGCCTGTGACAGCGGCAATGTGCCGGCCGGCCCTGCCGCCGATCCTGTAGGAAAAGCAAGTATTCCAACGAAAACGGGGCGGTCAAATCCGCCCCGCCAGAACATCGTTCATGCCGCCGTTGGCAGAACTTCATCACACTCTAAGATGTCGGACCATCGTTAAACAGCACCTCATCCACCAGCCGGCTGGCCTTGTCGCGCAGTTCTGAAATCGTGCTCAGTGAAATGGGGTCGGCTTTCAATACGCCCCAGGACTCGACCATCTCCGACAATGCGACCTCTTCAGCGACAGGATACTCATGGTTGGTGGTGGCATAGATGCTCTGGGCATCGGCGCCGGACAGAAATTCCATCAATTGGACCGCATTTGCCTGGTTGGGCGCATGTTTCGCCAACACCATGCCCGACACATTGACGTGTGTGCCACGGTCCCCGGTATTGGGGAACAGCATCTTGACCGCCGCCGCCCATTGCTTCTGCTCAGGCTGCTTGTCGTTGAGGGCCATTTTGGCCATGTAATAGGTATTGCCGACCGCCAGGTCGCATTCCCCTGAAAACACCCGCTTGACCTGGGCACGGTCGTTGCCCGCAGGCTTGCCCGCCAAATTGGTCTTGACGCCCTGCAGCCACTGTTTTGCCGCTGCTTCCCCATGATGGGCAATCATCGAGGCGATCAGGGCGATGTTGTAGACGTGCTGGCCTGAGCGAATACAAATTCTGCCCTTCCATTTCGGGTCGGCCAGTTCCTCATAGGTAATGGCGTTTTGCTGCACCCGGTCTTTCGAGGCATAGACCACACGCGCACGCCGGCTAAGGCCGAACCAATGGCCTGCGGGATCGCGATAGTTCTCGGGAATGTTGCCGTTCAGTGCCGAAGACGTGACCGCCTGGCTGACGCCCTTCTTCACAACCGATGTTAGGCGTCCGATATCCACCGTAAGCAATACATCCGCCGGGCTGTTACGGCCTTCCGCCGCCATGCGTTCGATCAGCCCGGTCTTGGCAAAAATCACATTGACCTTGATGCCGGACTTTTTGGTGAAGGCCTCAAACAGCGGGTCGACCAGATAGGGCTGACGGTAGGAATAGACATTGACTTCATTGCCCGCAGACGCGTTCTGCAACCAGATCAGACTTGTCGCAGCAATTACCAGTGCAAGTGCGAATGCCAACCGGAAGCGGTGGAAAAGCCCGGTAAATTTTCGCATTTCAGAAACTCCGTTATTACCTGCGATCAAGCGTTGAAAACCGGACACACCGGCCACGAGGGCGATGCACCGAAAGAGTATGGATTGGCAACCGGCCCCGGCGCGTTGATGCGTGCGCGCGGCCTGATCGTCGACGACAGCCTGTATCCTTCATTGTGAACGGTTCTGATCACATGGTCAGCGCCTAAACGGGCGAGCATTTTACGTATCCTCACCACAACACCATCGACGGTGCGTTGATCTGGATCATATACATCTGCCCACAGTGCGGACAGCAGCTGGTGGCGGCTGAATGTGCGTCCCGGCCGGCGCACCACACAGCCGAGCGAACCAAGGCCCTCAAAATACCCCTTGGGCATTTTGGCCCCACGGGTTTGAGCGATCAGGATTCCCAACGCCATTTCAATCCACCATTCACTTGCCAGATACGCCCGCACTTCGGGTTGACAGTCGAGCCGTAGGGTGGATTCAGGGGTGAGTCAACATTAAACCAACCAGCCGAATGAAGATTAGAGTTAGAATAATTCTATATATTTCAATAGCTTAGAATTAGAGTAATTCTAAACAAGCAGATGAAGTCGGATTTGCGGAGTTTTATTATCTCGGAGCGCTGTTGTCGTCTCACACATGGTTTGAGCAATGATTTGTGGCGCGATACGACTGCCAATCGACATACTCGGCTATCTCTGACCAAACGCAGTGAAGTAGTTGTTGCCGCATCCTGGGCAGAACGATTGATCGTGCGGCGCGTCTACCGCCGGCTGCGTGATCAAAAGGACGCCGTTCGCGTAGCAGTTTGGGCAAAACGGGCGACCTGTTCTTTGGCCGTCTTCGTCCACCTGATAATGCATACCGTCGTATTCGATAGTGTCGTCGCGCCGACTAAACTCTGATTTGAGCCGTTCAATCTCAGCTGCTTGCTCTGCTAAAGAGGTTCTCGCGTCGGCCAGCGCCATTTTCGCATCGGCAAGTCCACCGTAGACGTCTGCCAGGCGGATTTTAAGTTCGGCTTCGTCAAGTTTCTTATCAACATCACGGAGAAATTTGACGGTGTCGATCGCCGCCCCAACACTGGCTAACGCCGTTCCGATGTCCATGACCACTTCCTGACAGATTGACGATATCGAGCCATAATGCCATCTTTTTTCTCCCGAGGGGAGGGGTCGAACCTAAGCGAGGTTCGGACATGACTACATTGACAATCTCAGACCTGATCGGCACCGCGACGTGCCTAGAGATCGGGTGTCACACGTGCAATCTGCACCTATATCTAGACCCGGTCACCAAAGATGGGTGCTGCGGCCAACAATGATCGCGAAACCTGTTAACTTTTTCAGTTTCCGTTTGCTCGCGAGGTCCCACTTAATCCCGTCTGTATTCGTTCCTCACCCTAAGTGTCGTCTCGCATCATCACGGTGCGCTCACCAGCACTCCGGGGTTCAGAATGCCGGCTGGATCGAGTGTCTGCTTGGCTGCCCGCAGGGTGTCGGTGAACAGTGGGGGGATCTGCTTTTCGTACCATGGCATGTGATCGCGGCCGACCGCGTGGTGATGGGTGATCGTGCCGCCGCATTCGATTACGGCGTCCGATGCCCGGGCTTTGAGTTCGCGCCACTGATCGAGCAGGGCGCCATGGCGGCCAAGGCCGACAAAGGTGAAGTAGGGGGCTGGACCATCCGGATAGACATGGGTGAAACGGCAGCTGACATAGCCCGTCCGTCCGGTAACGTCTTTCAGGGCCGTGTGCATCGCCTTGGTGATACCGGCATGGAGTGCTTCGAACCGGTCCCAGGTGATGGCGGTTTCAAAGGTGTCGTGGATAATGCCGGCCGAGACCAGCGGTTCGCGGAAATGCGGCATCTTGATGAAGGCAGTGCGCCAGGCGCCTGCCGTGCCGGCCTTGTGGGCATCGGTGTCGTCTGATGCATCAAGGTCGTATGACCCCGAACAGGCAGCGCAAATTTCCAGCGCCCGCGCCATCCATGCATCGACCGCATGGTCGGCGGATTCAAACGCCAGTATGACCATATGGCTCTTGCCGTCGCCAAAGCCGTTGAGCCAGGCCTCCATGGCATCGAGCAGCCTCACATTGGAGGGAAACAGCCCTGATTGGGAGATCAGGCGGATCGCCTCGACCGCATTGGCGAATTCCGCAAAACTGACCGCCGTCGATGCCCTGAATTTCGGCCGCTCGCGCAGACGCATCCAGGCTTCGGTGATCACGCCAAGTGCACCTTCCGACCCGATGAACAGACGGTCGGGACTTGGGCCGGCGCCGGATCCCGGCAGCCGCCGGCTTTCCACGGGTCCTGAAGGCGTCACGCAACGCACACTCTCAACAAAGTCGTCTATGTGAGTGTAGACAGTTGCGAAATGCCCGCCCGACCGGGTCGCGATCATGCCGCCGAGGGTGGCCAATTCGAAACTTTGCGGGAAGTGGCGCATGGTGAGGTCATGGCCGCGCAGGCCGGCTTCCATCGCCGGTCCGCGAATGCCGCCCTGGATGCGTGCGGCAAGGCTGGTGCGGTCGACTTCGAGCACCTGGTCAAGGCCGGTCAGGTCAAGGCAGATCGCGCCTTTGTAAGTGTCACCGACTGCCGCTTCGGTGCCGCCGACCACACTGGTGCCGCCACCAAACGGAATGACGGCTGCATGGGCGTCCGCTGCCCAGTCGAACACGGCACAGACGTCCGCTTCCGATTTCGCCCAGGCCACCACATCGGGCGCTGTCGAAAAGTCTCCGTTGAAGGTGCGGACATAGTCCGGATAGGACTGGCCGTAACAATGCAGCAGCCGGTCCATATGATCGGTGCTGCAGATATCGCCCAGGCTGTCGGGCGGTGTGATGCGCGGTGCGCGAAGGTTGATCGTTCCGGGGTCGGGAACGGTGGCGCGCTCAAAGCCATCGACATCGAACCGGCCGGCATAGGCTTCCAGCAGCCGGTTTTCTTCCTCATGCGTCAGGCCGTCGCCTTCATAGCCCCATCCGCAAAACTTCAACCGGCCGCTCATATGCATGCTCCCTTTATGCTAACCCGATCCGGCAACCACGATGGCGAACGCAGAGGCGAGCGCCACGTCCTTGAGGCGGTCAAACCGTCCCGAAGCGCCTGCATGACCCGCTTCCATATCGGTTTTCAGAAGCAACATGGTGTCGTTGGTCTTGAACTCCCGCAAGCGTGCCACCCATTTCGCCGGCTCCCAATAGGTCACCCTTGGATCGGTGAGACCGGCGACTGCAAGAATATGCGGATAATCCTGTGCCGTCACATTGTCATAAGGAGAATAGCCAGCAATCAGTTCGTAATCCGCCTCACTCTCGATCGGATTGCCCCATTCCGGCCATTCCGGCGGGGTCAGCGGCAGACTGGCGTCCAGCATGGTGTTGAGCACATCGACAAACGGCACTTCGGCGATGATCGCCCTGAACAGATCCGGCGCCATATTGGCGACCGCACCCATCAGCATACCGCCGGCGCTGCCGCCATGGGCAACGATCCCGTCCGGCCGTGCCAGACGGTTGTCGATCAGATGATGGCCCGCTGAGATAAAGTCCCTGAACGTGTTGGTTTTGTGCTCACGCTTGCCGAGGCGATACCAGCGATAGCCTTTGTCCTTGCCGCCGCGGATATGGGCGATGGCATAGATGAAACCGCGGTCGACCAGGCTGAGGCAATTGGTCGAGAATGCCGCCGGCATGCTGATGCCATAGGCGCCATAGCCATAGAGCAGAACCGGTGCTGTGCCGTCCAACGGTGTCTCGGCGCGGTAGAGCAGGGTGATCGGCACCTGTTCGCCATCATGGGCCTCGGCAAATATCCGCCGGGTGACATAATCCTCCCGCACATGCCCGCTCGGCACCTCCTGGGTCTTGCGCAGCACACGGGTGCGGTCAGCCATGTTGTAGTCGAACACCTGCGCCGGGGTGGTCATGGAAGAATAAGTGAAACGCACAATGGTGGTGTCAAATTCAAATCCCGCCGACAGCCCAAGACCATAGGCCTCTTCATCCAGTGAGATGTCATGTTCCTCGCCAGACGGCGTGTGGGTGATGACGATGCGGGGCAACCCGTCTTCGCGCTCAAGACGCACCACATAGTCGCAAAACGCCACCACCGACAGGATAAGACGGCCTGGCTGGTGTGGCACAATCTCCGTCCAGTGCTCTTGACCAGGTGATGCCACAGGGACTTCCATGATTTTGAAGTCTTCCGCGTCGTCCCTGTTGGTCAGCACGATCAGGCGCTGGTCCTGGTGGTCGATGCTGTATTCATGACCGGGGTGCCGCGCCGCGACGAGCTGCATCGGACCGTCTGGAGCATGGGCATCGATCAAATAGGCCTCTGATGTCTCATGATCATGGGCTGCAAGCACAATATATGCGCCGCTCTGCGTCTTGCCGAGCGAAACGAAGAAGCCCGGATCGCTCTCTTCATAGATACAGACATCGCGGGCAGGGTCTGTGCCGAGCTCATGGCGGAAGACCTTTGACGGCCGGTGGTTCTCATCCAGCCGCACATAGAAAAGCTGCTTGGCGTCCGCCGACCATACGGCAGAACCGCCGGTGTCTTCGATGATATCGTCACGGTGGCTGTCGCCGGCCAGATCCTTGACCTTGAGTGTGTAATATTCCGAGCCCCGTTCGTCGGTACCATAGGCCAGCAGTGTGTGATCGGGGCTGTGCGACACGCCGCCCAGGGAAAAGTAATCCTTGCCCTGGGACAGCGCGTTGCCATCGAGCAGGACGGTTTCCTTGCCGCCGCTTGGGTCACAGCGGCAATATCTTGGATGCTGGCCGCCGGTTACGAAGTCGAAGTAATACGAAAACGCTCCATCGGGCGCGGGAACCGATGCGTCATCCTCCTTGATCCGTCCCTTCATTTCTTCGAAGAGCGTTGCCTGCAGGGCATCTGTGCCGCCAAGCACGTGGCGCATATAAGCGTTTTCAGCCTCCAGATGGGTGCGGATATCCGGGCTGAGCGCATCCGGCTCGCGCATCACTTCCTGCCAGTTGTCGGCGCGCAACCATGCATAGGGATCGTTGCGGGTGATGCCGTGACAAGATGTGCTGTGCGTGCGTTGCTGGGCTCTGGGTGCAGTTTCCCGTGCAGCAGATGCCACTGAATCGGGCGATTTACTCATTTTCATCCGGTTTCAGTTTGAGCGCGGTACCGTTCATGCAATAGCGTTGACCGGTCGGTTGCGGCCCATCGGGAAAGACATGGCCGACATGAGCGTCGCAGTGCGCACAGCGCACCTCGGTGCGTACCATGAACAGTTTTCGGTCCTGGTGTTCGTCGACTGCGTCGGTGGCTGCAGCTTCGTAGAAACTCGGCCACCCGGTGCCCGAATCATACTTTGCTTCGGATCGGAACAGCGGGTTGCCGCAGCACACGCACATATAGGTGCCTTCGGTTTTTTCGTTGTTGTAAGGATGGCTGAACGGGCGTTCGGTGCCGTGCTGCCTGGTAACGTAATATTCGTCTTGCGTGAGCTGTTCACGCCATTCTTCTTCGGACTTCACAACCTGTGTCGGTCCGTCTTTGATTTGATCGCTCATGTGTCACCTCATTCTTCGAACAGGGTAATGGTTTCCGCCACCAGGGCCGGCTTTTCAGCACCATCGATCTCCACCGTGATCCTGGAAATGGTTCTCAGTGAGTTTTCCTCCAGCACCGCCCTGTGCAGATGCAGGCGGCCGCGCAGGCGAGACCCCACCGGCACCATGTTGGTGTAACGAACCTTGTTGGAACCGTAGTTCAGCGCCCGCTTCAAGGACCTGATGGTGAATATGTTACTTATGAACTTCGGGATCAGCGACAAGGTCAAATATCCGTGTGCTATCGTTGACATGTCGAGCTCGGAACGGGTGCGCGCGGGATCAATGTGAATCCACTGATGGTCTTCCGTTGCATCCGCGAACAAATCGATGCGTTCCTGCTCGATTGTCACCCATTCGCTGACGCCGATTTCCCTACCTTGTTCCGCCGCCAGAGCAGCCAGTGTTTCAAACTCCCGCACCACTATCTCCCTTTGGTCATATCGGCCGTTGATCGGCGCTAGCCTGCATTCGGAAAACCAAGGATTTCCGCCGCCTGCTGCTGATTGTGTGCGTTTTTAGACAAATTTGGCGCAATCTCAAATCAAAATAGCATCAAGTTTTTGTCGTGTTTAAATCAAATTAAATTCAATTAATATGAAAATTGTACTTCATGAGTATTTCATATATTAAAGATCATCATGTATATCGTTGCACTGACGAATGGGCAGGCAGTAAAAATGTCAGAAGCAGCAAAGACGAAGAGCGCACCGACGAATGTGCCTTGGGCGGTCTCTATCGCAACGGTAGAGGACGATGAACCGCTCGTAGAAGCATCCCAGCCACCATCACCCGCGGAAGCGCCAAGTACGGAAGCGCCAAGTACGGAAGCGCCAAGTACGGAACCGCCAAGTGCGGAACCACCGGCGGAAAAAGCCAATCCGCCTGAACAGGAAGCGCCGGAAACGGCACCGGTTCAAGAGCCTGCACCGGCGCCTCTGCCAGCGATGAAAGAGGTGGCGGCCGAACCGCAGGCAAAGCAGGTCAAGGCAAGTGAACCCGACAGCGAAGTGCACTGCGATGAAGCGGTGGTCCGCGCCTTAATGGACCTTTTGATCATGCCCGACGGGATGATCCAGCCCCAGGAGCGCGGTTTTGCAGCGGATCTGCTGCAGATGGTGATCGGACATGCCACCACCAAGAGCAAGGCCTTGCTGTGCGAGCGGCTTGCCAATATGTCGGATGCACCGGCCGCGTTGATTTCACGCTTCCTGAACGATGCTGAAATCGACATTGCAGCACCTTTGTTGCTGCGTGCCGCCTGTGTGTCGGAGAGCGAGCTGATCTCGGTGATCGAGAGCGGTGAGCGGGAGCGCGGCCGGCTCATAGCCCAGCGCAAGCACCTTACGCCGGTGGTGTCCACCGCACTGGCAAAGACCCACGACGATGACATTGAGCTCGATCTTGTGCGCAACAAGGACGCGCAGCTCAGTCAGGAAGCCGTTGAACGATTGTCCTGTCGCGCACAGCAGAACTCAAAACTGATCGAACCACTGGTTTTGCGGCCCGAAATGACTGCTGCGTGTGCGCTCCATCTGTTCTGGTCGATGCCCAAGAAACAGCGGTCCTATGCGCTCGGCAGGTTCCTGGTGGACATTCAGGTCTTGCGGCAGGTGCTGGTGATGTCTGAGCCCGGTGCGGAGCTGATCGCCCGCGCGGTATGCGGTTCGGCGGACCAGCCACAGGGCAACAAATCCGAAGCGCCAGACAGCGACCTCATTGACCTGATTGCTGCTTTGGCATCGGCCAATTTCGATGACGTCTCGCGATTGCTGACTGTCCAGGCCGATGTCGCACAGGAAACCGCCGCCCGCATTGTCAGCGACAAGGGTGGGGAACCACTCGTTGTTGCATGTAAGGCGGTCGGCGTGGCCAGAGTGGCTTTCGCCGAGGTTGTCGAAAAATTTTCTGCCATGAACGGCTGGGAAGGTGACGTCGAGGCGCTCAAGATCCTGTTCGACACACTGTCTTTCAGACAGGCACGCATGGCGCTGACTTATTGGGATTGGCAATCCCGGAATATTGGGCCTTACACGGATTTTCCGTGCGGAACTTAAGCGGTCGGCAATGCTGACATCGGCTTGAACCGAACACCGAACCTGCCCTCGGTGAGAAAGGGCCGGCTCCAGGAGTACGCTCCTTGGGCCGGCCCTTTCGCATTTCCGGCAAACCCCGCAACGTTCAGCGATCACAATCCAGGCGTTAATACCGCATGCCGTAACGACGATTCCGTTAAGGTGTCCGTATGACTTTACGCACACGCTCAGCGGGTCTAGTTTAATGCCTCGTTAACCATACTGACCTAACACGGAGCGCATGAGGGAGTGGCAGGTCAGTACACGCCGCTTGAGGCCCGCAAGGGGGGAATTGCCGTGGTGAGACTGTTCAGTCTTGGGTGTAGCCTTTTCATTCTATGGTTGCTGCTTTCCGGGCACTACAACGCATTCCTCATTACCATTGGTGTTTTGACCTGCATCGGCATTCTGGCGCTTGCACATCGCATGAAAGTCGTCGATGAGGAGGGCCATCCGATCCATCTCGCGCTGTCGGCGCTGACCTATTGGCCCTGGCTGATTGCCGAGATTGCCAAGTCGTCCTGGGCGGTCACCCGCATCGTTTTGGATCCGAAGCTTCCAATTTCACCGACCCTGGTAAAGGTCAAGGCAAATCAGAAAACGCGCATAGGTGTCAATGTCTATGCAAACTCCATCACATTGACACCCGGCACCATATCGGTCGATGTCGAAGGCAATCAGATTACCGTACACGCCATCACTGCTGACGGTGCAGCCGATCTCGCCGAAGGTGCGATGGACCGGCGGGTCACGGCATTTGAGGGGGCATCGTAATGTTCACCATTGCGGCAATTGCTGTGACGCTCGCGCACATTTTCGCAGTCATTCGGGCACTCAAAGGTCCAACCGTATTCGACCGGGTGCTTGCTGCAAACACCATTGGAACCGCAGCCATTTTGCTGCTCGCAGTGGTTGGCTTTCTGACCGGCAGACCCGATTTCCTCGATATCGGCATCACCTATGGCCTGCTCAATCTGATCGGTACCCTGGCGGTTTTGAAGTTCTTCCGCTACGGCGATCTGAGCCGGGTTCACGACGACGAAGTGACCGACCCATGAGCGCATGGCTTCCAGAACTTTTGAGCTGGCCGTTCATGATCGCCGGCAGCTTCCTTTATCTGGTCGGTTCAATCGGCCTGATGCGTATGCCAGACATATATACCCGGATGCACGCCACCAGCGTCAGCGACACCCTGGGTGCAGGGCTGCTTCTGGTGGGAATGATGATCACTGCGGGTTTTACCCTGATCACCGCAAAGCTGTTCGTCATCCTGTTGATCATTCTCTATACCGGCCCGGTCGCAACCCATGCCCTGGCACGGGCGGCCCGTTACGCCAAAGTCGAGCCGATTTTGCATAACGCCAAGGAGGCAAAGTCATCGAAGCGCTAATCAACATGGTGCTGTTGACCTTGATGGCGGCGGTAACGATCGGGGTTGTGCGGCAGCGCAACCTGTTCGGCGTCGTAATTCTCAGCGGTATCTACAGCTTCTTGATGGCCAGTGTCATGATTGTGCTGGATGCGGTCGATGTTGCCATGACCGAGGCATCGGTCGGTGCCGGGATATCAACAGTGCTGATGCTCAGCGTGCTGTATCTGACCAAAAGCCGGGAACTTGTGCCCACCCATACGTCGGTGTTTCCGGTTCTTGTTGCGATGGCAGCTGCAGGCATATTGCTCTACGGGACACTGGATTTGCCGCCCTTCGGAGCCGCGGATTCGCCAGCCCATCTCCATGTCGCGCCGAGGTATATAGGGCAGTCGATAGCAGAGACCGGAGTGCCGAATGTGGTGACTTCGGTGCTCGCCAGCTATCGCGGATTTGATACGCTGGGCGAGACCGCAGTGATCTTTACGGCAGGTATTGCTGTTTTGATGTTGTTGAAGGGCCGGCGCAAAAAAACCAAGCCCGGTAAGAAGGCCTGAGGTCGCGACATGAAGCTTGATCTCATTCTCCGTGTCGCCACCAAGGTGTTGGTTCCGTTCATATTGCTGTTTGCGCTCTATGTTCAGTTCCACGGTGATTATGGACCCGGTGGAGGGTTTCAGGCGGGCGTCATCGCGGCCGCCATGGTAATCCTCTATGCGATCACCTATGGCCTGGAGCCTGCCAAGCGGGCTGTGCCGCCGGTGATTGTCGAAACCATGATACCGCTCGGTGTCCTGATCTATACCGGCGTTGGCGTGGTGACCATGCTGCTGGGGGACAACTTTCTAAGCTACAACGCGTTAAACCGCCATGATCATGTGCACGCGCAGGAACTGGGTATTCTGCTTGTCGAGATCGGTGTTTTCGTCACCGTTGCCGGCACCATGACCGCCGTGTTTTACGTCTTTGCCGGCCGGGGGCGCTGATGGCGGTACTTGAAAACATCGTCAACCACTATAATCACTGGATCACGATATTCCTGATGGTGTCCGGGCTCTACATCGTGGTTGCCCGGGGCAACATGGTAAAAAAACTGGTCGGCCTTTCGCTGTTCCAGACTTCCGTGTACCTGATCTACATCACACCGGGAAAGATCCTTGGTGGAACACCGCCGATCCTGGAAACCGGCTTTTCGGTTTACTCCAATCCCCTTCCGCATGTCTTGATCCTGACGGCAATCGTCGTCGGCGTTGCGACCCTTGCCGTTGGGCTGGCCCTGGTCGTGCGCATCAACGAAGCCTACGGCACGATTGAAGAAGACGAGCTGTTTGCAGAGGACGACGGTCAATTATGAGCGGTCAGTTCCCCGCCCTTCAAGTCGTCTTGCCGCTTCTGGGCGCTCTCATCTGCGCCCTCATGCGCCGCGGTTCCTGGGCATGGGCGGTCGCGCTTGTGGTGTGCTGGGCGATGCCCGTCATATCCTGGTTGATGCTGTCGGAGGTTCTGGCTAACGGTCCTATTTCCTACGCCATGGGCGGTTGGGCACCGCCCTGGGGTATCGAATACCGGGTTGATGCTGCAAGCGGTTTTCTGCTGCTGCTGGTGTCGCTGATCGGTGCGGTGATCCTGCCTTACGCCCGTACCAGTGTCGCCTCGGAGATCGATGAGAAAAATATACCCTGGTTCTACACCATGTTTCTCCTCTGCCTGTGCGGTCTGCTCGGCATTTCGATCACCGGAGACGCCTTCAACGCATTTGTTTTCCTCGAGGTCTCCTCCCTGTCGACCTATGGCATGATCGCGCTTGGCAAGGACCGGCGCGCCTTGCTGGCAGCCTATCAGTATCTGATCATGGGAACGATCGGCGCGACGTTTTATGTGGCGGGCGTAGGTCTGCTCTACTCCATGACCGGGTCGCTGAATTTTGTCGATGTTGCCAGCCGCCTAGGGGAGGTCGAATCGACCCGTCCGATACTGGCGGCTCTGGCATTCATAACAGTCGGCATGAGCCTGAAGCTTGCATTGTTTCCGCTTCATGTCTGGCTGCCAAACGCCTACGCCTTCGCGCCATCGGTCGCCACCGCCTTCCTGGCCGCCACAGCCACCAAGGTTGCCGTATACCTGATGTTGCGGTTCATGTTTTCGGTGTTCGGTGTTGCCTTCACATTTGACTCACTGGCGATCAGCGAGGTGTTCATCACCTTGTCGCTGGCAGCCATGTTTGGTGCATCGCTGGTCGCCATCTTCCAGGAAAACGTAAAGCGGATGCTGGCCTATTCGTCGGTCGCCCAGATCGGCTACATCACCCTTGGGATCGGCCTGGCAAACCAGACCGGCCTCACCGGGGGAATAGTGCACCTGTTCAATCACGCCATGATGAAAGGTGCGTTGTTCCTGTTGCTGGGCATCGTCATCTATCGCATTGGCACGGTTAAAATCGAAGGTCTTGCCGGGTTGGGCAAACGCATGCCGATCACCATGGGAGCCTTTGTCATCGCCGGCCTCAGTATTATCGGAACGCCGGGAACGGTCGGCTTTGTCAGCAAATGGTATCTGGCGGTGGGGGCCTTCGAACGCGGCTGGTGGTGGCTGGTGTTCCTACTGGTCGGCAGCTCTTTGTTGTCAGTTGTCTACATTGGCCGCATTGTCGAGGTGGTGTGGTTCAGGCCGCTTTCCAAGGAGGGCAAGGCAGCAACAGAGCCACCAATGGGAATGCTTGTTCCAGCACTGCTGCTGGTTGCTGCGACAGTATATTTCGGTATCGATACGTCGCTTACGGTGGGCGTTGCATCTAAAGCCGCCGAAGCCTTTCTGGCAGGTTTGAAATGAGCGCGGAACAACTTGTCATACTGGCTCTGTGTCTGCCGACCATCGGTATTGTCCTGATCGGGTTGGCCGGCCGTTGGCCTGACATCCGCGAAGCCGTGACGCTGGTAACGGCCGTTGTTCTGTTCGGCGTCGTGCTGTCGCTCTTATCCGATGTGCTTGGCGGCGCGCGCCCTGAAGTTTCACTGCTGGAGATCGTGCCGCAAATCGAGCTTAAATTCGCCGTTGAACCGCTCGGCATGTTGTTTGCCACCATCGCGTCCGGGCTGTGGATCGTGAATTCGATTTATTCCATCGGCTATATGCGCGGCAATGACGAGCCGCGCCAGACGCCGTTTTACATGTGTTTCGCAGCCGCGATCGCCAGCACCTTGGGCATCGCATTTTCCGCCAACCTGTTCACCTTGTTCATTTTCTACGAAGTTCTGACCCTGTCCACCTATCCCCTGGTGACCCACAAGGGTACCGAGGAGGCAAAGCGGGGAGGTCGGGTCTATCTTCTCCTGCTGCTTGGCACGTCCATGTTGTTGCTGTTGCCAGCGATCATGTGGACCTGGGTGACCGCCGGCACGCTGACATTTACGCCCGGAGGAATTCTCGCCGGCAAGGTGGATGGGCTGACACTGGGCCTGTTACTGGCGCTGTTCGTGTTTGGTATCGGCAAGGCTGCGCTCATGCCGTTTCACCGCTGGTTGCCTGCCGCCATGGTCGCCCCAACACCGGTGAGTGCCCTGCTGCATGCCGTGGCGGTGGTCAAGGCCGGTGTGTTTTCGGTGATGAAGATCGTGGTCTATATTTTCGGCATCGACCATCTGGCCGCCACCGGCCAGAGCCAGTGGCTGGTCTATGTTGCCGGTGCCACCGTGCTGATCGGCTCCCTGGTCGCCCTGACTAAGGACAATCTCAAGGCCCGGCTGGCCTATTCGACGGTCAGCCAGCTTGCCTATGTGGTACTCGGCGCAGCACTCGCCAACAGCATGGGTATGATTGGCGGCAGCATGCATATCGCCATGCATGCGGTCGGCAAGATCACCTTGTTCTTCTGTGCCGGCGCAATTTACACAGCTGCCCACAAGACCGAAGTCAGCGAACTCGACGGTCTGGGCCGCGTCATGCCCTTTACATTTTTCGCCTTCATGGTCGGCGCCCTCAGTATCATCGGCCTGCCGCCCTTTGGCGGTGCCTGGAGCAAATGGTACCTGGCGCTCGGTGCCCTCGATGCCAACCAATTGGCCATTGTCGTGTTGCTGATGGTCTCGTCCTTGTTGAACATCGCCTATCTGCTGCCGATTCCATTTCGGGGGTTCTTCGCCAAAGCCCCCAAGGGCACGCCCACGGAAGGTATCAAGGAGGCGCCCTTGCCGTGCCTGATCGCGATCGGCCTGACCGCACTGGGCTGCCTCTTGTTGTTCATATTTCCCGACCCGGTTTTTGATTTGGTCAAACTGATCGACACTCCAACAGGACAGTGACCGATGGCGCAGCAGAAAAAACAGCACATGTTCGACGATCCCGTAAATGTCAAACGGGTAATCTATGCGCTCTATGTTGTGTGCGGGCTTTCCCTGTTGGGTGATCTGTTTGTTCACCGTCACGTGGATCACCCCTGGGAAGCGCTTTTTGGATTCTACTGCCTGTACGGTTTTGCCGCCTGCGTGGTTCTGGTGCTGATCGCCAAGGAAATGCGCAAGGTCCTTATGCGCGGGGAGGACTATTACGGTGACTAGTGTTGCGCCATTTTTGATCTTCTTCGTTGGCGCTGCAATTGTCGCGATGACCCGGGGGCTTGCCCGATCCATCGTGCTCCTGGCTATTCCGGTTGTTGGCGCGCTCAATCTTTACAACATGGCGGACGGCACGATCGTCACGGTTAGCCTGTTCGACTACACACTCACCATCGTGCGTCTCGACAAGCTCAGCCTGCTGTTTGGATATCTGTTCCATTTGGCGACATTGATCGGCGTGATCTTTGCGTTGCATGTCAACGACCGGGTTCAGCAGATATCGAGCATTATTTATGCCGGCAGTGCGTTGGGTGCGGTGTTCGCCGGCGACCTGATCACCCTGTTTGTGTTCTGGGAGCTGCTTGCAATCAGCTCGGTGTTTCTCATTCTGGCGCGCCGTACGGAACGCTCCTACCGCTCCGGGATGCGCTATCTGCTGATCCAGGTGCTGTCCGGCGTCATTCTGCTGACCGGTGTTCTGATACATGCCCACCAGACCGGCTCAATCGCCTTCGATTATATCGGATTGAACGGTCTTGCCGCGTGGCTGATCTTCCTGGCCATCGGGATCAAATGCGCGTTCCCGTTCTTCCATACCTGGCTGACCGACGCCTATCCGGAAGCAACGCCGACAGGCACGGTTTTCCTGAGCGCCTTCACCACCAAAGTTGCAGTCTACGCCCTGGCGCGCGCATTTCCCGGCACGGATCTGCTGGTCTATATCGGCGCCACAATGGCGATGTTCCCGATCTTCTTTGCGGTTATCGAGAACGATCTTCGCCGGGTGCTTGCCTACAGCCTGATCAACCAGGTCGGATTCATGGTGTGCGGCATCGGCATCGGCACGGCACTGGCAATCAACGGTGCTGTTGCCCATGCCTTCAACGATGTTGTCTTCAAGGGCTTGTTGTTCATGACCATGGGCGCTGTGCTGCACAGAACCGGCAAGATGAACGGCTCTGAACTCGGCGGCCTGTACAGGTCGATGCCGCTTACCGCTGGTTTCTGTATGGTCGGTGCCGCATCAATATCCGCGTTTCCCCTGTTTTCCGGCTTCGTCTCGAAGTCGATGGTGATGGTCGCGGCCCTGGAGCAGGGTCATCCCGTGGTGTGGCTTGCCCTTCTGTTTGCCTCAGCGGGTGTCTTCCACCATGCCGGCATCAAGATACCGTTCTTTGCGTTCTTCGCGCATGATTCAGGCATCAGAACCGAAGAAGCCCCCAGGAATATGCTGATTGCCATGGGGCTTGCGGCGTTCATCTGCATCTTCAACGGCACCTATCCATGGTTCCTGTACAGTATGCTGCCGATGCCGGTTGACTATGAGCCCTATACTGTCGGTCATGTTTTGACCCAAAGTCAGCTGCTGTTCTTCTCCGCCCTGGCGTTTTGTTGGCTGAAGCTTAAAGGGCTGTATCCACCGGAACTACCAGGCGTCAACATCGATGTGGACTGGAGTTACCGCAAGGCATTTCCCTGGCTGCTGAGATGGGTAACTCCCTTAGGGCTTGCCCTGCAGAAGGGGTTCTTCGCAAAATGTCAGCGCTGGCTTGAGAATATGTTCACGCAAATCTACCGGCATCACGGACCTTATGGTATTCTTGCGCGTACATGGCGCACCGGCAATATGGCCATATGGACGACTATTTTGTTGGCGACGTATTTGCTTGTGTATTATCTCTCTCACTGAGTATCCTGCTGTTTGTACGTCGCGGTTCGGCATTGTGAAGTGTTGGAGTTGCAGCGGTAACGGTTATCCTTGATAATCGGGGTGTCGTCGTGCTCTATTCATCGGCGGATCAGCTTGGTGTATCGAACCTATCTGTGATTAAATTCGCCAGAATTGATTCGAATCAGCACGAATACAGCGGATTAACCTGAAGCAAATACACTTATGATTGCAGTTTCTCATTTTGCATACAAATAGCGGTGTGTTCCTTATTTGTTTCAAGTCAATGTGCCAAATACATGTATTTTCTGCATGATTGAGCATCGAATGTGTGTATGAAAACGCAATGATGCCCCAATTTCGCGGCAATTCAACTGTAAAAACTCCCATATACCGAAATTTACTTGAAACAAAGCCACGATTAAGCCACATAAGAACAGTCTAATTACCAAGCTGTAGCGCACCTGAGGGGATTCAGGTTGTCAGTAACAGTTAGAGTTTACTGCTGTGGCGCCTGCCGGTGCCGGAACACTGCACCGCTGCGTATGGTCTGGGATTTTCTACCATTGTTGGAAGAATGAGACCGGCGTCAGTAAGCAAAGATCAATTGGAAGAGAAAACAAGTGGAACATATGAATATGGAGAGCAAGGCGGAATTGGTTGAATTGACGGCGGAAATCGTCGCTGCTTATGTGGGCAATAACCCGGTGTCTTCAACGGACTTGTCGAGCGTTATAAGTGATGTGCATAAGGCGCTCACGAGTGCCGTTTCCGATGCAGAACGGCCGGAGAAGCCGGAATTGAAGCCGGCTATTGCGGTTCGCCGTTCGGTGACGCCCGACTACATTATATGCCTTGAAGACGGTAAGAGGTTCAAATCTCTGAAGCGTCATTTGCGGACTCACTATAATCTCAGCCCGGAAGAATATCGCGAGAAGTGGGATCTGCCGCGTGATTACCCGATGGTTGCCCCAAATTATGCCGAAGCCCGTTCCAAGTTGGCAAAAAAGATGGGTTTGGGACAAAAAGGCCGAAAGAGTGCGGCCTGACAAGAATTCCCGGATTTCCCGGCATGGACAAAATCGAACCCGCTCACAGCGGGTTCTTTTTTTGCCTGGCCACACTCTTGCGCTTTATCGGCCACTATATGCTTGCGCCGATTCTTCATTCGATTCATATTCGTAACAAGCGATTCTTAAGCCAATCGAAGGGGATATCCAGTGGTGGTTTCGGCATCTTCGGAGCTGGCATTTCGAGCTCAGCTGGTGGTCCCCGAACAGCAGCAGATTTATGACTATTGGCTCGGACGCTCCATGGGCCGCCCGATGCCGTCGCGCAGCGATATCAGCCCAGTCGACTTTCCACATCTCCTGCCCCTGATCAGCCTGATCGATGTTGACCATGCGGCAAACCGGTTTCGTATCCGTCTGGCCGGCACGGGCCTCCGGGATATTTACGATCGCGAGATCACCGGCGCCTATCTGGACGACCTGGACTGGGGCGATATGACGGAATATTGGATGTCTGCCTACAGCCGCGTCGTTCAGGCCCGCAAGCCCGCACAGGGCATGGTGCGCGGACCACGCAAGTCCAAGGATCACCTGGTGCAGTTTTGGCTCCGCTTACCGCTTTCAAGCGATGGCCAAAGCGTCACAATGATTCTGTGCTATGACGCTTTCGTTCCTTCTGCGGAAGCCGGCGATATTTCACAATTCGATCAACGCGCGGTATTTGCCTCAGCGGTTGGCGGCACTTATTGAGACCGCCGTGCGCTCATCATAGTGCGCTCTAGATTTCGATACATTCCTGCAAGCTTCAGGGCGTCGCCGCAACGACCGGTCCCATCACACTGGGCGGCTGACGTTTTCTGACGTTTGACGTTGCAGTGGCCGCGGACAAACTTATCCCCGGGGCTCCAGAAACATGCCATTTTCACGTGATAGGATTTTATTCTTATAAAAAATAGGGATATAATCACGATTACGACAAGCTGCATGGGAGACATTCGGATGACGCTTCACCGACAGTCCACAAGTCACAGTTTTAGCTCCGCCAAACCCGCAAGAAACACAGAATTTCCACCGGTCCGCCCGGCCCGAGCCCGGCGCGCACGGAGTGCAAGCCGCGCCGTGGCTGACTGCATGTTTATCCAGCATGTCATCGCCAGCGCACATCGGGTCGATATCGCGAAACTCAGGGCGCCCACACGGCAATGCGCTCCCGTGGCATTTGCCCGCCAGGTCGCGATGTATCTGGCCCATATTTCCCGCGGTCTGACCCTGACCGAGGTCGGCCGGTGCTTTGAGCGCGATCGGACCACGGTCGCCCATGCCTGCCGAATGGTGGAAGACCACCGGGACAGGCCGGAAATCGACCTGGCGCTTGACTATCTCGAAGCCGCCATCGCCACGCGGCTGGAACCGCATCCACCAAACGTTGGTTGGTAGCGGATCCGTTGATTTCCAGAGACATATTGAACGGCAAGGGAAAGACATATGATATCGGATCGGGAAATTGACCGTGCGGCACTGCTTAATTTCAAGCGCCTGACGGAGCCTGATGCCTATTTGCAAGACCTGTCGACTCATCTCTGCGACCAGAAAATGTGGGGCGTGTTCATCGCCCGCAACGGTTTTCGCAAGCCGGTTGCCCGACTGCCGGCACAGGTCGTCGAGGGTTTCGCTAAGCGCGATTGGATAATTCTGGAAAATCCCTCGCGCGCCAGGTTGAATGCAGCCGGTGCGTCATGGTTCAGGCGCAAGACCGCCGGTGGCGATCCCTACACCGCCCAACATCAAGACCTAGTCCTCGCCCGCATCGGCGATGGCTCGAAATCAGCCGTTCGCGCGACCGTAAACCAAAAAGAGAGCCCATTGGCGTGGTTGCGTTCGCGGCGGGACGCACAGGGCAGGCCACTTGTGAGTTGTGAACAATTCAAGGCCGGTGAACGCCTCCGGCATGACTTTGAACGCGCACAAATGCGGCCGCACGTTACCGCGAACTGGGATTTCGGAGCCTCAGGCACGCGTCGGTCACACGGTGCGGTGAAGTCCAATGACATTTCTGACGTAGCTCTCGCAGCCAAGCAAAGGTTCGATCGCGCCATGGATGCCGTTGGACCGGAGCTCGCCGGCGTGCTTGTGGAAGTATGTTGTTTCCTGAACGGAATGTCCGGAGCGGAGGAAAAGCTGGGCTGGCCGCGGCGTTCAGGTAAAGTCGTTCTGCTGATCGCCTTGAGTGCATTGGCAAGACACTATGGATTGCTCCATGCGCCTCGCTTCACCCATGCCAGGATAAGCCAGTGGAGTGTTGATGATTATCGCCCTTCGATCTAGGGCCTGTTGAACAACTCGGAGCCAGGCCCGGGGGTGTTCACTGAGCAACCGGTGTATGGGCCAGTGCGGTTTCGGCATCCTGGCGAATCCGCTCAACCATGGAGCGCAGACCGTTGGATCTCTGTGGTGTGAGATGTTCTTCCAGGCCAATTCGTTGAAGAATGGCAATGGCGTCGGTTTCGAGTATCGTTTTGGCGGCATGACCCGAATAGATACGGAACAGAATGGCGATCAGGCCGCGCACGATATGGGCATCGCTATCACCGGCGAAGCTGAGAACGGGCCCATTTTCCCGTGATGAACCGATCGTGGTGTCAAGCCAGACCTGGCTGACGCAACCTTGAACCTTGTTTTGTTGAGTACGCTGGTTTTCGGCGAATTCGGGCAGGCCGCGGCCGAGTTCGATTACGTAGCGATAACGGTCCTCCCAATCGTCGAGCAACTCGAAGTCTTCCAGCAATGATTCAATCGCGTTCATCGGATGATCTGTCGTTAAAAGTGATGATCTCATGAGCCATGGGTGTCATCGCCACCCCTTGTATCACTGGGATAACAAATAGAGGTGGCGGCGGCGAAGTACAAGCCTTGTGCCGCTTGGGTGGGTGTTGAGGATGAGTGGGAGTTGAGGGGAGCGTCAGGTGAAAAACAGGAACACCACGGAGCGGCAAAGGGCAGGGGAAACCGCTCCGTGGTGCTTGCAGGGCAGGCTGGTGGCTGCCGCAGCTGAAAGGAAAATGGTATTTGTCGTGTGCCGTGTTGTTATTCCGCTTTCCTGTCCGCCCTGATACTTTTGTGCCGCAATCCCTGCGCAGCACGATATTTTTAGTTTCCTTAGGCCCGGGTTTGTTTTGGCGGGCCCTTCCACTCCGGTATCAGGTCTTCAATCTTGAGAGTGTTCTGTGACCGTGACCCGTTGTTGTTCGCTGTGCGCTTACTTGTGCTTCCGGTGTAAACCGGTGCCGCCTGCTGGTTGGCATAACGCCGGCCGTTGTCCTGGCGCACTGACGCCTGAGTTTCCACTTCATCGTCGCCATTCGCCCAGCGATACAGCATCTCGGCGCCATACCGCGCTTTCATCTGGAAAGTCTGCCACACGGCGCTGCCCGCATCGCACACTTCCGGCTCGCGCTGACACAAGCCGGCGACATCGCCGACTGTCGCGATCGCCGCATTGATCGCATCTCCCGCCGATAGATTTGTCTGCTCGACCGGTTCGCCGGAGGGTGATTCCTGGTTTTCCCCGCCGATCGGTAGTAACAACACAACGACCGACAGCCAAAAAGCCGTCCTTATAATAAACATCTGCCTGCCCTTTCTTCTTCAAGAGGGGTGAAGCTAGCATGTGTAAATTGATCTCAAGTAAAAAACAGAATTAGAATTATAATTTTACTAAATTAAAATCGGAGATACTAGAATTATACTATTTTTATACGTAATGTATACTAGAAATGTAATAGATTAAGATGAAAAAAAGAGAGAATTAAAACTATATTTTGCCTAAAAATTTAGCGGTTCAACCCCGTGCTGCGGTCTCACCGGACCGAGACAATGCGCGCTGGAGTGAGTGAATATTCTGTTCATAAGCAATAGGTCAGGGCGATCGCCGGACCGGCCCGGCATAGTAGGTGCCGCGTAGCTGGCCTGTTGTCCAAGCGATAGGTCTGAACCTGCTGCGCGTTTGTCCTGTCAACCTTTCGTCAACCAATTAAGCAAAATTCCGCGCAAATCGGGATGAATCTTCCAACATGAGGGTGAAGCTGGGCGTGTGGTTTCACCTTCATTAACAGGCTTACGGGAAAATCGACTTTCGACAGGGATGGTGTGGACGAAAGCACGCGTGGGACGATGCACAGCAGAATAGTTTCGTCGGGTAACGGCATAATCGACAGTTTTTTGCATGGCTCTGTCCGTGGCAATGAATTGATCGCTGTCCGGCACCGGACATTTGTTGTCTCGCACCTGGCGGGCGCAGCCATGGCCGCCGCTGCGATTCCGGTTCACTGGATCGTCAATGGTGCTTTGGATCCACTTGTCCTGGGCATATTGTGCTGGCTGATCACACCGATCTTTGTCGCAGTTTTTCTCGCCTATACCGGCGCGCTCGCCACAGCGCATCTTCTTTCGACCGCAATATTGGCGGTGCTGGTCGGCGCGGTTGCCGCGCATACCGGAGGCGTTGCCTCATTTGCGGTTTTCTGGCTGCTTGCGGTGCCGGTGGAAGCCGCCATGTCCGGATCGCGCCGGGTGGTTGTGGCGTCGATATTTGTGAGCCTTGCAATCCTCACCGGGTTGGTGATGGCCGGTGAATTCCACTGGTTGCCTGTCAGCCGAGTAAACGCCGCCGATGCGCAGTTTTATGGCACGATCGGTCTGGTCTCGGCGTTCCTCTACACAGCCATGCTCGCCGCGACGATTGAGCATCTGTCCGGCAAGACCGATCAGGCCGTGCAGGATCATGCGCAACGCTATCGTCTTCTGGCGGAAAACGCGACGGACATGATCACCCGTCACGGGCCCAATGGCGATGTAGCCTTCGTGTCCGGTGCCGCCTCCAGTTTGGTGGAATGCGATGCCCAGAAGCTCATGGGCACGGGTTACCTGAACCTGGTCCACCCGGAGGATCGCCATATCTATGTTACAACCTTTGTCACAGCAGCGGATACCGGCCGGCCGGCCACCGCGGAGTTTCGCCTTACCGGCGCATTCTCAGGCGCTGATGGACGCTCCGCTTATAAATGGGTCGAACTGAACTGCCGACCGATCCCGTCAGCAGGCTGCCAGCACGGCGCGACGGAACTGGTCGCGGTGAGCCGCGATGTCACGTTGCGCAAACATGACCAGGACAACCTGCGCCTGGCGCGCGATGCCGCCGAGCAGGCCAATCACGCGAAAACCGCATTTCTGGCGAATATGAGCCACGAGCTGCGTACCCCGCTCAATTCGATCATCGGTTTTGCTGAACTTCTTGAACGCGAACCGCCCACCGAAGTTAAAGTTGCCGCCCATCAGGAATACGCCGCCTTGATCCATCAAAGCGGCGCCCACCTTCTGGGACTTTTGAACGATCTTCTGGATCTGTCCAAGATCGAGGCCGGGCAAATGAAACTATGGCCGGAAAGCGTTGATTTGAATGAGATCGTTTCTTATTGCCGGCAATCCATGTCGGCTTCTGAAACCGTTACCGGCGTCAGCGTTGTGCTGCAGTTGGCCGAAGGCGGCGTCGTGCTCGAGGCGGATCTGCGTGCCTGCAAACAGATCGTTCTAAATCTCCTGTCCAACGCGGTGAAGTTCAGCGCAGCGGATGGCAGCGTCCACATTACGACCAATTCGGATGATACGATGGCCCATGTTTCGGTCATGGATCAAGGATCGGGCATACCGCCCGGCGTGCTGGAAAAACTTGGCCAGCCCTTCGTCCAGGCCGATGGCGCCTATAGCAGAAGTCACAAGGGTGCGGGGCTTGGCCTGTCGATTGTTTATGGCCTTGTGCGATTGCATGGCGGCGAAATCGATATCGACAGTGCTCGCGGCAGGGGAACCTGCGTAACCGTCAGCCTTCCGCTTCGGCAAACCAATTCTATCGAGACGGTGATGGCGCGGAAAACAGAGAATTCGGGTTCCAGGTCGCTGGAACCGGTCGTTTAAAGCAGTGCAGGCAGGACAATAGCAAAAAGGTGTCAGATATGGTGCGCAAATCAGACAAGAACGTAATCGTTTCCGGCAAGGGTCCGATTATGAGCGTTGGCATGGGACTGTGCTTCAGCCTGGCGATCGCGTTTAACGCATTGGGCCGTCAGGACGTCCGGCATCCAGCCCCGTTCGAAGGGTTCTGGACACTTGAAACACGGGCGAGTAATACGAGCACTCTGCCGCTAAAGCCGCGTCAGAGGCGGGCCGCTCCCTCCGATGTGAAGCCCAGCAAACTTACATCGGACATACAGAGCGAACTTGCCAAGATGGGTTATTATGACGGGGCGTTAGACGGATTGATCGGTCCAAACACTCATTCTGCCATCATGCGTTACCAGCGTGAAAACGGGCTGACCGGCAACGGTCGGGCAACTGCTGGATTGCTCGAACACATTAAGTTCAACCAGCGTATTCGCGATGCAATCAAACAGTCGCCGGTATCGAAGCTGCCCAAGACCGCGACGCAAATCCAGAAGGTTCAGGCCGGTCTTGCAGATTTGGGATATGCACCCGGTCCGATTGATGGCGTCATGGGCGAGCAGACCGTACAGGCGATCCGCAGTTTCGAAAGGGACCACCGCCTGAAGGTCACCGGAAAAGTGACCGAAGCGTTGCTTAAGGAGTTGGGCCAGACAACCGGGCTTTCAAGCCGCACCGCTTCAAACGGTAACAGCTAGAGCGCTTCATGTTCATACGGAACCGTTTGGCCCACCGAAGGCCGGGTTTTCACGCCCGCTGTCGGCGTTACGTCCCCCTTGTGGACAGACAGTCCACAGCGGGACCCGTGCCTTGCCAGCAGACGTGAAAACCCGGTCAAACTGATTCCCTATGAACCTGAAGCACTCTAGCCCGCATTAGGTGCCTGGAAAACAATCAATACAGTGATTTGGATACAGAAAATGCCGTCAGCGGATGAGATCCGTTGATGGCCGGGGAGGGTGTGTCCTCCATCCATTAAGACGCTGGAGACGTGACCGGCACAACCGGATCGGTGCTCGTTTCAGCCTTGAACAAACCGTGTTTGACGTTTTGGGCAGATCAGCCCGCGGCCACCGCACGTCGTTGTTGTGAGCCGTCGGACTGCTGGCGCACGCGCCAGAAGCGCATCACCCTTTGTGCAGTTTCCATGGTCACCTGATTGTACAACGCAATCAGTTTGCAGGACTGCTCGATGGAACGTTCCGAATCGGGCCAGACATAATTGATGAAGGTGGAAAATGTCGCCTGGGTAAAGTTGCAGGATTTGCAGACAATCGCCAAGCCTTCGCCCGACCGGTCCATGATCGCACGGCGGGTGGCGGAGATGTCGAGTTCCGCGATATGGGCCAGGCCACAGATGAACTCGGGAATCTTGCGCTGTTTGGCAAGCTCCACCAGTTTGTTTTCATTGAGTTCGCCGTTCCGCACCAGTTCCTCGATCAAAACTTCCGGCTTGCTCTTACTGTTTTTACGCAGATTGGACTTGTTCTCGATCTTGGTGCCCACATCTTCCAGGATCTCATCAAGTTTGTCTGCATTGATGAGATTGGTCTGGTCCATGATTTTGGCTTTGATATCTTCGGAGACGAACGCCAGCATGTCTTTCATAAGATCGGCGGGCAGGTCCGGCCGGTCAACCAGCGGTGCCTGCAGGCCCGTGCTTGATTCCGCACGTTCGACGACCTTTTGCATTGTGTTCCGGCTGATCTTCGCGGTTTCGTTTCTGACCAAGCCTTCCACGACCCGGTCATCGCCCTTCTTGACCAGTACTTCGGACAGGTTTTCACCGATGTCGGAGCGCTTGGTAATGGCAAACATGTGTTCTTGCCCGCGCGATTCGGCGATTTCGATCAGGTCCTCTTCCTTAAGCACCGGGCTTTCGGTAATCACCGGCCGTGCGACCGATATTTCGTCTCCAGCCAGCTTCCTGATCAGGTCGGGAGGAGCGGCTGCCTCTGACGCAAGCTTGCTGGCCAGTTCTTCGCGCACCTGCCGTTCAAGGTCATAGGCGACTTTGCCCATGATCTCGCCGAAATACTCGGATTCCTTGGCATTGTAGGATTCCGGATTCTGCAGGAACACATCGGTGATCTCGCGCAGCAGTTCGCGTCGGCGGTCGCTGGACGTTTCACCGGCAAGTTCGACCAAGCTTTCCAGCTTGCTAATTGGGTTGTTCATTCAATTGCCTCGGGTCGGGTAAGAATATGGCACACCAGTCCTGAGCGGTATCATCAGGCAAATTGGTAAAGACGAAGTTTGCGAATGGGCATCTATTTGTCCCCGGTGTGAAAAACCCGGTGTAAGCGGTACTGGCGCAAATCGGCCGCCGGATTGGCTCAACAGCTGGGAAAACCGCGTGGGACAGCGTCGAGAGCCGCAGCGGTAGACGGGGGAGCAATATATTTTGTCATTAGACGTTTATTAACCATAGCGCTGATCTAATGCCCGCGCGGTGGGATGATCGCCTTGAGCAACATCACGCCACAGTTCTCGGAGTAAACCGTAGCCGAGTAGGAAACCAACATGGTCGAGATCGTGGAGTTACAGGACTTTCGTCGCAAGAGCACTGTGCGCCGTGACCTGACGACCTCTGCAGAAGTCGTCATATTCCCTGGCGTTCGCATCGAGCGTCAGACATTCAGCCTTGCCGACCGTCTGGCAAAGCCGAAAAACGTCACCTGGCGTTCACGTGGTACCAGTCAAGTTCTGAAGCGCGACGATTGATCAGGTTGGACCTGGTGCTTTGTAAATGGCTGCCACGGCGATGCCGCCGGGTGGCCACCCGCTATGGTGCGCACCCCGCAGCGCCATAATGTCGAGGCAGAAGGACAGGGCAGGTGGTGCCGATTCAACCGACAAGACTCAGCAGGAATGCTGTTTTCCTCGGCCGTCTGGCGTTGGTGCTGACCATCGCCATGATGATGGCCTCATGCCGGACCGCTGGAGATTTCGGCCGCCAACGCCCGTCATATTTCTATGACCATCTGATCCCGTCGACCCGTGTGGCGATCAGTAATCTGTCTGGCGTCAAAGCATCCGCATACCCGCTGACCGACGCGGAGCAGCAGTTGCGCGCTCACAGCATGGCGATTATCGAGAACGAGGGTTCATCGTTGAGACGGCGCACCGACCAGCTTGGTGTTGACCTTGGGATTCATGATGGCACTTATCAGCGCAAGCGCCGCGTCGCCCATTCCGCCGGTACCGCGGATCTGGACCGCGAACGATATCCCCGTCATCCCGACATATTGCTGAACGCCATCACCGACGACCTGCAGGAGTTGCAGAAATTGTCGGTGGCGTCCGCCACGGTTTATCAGACCGACCACCAACGCCTCCAGGCGCTGCGCAGCGGCGGAGACGTGCCGGCGGACGACATAAAGGACACCACCGGACGGGTTTCGGAAAACCGCAGGATTGTCAAAAACACGATCCTGGCACTGCATAACCGAGTAGACGATTATGAGGTCGAATTGAACCGCAGCATGCTGGTGTATCCCGGCGACCACAGAGAAAAGGTGTCAAATGCGATTGGCCGCCTGACCGATCGCACCCGCAATTTCGAACGTGCAATACGCGAGCTGTCCAATCAAAAAGGCATCAAGCACGATCCGGGACTGTTGGGTTAAAAGCTAGCCGCCCGAACTCATTTACACATCAAATGAGCTAACCTCGCAGGACACGGCGAGTTCGCGTGCCCAGTGGCACATTTGCCTGTCCGTGCCCGGGTGGCTGCAGGCAATGCACGCAAGCGGCATTCCGTTATCCGCCAATCCGGCGGGAATCGTCACCATGGGACCGCCGATCACGGTCCATGGCGCAATGTATTTGGGTTCACCGGTCGACTGCAATCCTTTGGGCGCGCCACACGGTGCCGCCGGCCAGAGAAAAATGTCGGCAATCTGTTTCGCGATGCGGGATAACCTGCCTGGGTCGGAAACCGTATCGGGCTTAAGATGGTGTTCAACGGGCATGGAGGCGTTCCCGGGAAAATGTCGCTGGCGTTTTGGGTGCACAAGGCTTTAGATTTGCGTCTTCGATCACGGCAAGGCATCATATCTTGAATTCGCAAGATCCCTGGAGCTGAACCGTCCTGCTCATATGAGACGAGTACGGATCAATCGTGTGAGGATCAGCGACCACTATAGCCGGAAACAATACTAGGGCGACAAATCAGAGTTCCAATGAAAATCAAAAATTGAGGAAAACCATTATCCTCATTGTTCAAGGGAGTACTGAAGGTGAAACAACGCACATTACTGATATCCTTATTTGCCGGGCTGGCCGCACTGGCCGGACCTGTAACGGCCGACGAAACCACGGGCCTGACCGACAGCACTATCAAAGTCGGTGTGATGGGACCGTTTTCCGGCAACGCATCGAGCTACAGCAAGACCCAGATCGGTCTGATGGCCTACTTCAAGCACATCAATGATCAGGGCGGTATTCATGGCCGCAAATTCGAAATCGTCCAGGAGGACACGGCGTGCGAGCCTGCCAAGGGCATTGCCGCTGCAAAGAAACTGGTCCACCAGGATGAGGTCTTCTATCTGCATGGCAATTCCTGCAGTGGTGTCGCCATTGCGGTCAAACCGACCATTGCCCCTACTGGTGCACCTTGGATCATCGCACACGCGGTGAACCCAAAGATTTCCATGCCGGTAAACGAAAAGAAGAGCATCTTCCACGGCGTACCCGCTGGTCCGGCCTACGGCACGACCATGGGCAAGTTCGTGCTGTCGAAACCCAACACCAAAAGGATTGGTGTGATTGCGCATACAAATGACTGGGCGAAGAGCTATTGCAGCCCGGCCATTGAACATATGAAGAGCCAGGGCATTGAGCCGGTCATGGAACTTGCCATGGAGCGTGGCCAGACGGATTCGACCGCTCAGGTGTTGAAGCTCAAGGAAGCCAATCTGGACTTCATTCTTGGCTGTCTCTACGAAGCCGAAACGGTGATTTTCCTGCGCGATGCCAAGAAATACAGATTAACGGTGCCTGTTATGGGAACCGCTGGAACGGATCTGGAAAACACTTTGGCGCGTCTCGGTGATCAGGAAGCCGTGAACAACTATTTTGTGCTGCACGCCTTTGTCGACAAGGTCGATGGTCCGAAGATGAAAAAATGGAACGACATCATCCTTAAATATTATCCCGATGAGACCATCACCGGGTTCAGCGCTGTGTCCATGGCCAGCGGTGTCGCCGCGATTGAGGCGCTCAAGGCCGTCGGCCCCGACCTGACCCGTTCCAAGTTCATTGCCGAGCTTGAAAAAATCAACGGACTCAAGACCGGCATCCTGGCATGCGACATAACCTGGACGCCAACAGACCGCCACGGCTGCAAGAAATCAGCGGTCGCGGGATTTGTTGACGGCAAGCCAACCGTGCTTTCGAGCTGGGAAAATCCCTGGTAATCGACACTATGAGTGAATGGCGCTCGCACGACACCGTTTGATGGTAGGTTGCGGGCGCCTTTTGCGTTTGCTTTTCTGGGCGAGGGGAAATGCTGCTTCAACTGTCGCTTAGCGGTCTGACCCAGGGTGCGCTCTACGCCCTGATCGCGCTCTCGCTCACGGTGTTGTTCCGGGCCACCACAATCGTCAATTTCGGCCATGGCGACTTTGTTCTGGGCGGCGCCTTCGGCGTCTATGTTCTGGTCATGTTGCTTGGGCTGCCCTTCGTCCCGTCGGCCATTCTGGCGACCGTCGTCATGTTCGGTTTCGGCATCGTGATATCGCGGGGTTTGATCGATCCGATCAAGGCCGGCCCGCATATCGGTTTTGCCATGATGAGCATTTCTCTGGGCTATGTGTTTCGCGGCACCACGCGTGCGCTGTGGGGGCGTGAAGTCTTCCCCATGCCCCGGGTTTTCGACATCGAGCCGATTTTTGTCGGCCATCTGGTGATCACCGGCGACACCATGATCATCACCGGGGTTGTCACCATGCTGTTGGCAGCTTGCGCCTTCGTGTTCTACCAGACCTCGATCGGCAAGCTCACCCAGGCAATCTATCAATCAGAACGCGGTGCCATGCTGATCGGCATCAATGTCAGGCGCTTTCACGATGTCATGTGGGGGTTTGCCCTGGCGCTTGGCGCGATCGGCGGTATCCTGATTGCCCCTATTTCGCTCCTGCATCCCGATCTTGGCGCAGGTTTTCTCATTCGCGGTTTTGCCGCCATGACCCTTGGCGGCTTCGGGTCGCTGGGCGGCGCTGTCGTGGGAGGTGTCATACTGGGCCTGGCGGAGCAGTATTCCGGCGCCTATCTGAATTCGGCGCTGATAGATATCACCAGCTATCTGGTCATCATCATCGTCCTGGTCGTGCGGCCGAATGGCCTGTTCGGCAAACAAGTCATTGTGCGGGTCTAGGGAACAGCAATGAGCGGCGACACTGCGAGCGGGAGCCCCGCACCTGTACAACGATCGCGTTGGATCAGCACTTTTTATCTGCTGCCGGTGCTGGCGGCATTCATCCCGCTGTTTGCCAATGAATACATCCAGTTCATGGCCAACCGGATGCTGGTCTATATTCTGGTCACCGTCGGGTTCAATCTGGTGGTCGGCAACCTTGGGCAGCTGGCGTTCGCCAACACTGCGTTCTTCGGTATCGGCGCCTACAGCACCGCCATAATGATGAGCCATGTCGGTCTGCCCTATTGGGTTGCCCTGATCATTGCAGCGATCGCTGGCGGGCTGGCCGGGCTGCTTGCCAGCATTACCGCTCTGCGCGGCATACGTCTCTATTACCTGGCGATCATTACCCTGGCGTTTGGCGAGCTCATGCGCTGGGTCTATCTGCACGCGGACAAGGTGACCATGGGCAGCGACGGACTGCCGCTTCCCCCGCTTGATCTGTTCGGACTGCCGATCACCACGGAAGTGGGCAAGTTCTACATCTTCCTGGCGATCACCGTGGTCGTTGTCAAGGCAACGTCAAATCTGCTGCGCTCGCGCATCGGCCGGGCCATCATGGCGATCCGGGACAATGAGCTGACCACCGCATCGCTGGGTATTTCCACAGCCCATCATATCGTTCTCGCATTTGTCTGGAGCGGTGTCGTTGTCGGCATCGCCGGTGCCATGTTCGCCGCCCTGGTCGGGCGGGTGTTTCCGGAATCCTTCGGCCTCATCGAAGTCATCGTCCATTTTGCCATGGTCATGGTCGGTGGCACCGGAAGCCTGATCGGCAGTGTGATCGGCGGTGTGACCCTGACCGCGCTGCCCGAATATTTTCGCCAGTTTCCCGGAATGGAGGAGTTGTTTTTCGGCATCATCATCATCTGCATTCTGCTGTTCCTGCCGAAAGGAATTGCCAGCATTTTAGCTAAGCTATCTGCGGTCTTCCGCGAACGCTATTATCTGGATTAGGTGCCATGGATCCGCTTCTGGAACTCAAAAACGTTTCGGTACATTTCGCTGGCCTCAAGGCCCTGACCGATGTGTCCTTTGCCGCCCGCGGCGGCGAGGTGAAAGCGGTGATCGGTCCCAATGGTGCCGGCAAGACCACGCTTTTCAATGTAATTTCCGGCTATGTGCCGCCGACCGCCGGCGAGATCTACCTTGAGAACAAGCCGATCCACGGCCTGGCGCCCCACCACATATCCGCCCGTGGCGTGCGCAGGACATTCCAGAATGGCGGCCTGTTCGGTGAGATGACCGTCCTTGAGAATGTATTGACCGGCCTTCACGTCCAGATTTCAAGCGGGTTCTTCGGATTGATGCTCGGCACCCGTGCCGCCCGCAATGCCGAGCGCGAAGCAACCGAAAAGGCGCGCCGCCTCCTGGACATGATGGACATGGGCGAGTTTGCCGATCAACAGGTCAAGAGCCTGTCCGGCGGTCAGCAGCGTATCGTCGAAATCGTCCGCACCGTTGCCACCGAGCCTCCTTTGATGCTGCTGGACGAACCGGCCGTCGGCCTGTCACCACCCATGCGGGAGCGCATGATGGAGATCATCAGAAGGCTGGCCGGGGAACAGGGCGTGGCGATCCTGCTCATCGAGCACGCAATCGATCTTGTCATGGCCGGCGCCGATGTCATCATCGTGCTCAATGCCGGCCAAAAAATTGCAGAGGGCAGTCCTGAACAAGTGCGCGAGGACCGCGAAGTGCTGGAGGCATATCTTGGCCATGCCTGAACCCATCCTAGCGGTTGAGGATATCCGCGTTTCCTACGGCAAGAAGGAGGTCCTTCAGGGCGCAGGATTTGAGATCGCCCATGGAGAGACATTGTGTTTCCTCGGCGCAAACGGCAGCGGCAAGTCGACCTGCATGAATGCCATCAGCGGCTTTGTCGGCTGCACGTCGGGACGCATCCGTTTCGAGGGACAGGAAATTCAGAACCTGCCTCCGCACCGCACATTCCGGTTGGGGCTGGTGCAGGTTTCCCAGGCGCGCGATCTTTTCCCTGACCTTTCGGTTGAAGACAATCTGCGGCTTGGTGCCCATGTGGGTAACCGGGCAGCGACCGGCGAAGAACTGGAACGCGTGTTCAATTATTTTCCACGCCTCCTTGAGCGGCGCAATCAGCAAGTGCGCACCCTGTCTGGAGGCGAGCAGCAGATGGTTGCCATCGGCCGCGCCGTGATGGCGCGTCCCAAGCTGTTGCTGCTGGACGAACCGTCGGGCGGGTTATCACCGCAATTCGTCAACGAGATCGGCACCATCATCTCCGCATTGAAGGAAGACGGTGCCACCATGATGATGATCGAACAGAATCTGGGCCTCGCATTCAAGATCGCCGACCGTTTCATCATTATGCGAGACGGCCTGGTGGTAGACGGTGGTACGGTCGCTGATTATGCTGACGACCATCATGAAATCGTGCGCTCGATTTATCTTTGAGAGCAGGCACGGATATCCAAACCAAGCGTGAAAGCGGGAAGCCGATGGCGATCGAAAATCTGGATGAATTGCTTCAGGAAGCGTTCGATGAAAGCACGAAAATCTATCAGAGCCGAGGATTCCAGCGCCGCATCGGATTTGGACGCAAGCCAGCGCTGATCAGCGTCGATCTGGCCAACGCATGGACCCGCCCGGGCAACCCGTTCACCTGCGATATGGCCAAGATGGACGAGGAAATCATTCCAGGAATGCAACGGCTTCTTGAGGCCTGCCGCAACAACGGTCATGTCGTCGTTCATGTCACGACCGCCTACCAGAATACCGATCGCAACGATACCAGATCCGACATGGGGATGTGGCACCACAAGATCCCGGTAGAAGCTGTCAACCTGACCGATGAACGCCTCTGGGCGATTGACGACCGCATTGCGCCGATCGATGGCGAATATGTGATGATGAAAAAACGCGCCAGCTCCTTCAGCGGCACGCCGCTTTCAGGCTATCTGCGGTCTGCTGGGGTGGATACCATCCTGGTAACCGGCGTCACGGCAACCGCCTGCGTCCGGACAACCATCTGCGACGGTTTGGCGGATGGATTCCGGACCATTGCCGTGCGCGAATGCATCGGCGACCGCGTGCCCGGTGCGGTTGCCTGGAACCTCTATGATATTGATGCGAAGTTCGCCGACGTCGAACCGGTCGATACCTGCGTCAATTATCTCAACAATGTCGAAGGGTTCAACGACCTCCGCGGGTGAGGGCACCAGGGGCCTGAAGGATACAGCATATGGCCTTGTCAGCAGTCGAACTATCCCAGCAGCTCATTCGCTTCGAGACCATCAACCCGCCTGGCAACGAGCTGTTGTGCATCGAGCATCTTGGAGGCCTGCTCGAAGACGCGGGCTTCTCGATCACCTATCATGCCTTCGGCGAAGGACGGGCAAATCTGGTGGCCCGGGCCGGTGGCGTGGCAGACCGCCCCGCCTTGTGCTTCACCGGTCATGTGGACACCGTGCCACTGGGACTGCAGCCCTGGTCGGTTGATCCGTTCGCAGCGGAGGTCTCCGATGGCAAATTGTGGGGGCGCGGGTCCACCGACATGAAGAGCGGCGTTGCCGCTTTCATAGTGGCGGCAATCGGCCTCACGGATAAACTGGCCGACACACCAGGACTGGAACTGGTCATCACAGCGGGTGAGGAAACCGGCTGCGAGGGCGCACTGGATCTCGCCGACACCAGTGGTGCGCTTGGACGGGCAGGCGCGGTCGTGGTGGCCGAGCCCAGCTCAAATCAGCCATGGATCGGACATAAGGGTGTCCTTTGGTTGAAGGCTGTCACCACGGGTGTGACGGCTCATGGGTCGATGCCGGATCAGGGCGACAATGCGATCTACAAGGCGGCCCGCGCCATTTCGAAGCTCGAAGCATTTGACTTCAATATCGCCCGCCATCCGGTTCTGGGCGGTCCGACACTCAATGTCGGCACCGTACACGGCGGCATCAACACCAACTCGGTGCCGGACCGCACCGAGTTCAACATCGACATCCGCACGATCCCCGAGCAAGGCCATGCACGGCTGATCGAGCAGCTCACCAGTTATCTGGGCAGCGATGTGGGATTGGATCCTATAATCGATCTGGGCGGCATTTGGACCGATCCCGAAACCGAATGGATCAGTGAGGTGTTTGCCATTGTTGAAGAACAAACCGGTCACACCTCTTCTGCGGAAGCGGCGACCTATTTTACCGATGCCGCAGCACTCACTCCTGCCTATGGTGGTGCGCCGACCGTTATCCTTGGACCTGGCGAGGCAGCGATGGCGCACCAGACGGATGAATTCTGTTACGTGGAAAACATCGAGCAGGCCGTGCACATTTATTCCTCGATTGCCAGAAACTGGTGCGGGATCTGAATGACAACAGCACAAGGGTATGTTTTGGGGATCGATATCGGTGGTACATTCACCGATATCGTGTGCCGGGGTCCAGGAGGTGAGGTGGCGTTCAAGCTGCCAACCACCCGCGACGATCCAAGCCGGGCTGTTGGTGCAGCGCTCGCCAAGCTGGAAACCGATCACGCAATCCCGCCACAGTCGATCACCCGCTTTGTCCACGGCACGACTGTTGCCACCAATGCCATCATTGAGCGGGCCGGGGCACGAACCGGCCTGATCATGACCGAAGGGTTCGGTGACACCATCGAGATTGGCCGGCAAATGCGCCGGCAGCTTTATGATCTGGCACTCAAACCGGAGACACCGGGCTGGCTGGCGCCCGGTGCACGGCGTGCGGAAGTGACGGAACGTGTCGGTGCTGACGGATCCATCGTCACGCCTCTGGATGAAGACAGCCTGACTGCGGCAATCGAACGGTTGGCGGAAGAAAACGTCGAGGCGGTCGCTGTGTGTCTGCTTTTCTCGTTTGCCGATCCGACCCATGAATTGCGTGTGCGCGAACGGCTTGGCGAAATGCTGCCTGATGTTGCGGTATCGCTCTCCCATGAAGTCGACCCCGCATTTCGTGAATATGAGCGGACAGTTGCGACCGCATTCGACGCTCACCTCAAACCAACCGTTGATACATATCTCAGTCGACTTGAGGATGATTTGCGCATCGCTGGATGCATGGCACCGGTTCAGGTCATGCAGTCGCGTGGCGGCCTCTCCGGTGTTGCGACGGCGCGGACGCGGCCGATCCGGCTTGCCTTGTCCGGTCCTGCAGCCGGTGTGATCGGTGCCGCCTCCGAAGGCTGGATGGCCGGCTCCGGCGATCTCCTCTCCATCGACATTGGCGGCACGTCGAGCGACATTGCCATGATCCGCGGAGGACAATCAGCGGTCTCCAGTGAAGCTGACATCGGCGGCTACAAAGTCCGCATCCCGATGCTCGATATCGTGACCCTGGGGGCGGGCGGCGGCAGCATCGCCTGGCTGGACGCTGCCGGTGGCCTGAGAGTGGGGCCGCACTCCGCCGGCTCTGAACCGGGGCCTGCATGTTATGGCCGGGGTGGAAAAGAGCCGACCGTCACCGATGCATCTGTGGTTCTAGGATATCTCGACCCGGCATATTTCGCCGGTGGCACCCTGCAACTCGATCCCGGTCTTGCGTGGCAGGCGATTGAGGAGAAAATTGCCCGGCCGATGGACCTGTCTGTCGAGGCGGCGGCTGCCGGCATTCACCGGATCGTCAATTCCCACATGGCGGACGGTATCAGACTGGTGTCGCTGAAACGCGGCTACGATCCGCGTGACTTTGCACTGCTTGGGCTTGGCGGCGGCGGCGGTATTCATGCAGCGGCACTGGCCGATGAGATCGGCAATTATCGTGTGATCATTCCACGGCGTCCGGGTGTGCTTTCCGCTGCTGGGCTTTTGTCGGCGTCAATGGAGCACGAAGTCGCCATCGCCCATGCGGGCGCGCTCGAGGATGCAGACATCGCGCAGATATGCGGTGTTGTCGATGTCCTCCATGCACAGGCATCGAAACTGATGGCCGGCGACGGCACGGATCCCGGCAGCGCCGAGCGCCAGGTCTTTGCCGACCTTGCCTATGAGGGCCAGAGCCACACGCTCGCGGTACCGTTCGCAGTCGATGAAGATGACGCGCTGGAAAAGGCCTATGCGGATTTCGAGCGCGAACATGAACGGGTCAACGGACTGGCAACCGGTGCACCTGGAAAGATGGTCAATCTGCGGGTCGTCCACCGGGTGGCAGTACCCCCAATCGCTGAGCTTGATGCCTTTGATGCGGTGCAGCCTCGGACGGGTGCCCGGCGCATGGTGCATTTTGAAGGCCGGGCATCCGTGGAAGCAAACGTCATCGACCGGGCTGCGATCGGCTCTGAGGATCATTTCGAAGGCCCAGCGGTGATCGAGCAGTTCGACGCGACGACGCTGGTGCCGGCAGGTTGGAAAGCCACGGCCCACCCCGACGGGCCGTTGATACTGGAAAGGGTGACGGACTGATGTCCCAGCATATTCACAACGATCCCATTACCGTTGAGGTTATCCGTCACCGTCTCGACACGATCGCGGAAGAAATGGAAACGGTTCTGTTGCGTTCATCCTGCTCACCGATCGTCAAGGAGGGGCTCGATGCTTCGGCAAGCCTGTTCACGATTGAGGGGCAGACACTGGCGCAGGCCTGCGCCATCCCCATCCACCTGGGCACGCTGATCCCGGCTGTGGCAGCGATCCTTGAGGCCTTCCCGCTCGACCAGATGACCGAGGGCGACGTCTATGCCCTCAACGATCCTTACCATGGTGGAACCCACCTGCCTGATTTCGCCATTGTCACCCCGGTGTTTTCCAACGGCCGTCCGCTGGCGCTTGCAGCAACCATGACCCATCACCAGGATGTCGGCGGCAAGACGGCTGGTTCCGTGCCGACCGATTCGACCGAAATCTGGCAGGAAGGCCTGCGCGTGCCGCCGGTCTGTTGGGCCAAAGGCGGCAAGTTCGATGAGACCCTGACAGCCCTCCTGCGGCTGAACGTCCGGGTGCCGGATATCTTTATCGGCGACCTTCATGCCCAGATCGCAGCCTGCCGGCTGGCCGCAACGCGGCTGCATGATACTGCGGGGCGCTATGGTGAAGAACAACTCCTGAAAGTGTTCGATACCCTGCTCGACCGCTCCGAGACAATGACCCGTGCAGCAATTCGCAAACTGACACCCGGGGTCTACAAGTTCGCCGATTACCTCGACAATGACGGCGTCGATATCGATCGCCGCATTCGGATTGAGGTAACAGCAACGGTTGAGGACGACACCGTTCATTTCGATCTGACCGGTACCAGCGACCAGGTGCGGGGGCCGGTCAATTGCGTGCCCTCAGGTTCGCTTGCCGCGGCCTGTTACGCAGTGCGGGCGATCACCGATCCGGCAATTCCGAACAATGCCGGTTGTTTTCGACCGATCCAGCTGACCCTGCCGCCCGACAGTCTGGTCAACCCGACCGCACCGGCGCCGGTCAACGCCCGTACAGCCACAATCAAGCGCATCACCGGTTGCATGCTGAGCGCGCTCGCCCAGGCAATGCCTGACCGTGCGATCGCCTCCAATGCCGGCGAGCTTGTTGTCATGGCCTTTGGCGGCAAACACGGCGGCAAGATGTTCGTGACCGGCGACCTGCTCGCCGGCGGCTCAGGGGCCGGCCCCGAGGGTGATGGCGTGGATGCAATCGAAACCGATGCCACCAACTGCATGAGCGTACCGGCCGAAGCCATGGAGCTGGAATCACCAATCCGCGTAAACCGTTGTGCCCTGCGCCCGGACACCGGTGGGTCCGGCACCACCCGTGGAGGTCTGGGCCTGGTCAAGGAATATGAAGTGCTGGCAGCAGAGGGGGTTTCCTATTCGCACCGGGGCGAGCGGCACTTTGCGCCGGCAAAGGGTATCGACGGCGGCAGCGATGGCGGGCTTGCCCACTCCGAAATCATCAGGGCGGACGGAACCGTCGAAGTGATCCCGTCCAAGATCGTGACACGGCTTGGTCCCGGTGACCGCGTGGTGGTCGGCACTGCCGGTGGAGCAGGGCGTGGTGCGCCGGAGGCAAGACCGGATGACGCGAGGCGGTCAGACTTGAACAACGGTAAAGTCACTCCCTGAACACCCGGTAACTGTGCCCCTGCCTTGCGGCACCGTGGGTTATGCGGTCAATGCGCGGGTGGCGTTGGCGATGACCGCGCCTTCGTTGGTTGGAACCACCAGGATATCGACTTTGGAATTTGGCGCGCTGATCCGTGCCCCATTGGCATCATTCGCGGTTTGATCCAGTTCAACGCCAAGCCAGCCCAGGCGTGCACAAATCAGCCGGCGCACATGCGCGGAGTTTTCTCCAATGCCGGCGGTAAACACCATGGCGTCAAGACCCTCAAGTGCAGCAACAAGGGCGCCGGTTTCGCACGCAGCGCGATAGCAGAACAGGTCGATCGCTTCTTGCGCATGGGGATCGGAACTCTCCTGCAGCACCTTCATGTTGTTGCTGAAACCGGAAACCCCAAGCAGGCCGGACTTGCGATACAGCATTTTCTGGATTTCATCCGCGCTCAGCCCCTCGCTCTGGAGCAGATGAAGCACCACGCCAGGATCAAGTGAGCCGCTGCGGCGTCCCATCATCAAACCGTCGAGTGCGGTGAACCCCATGGTGGTCGCGATGCTCTGCCGGTCCTTCATGGCGCACATGCTGGCGCCATTGCCCAGATGCACGATGATCACACGGCCGTCGGCCCGTGCGCCCAGATGATCGGGCAGAACGTCGGCGATATACTGGTAGGAGAGGCCGTGAAAGCCATAGCGGATCACCCCGGCGTCGCTCAGTTCACGGGGCAGGGCAAACAGTTGCGCCAGCCGTGGCTGGGTGCGGTGGAAGCTGGTGTCGAAACAGGCGACCTGGGGGAGGCCAGGGGCCCAATCCGAAATCGCCTTGACCGCTGCCAGATTATGCGGCTGATGCAGGGGGGCGAGTGAACCAAGATTTTCGAGTTTTTCAAGGATCCCGGCATCGATCACAACCGGACCTGTGAAGGTGCGGCCGCCATGAACCACCCTGTGACCTGCCGCAACAAGCCTTGTGTCGCCATCGTGATACCGCAGCCACTCGAGTAGCCGTGTTGTCAGGGTGCCATGGCCGGCTGAGTTGTCGATTGTCTCCAGCCCGTCTTCCACCAGATCCCGGCCCTGAGCATCCCGCGCCCTGAAATCAGGCGCCCGCCCGATACCTTCGATCTTGCCGCTGATCAACGGCGTCTCATCGGTATTGGCGGCTGGATAAAGCGCAAACTTGATGCTCGATGAACCGGCATTAAGGACGAGTATTGTGTCGGTCATGATGACGGGTTCCAGATGTGATGAAGAGACTGTTGCGTCAGCGCGCGAAATTCGTGCTCTTGGCCGGGCGTTGCCGGCAGTGGTCAGCAATCAACGACCACCTATTTCGGTGGTCGTTGATGCCGCCGTTGCTGCAGTGAAACACTGCCGGTCCCGGTGCGGTCCGGCAATCAGGCCTCCTGAAGCGCTTCCAATGATTCCGGGACGATCTGTCCGCCATCCACGATGATGGTCTGCCCGGTAATGTAGCCGGCTTCCTTGGTGGCCAGGAACAAAGCCGCGTTGCCGATATCCTCGACCGTGCCGAGGCGTTTGAGCGGGACCGATGCCGCCATGGTCTCCAGATAATCCTCACCAAGCGCGATCAGGCCTTCGGTCAGGGTGTTGCCGGGCATTACGGCATTTACGGTTATTCCGTATTTTGCGAATTCCATGCAGGCGGTGCGCATAAAGCCCAACTGGCCTGATTTACTAGCGCCATAATGCGTCCATCCCGGAAAACCGGTAACCGGCCCGGTGATCGAAGAGGTCAGGACAATACGGCCATTATCGCTTTTCTTCATGTGTGGAAGGCATGCCTTGACCGAAATGAAGTTGCCCTTGAGGTTGGTTCCAAGCACCTGGTCCCACTCTTCGGTAGACATTTCCTCAAGTTTTGATTGCGGGTAGATGCCGGCATTGGCACACAGGACATCGATACCGCCATGGCGGTCCACAGCCGCTGCTGCGACATTCGCCATATCCTCGTAACTGGTGACATCGCCGGCAATAGCACTTGCCCTGCCACCGGCGCTGGAGATATCCGCAGCCGCTGCCTCGGCGTCTCCAAGCGTGCGCGAAACAAGAAGCACCTGGCAGCCGGCATTGGCGAACACCTGGGCGATGCCCTTGCCAATTCCCTTGCTAGCGCCGGTGACGACCACGGACCGGTCTTTCATTGATGTAAACATTGCTGGGTTTTCCTCCTTCTGAACAGTTGAGTGTGATGAAGCTCAAGCATCCGCGTTCCAGCCGCGGCCTGTTTCGCGATATCGATCTGCCAAATCCCCCTGATGTATTATCCAGTAATACCGCAGAATGTCAGCCCGTGATCCAGAAGTTTCTGCAGTGGCTAAAGTGATTGTCAAAACAGGCAGGCCCTGTGCGACGGACGCTGGGCCCACCTCGCACCATAATCCACCAGTGTAGCAGGCCGTCTTGTTATGTGCGCAAACACACGTCACCATGTGGTCTTTGGCCCGGGAAACCTGTAAACGAGCTTGGGCAGGCCATGCGGTTTCGATGATGCCGCGAGTTGCCAGGCCACAGATTTCCGATGATCGTCCTGGACGGTTGACCGGATGTTGCACGAAGGACCGATAGCTTTGATCACACAGCAAACCGTTCTATCCGCCATTGCCAGTGCGTTGTTTGTGCTGGTTCCAGCATGTGCCATGGCGCAGCAGTCGAGCTCACCACCGCCCAGTGTTGTTGTCCAGGCGGTACAGGAAAAGGACGTGACGCCGGAGTTCCGCTATGTCGGACGCGTCGTGGCAACAGACACGGTCAGTATCCGTGCGCGTGTCGAGGGCATACTCGAAGCCCGCAATTTCGTCGAAGGCGGTACTGTCACGGGCGGCCAGCTTCTTTTCTCTGTTGAAAAAGCACCTTACGAGATTGTCGTGGACCAGAGAAAGGCAGAACTGGCAAGCGCTGAGGCAACGCTGGTCAATGCGATTGCCGATTTCAGCCGCCAGAAGTCACTGGAAGGGCAAAACGTCGTTTCTGAAGCATCACTTGACAAGGCAAGAGCGGCAAAGCTCACCGGGGAAGCAGAGGTTCTCAAGGCAAAAGCCGCCCTCCGCGCGGCCAAACTGGACCTCAGCTACACTGATTTGAAAAGCCCGATCACCGGACGGATCAGCATAGCGAATTACAGTGTCGGCAATCTTGTCAGCGCAAATAGTGAGCCCTTGGCCACGGTTACCAGCGTCGACCCGGTTTTCGTGACCATCGGCCTGAGCGAGAAGGAAATGATCGAATCCCGCAAGCGCGGGGTTAATCTCAAGAACCCGCCGGTTGCTCCCTCACTGCGTTTGTCCGACGGCTCGACATATGACCAGGCCGGTACGTTCAATTATCTTTCTCCAGACGTTAACAAAAGCACGGACACGATTGTTGCGCGGGCACAGTTCCCCAACCCTGATGGCATTCTGCTGCCGGGGCAGTTCGTAACCGTGGTCATTCGTCCAAAGGAAACCGAGCGTTCGATTGTCGTTCCACAGGTCGCCGTCCAGCGCGACAGTGAGGGCTATTTCGTGTTGGTGATCGACCGGGAAAACAAGGTCGAGGTCCGGCGCATCCAGGCCGACCGGCAGGTCGGTACCGACTGGGTCGTGTCAACCGGACTGGTCACCGGTGAGCAGGTCATCATAGATGGCATCCAGAAGGTCCGGCCGGCAATGGTCGTCAAACCTGTCAAGGCGACTTAGCGAATAACCTGTCACGGCGCCGAAGCGAGGACCAACGATGTTTTCAGCCTTCTTTATTGATCGGCCAAAATTTGCACTGGTGATATCGATCATCATCTCGCTTGCCGGGTTTATCGCCCTGTCGGTCCTGCCGGTTGAAGAATTTCCAGATGTCGCACCTCCGCAGGTGCAGGTCACAGCCAACTACACCGGCGCCAATGCTGCGGTGGTTGAACAATCCGTTGCCGCACCCATCGAGGACAAGGTCAATGGGGTCGATGATATGCTCTACATGTCATCAAGCAGCAATAATGACGGCAGCTATTCGCTGACGGTCACGTTCAATGTCGGCACGGATCCCGATATCGCCGCGGTCAACGTCCAAAACCGCGTGGCGACGGCAACCGCCCAACTGCCCCAGGACGTGACGCGCGGAGGGGTGACGACGAAAAAGCAGTCATCCAGCCTGCTGATGGTGATCACCCTGCTGTCCCCAAAGGAATCCCGCGACGCCCTGTTTCTCAGCAACTACGCCTCGATCAACATTCAGGACATTCTGGCGCGCATAAAGGGCGTCGGTAACGTCTCTCAGTTCGGGCCGCTCAATTACAGTATGCGCGTCTGGCTGGATCCAGACCGCATGACATCGCTGAACCTGACGACCGCAGATGTATCCAATGCGATCTCCAGCCAGAATATTCAGGCAACAGCCGGCCAACTTGGTGCGCCGCCCTATGACACGCAGTCACAATTCCAGTTGACAATTCAGGCCAAGGGCCGTCTGAAGTCGGTTGAGGAATTCAGCAACATTGTCCTGCGCGCCAATCAGGACGGAACCTTCATTCGCCTTAAGGACGTGGCACGTATTGAGCTCGGCTCCCAGAGTTACAATGCAACCACAACCCTCAACAACAGGCCTGCGGCGGGCATCGGCATCTACCAGTCACCGGGCGCCAATGCATTGGAGGTTGCCGACAAGGTCTATGCTGAACTTGACCGCCTGAAGGTCCGCTTTCCGCCGGACGTCGACTACAACATCATCTATGACACAACGCTGGCTGTCCGTGCATCGGTGCAGGAAGTGGTCATAACGCTGTTCATGACATTTGCTCTGGTGGTTGCGGTCACTTTCGTCTTCCTTGCCGATTGGCGGTCAACCCTGATCCCGACCCTGGCGATACCGGTTTCGCTGATCGGAACGTTCGCTTTCCTGTATTTGGCGGGTTTCACAATCAATACCATCACACTGTTCGCCATTATCCTGGCGATCGGCGTTGTGGTCGACGACAGTATCGTCGTTGTCGAGAACGTACAAAGGCTCATGAAGGATGAGGGCCTTGATGCGCGCGAGGCGACCCGAAAGTCCATGCTTCAGGTCACCGGTCCGGTGGTGGCGACCACTTTGGTCCTGCTTGCAGTCTTCGTGCCGGTGTCGTTCATGCCGGGCATTACCGGTGTTCTTTACAAGCAATTCGCCGTGACCATCAGTGTCGCTGTCTGCATATCCTCGCTGAATGCACTTACCCTTGCCCCGGCACTTTGCACGCTCATCTTGAAGCCGGGAGCAGCCGAACCCCGGGGGCCGCTCAAATGGGTCTCGAATTGGATCAATTCCTGCCGTGACGGGTTTGCCTGGCTGGCCGGTGCCATGGTTCGGCGGGTGTTGTTGTCGCTGATGGCGTTTGCTGCGTTCACCGTCGCAACCGGCCTGTTGTTTTCCAAGGTTCCAACGGGCTTCCTTCCCCTGGAGGACAAGGGCGCGTTGATGGCCAATATGCAGCTGCCCGACGGGGCATCGCTTTCGCGCACCCAAGAGGTCGCTGGCCGGGCAACGAAAATGATGCTGGATATCGATGGTGTACGGGACGTTCTCACCGTCCCCGGATACAGTCTCTTGTCGGGAGCAGCGCCGAATTCCGCCTTGATGATCCTGATCATGGATCCCTGGGATCAGCGAACTGAAACTGACAAGAAGTGGTACAGCATCCTGGGCAAGGCGAATGCGAATTTTGCGACCATCGCCTCCGCCAATGCGTTTGCTTTCCCGGTGCCGGCAATTGTCGGTCTAGGCACGGGCGGCGGGGTCGAGGCCGAGCTGCAGGATTTGAGTGGCGGCACGCCGCAGGCGCTGGCGGCTGCAACACGCAGTCTGGTATTCTCCGCCAATCAGCAGCCGGAATTGACACAGGTCTTCAGTACGTTCTCGGCTAATGTTCCGCAGCTGTTTCTCGAGGTTGACCGGGACAAGGCCCAGGTTCTGGGTATTCCGGTTTCCGAAATCTTTGCAACCCTGCAGGCCCAGTTCGGATCGTCCTACATCAACGACTTCAATCTCTACGGCAAGGTTTACCGGGTCGTGATCCAGGCGGAGGCGCGGTTCCGCAATAAGATTGAAGATATCAACCGGTTGTATGTTCGCAATTCCGCCAACGAAATGGTGCCGCTGCAAACCCTGGTTCAGGTCAAACCGCTTCTTGGACCGCTGTCGCTTAAGCGCTACAACATCTACAAGAGCGCATCGATTACCGCATCACCGGCCTCTGGTTTCAGTACCAGCCAGGCAATTGAGGCGGTTGAGCGGGCTGCCGCCACGGCATTGCCGGAGGGGTATGCGCTTACCTGGACTGGAACCGCCAAACAGCAGCTGGAGGCCGGCGAACTTGTCATTGTGATCTTCGCTTTGGCGCTGGTCTTCGCGTATCTCTTTCTGGTCGCGCAGTATGAAAGCTGGACCACGCCGGTTTCGGTCATTCTGTCAATCGTGCTTGCAGCATTTGGAGCTTTGCTGCCGCTCTGGCTGCTGCCGTTCCTCAACAATAATCTGTATGCGCAGATCGGTCTGGTGATGCTGATCGGTCTTGCCTCCAAGAGCGCCATCCTGATTGTCGAGTTTGCCAAGGAGCAGCGGGCGGCCGGCGTCGGTATTGCCGAGGCCGCGATTAATGCCGCCCGGCTGCGGTTCCGGGCCGTCATGATGACAGCTCTTTCGTTTATTCTTGGCGTGTCGCCTCTGCTCTTTGCGAGCGGCGCTGGTGCGGCAAGCCGGGTTTCGGTCGGCTTTGTCGTATTCTTTGGAATGTTGTCGGCAACCGCAATCGGCATGTTTTTTGTCCCCGTCCTCTATACCGCAATCCAACGTGTTCGCGAGAGGCTTACCGGCGCGCCCCAACCGCTGCCGGTGGATGAACCTGCCGCACAGTGAACCGGTTAGGGTCTTTTGAACCCTTCCAGGAATATGGCAAGGCGTTGAACAGGGCAGGCGTTACAACTGTCGATCAGGAGTAACGCACGTGGAATTCGGGCGCCAAACATCTCCAATATTTGCCGGTTCTGTCGCAAAGGGCCGATGCTGTGCCGAAATGAGTACCGGAGGAACCGGTTATTCAGGATAGAATTTCGACCGTTGCGGAGAGGATGGACGAGGTTGACGCATAGAATTGCTTTGAAATTTTGACCTGACGGGCGCCCAGCCGCGCCATCCTGAGTAGGTAGGAACCAATTTTTTGGAGAGGGGAGCTTGGTTGCATGAACTGGAACTCGGCAAAATATCTATGGGGGTGGCTGTTTGCTCTGACTTTTCTGGGAAGCACACTGGTCGCCACGGAACTGGTGGCGCAAGACAGCACTACCGGAAACCAAATGGCTGCAGGCAGGGGGGTCACGTTCACGTCCTGGACTGGGCCTTACATGCGCAGTCAGATGTTGGGGTTTGTGCGTCCCTATGAAGAGAAAACCGGCGCACGGGTGAATGTCGAACATTATGCCGGTGGCATAGTGGAAATTCGCGACCAGGTGGAATCTGCCAATGTGATCTGGGATGTTGTCGATCTGACACAGGCTGATTCACTGCGCGCCTGCAATGAAGGCCTGCTGGAGAATCTGGAAAACATTGACTTGCCGAACGGCGCGGACGGAACCAGCTTTCGCGATGACTTCGTGGACGGTGCGCTCAACACCTGTGGTGTTGGTGTCATCGTCTGGGCGACGGCCTTTAGCTACAATCACGAGACGTTCGCTGCCAACCCACCGACGTCGATTGCCGACTTCTTCGATACCGGGAAGTTTCCCGGCCCCCGTGCAATCCGGAACGACCCATCGGTGATAATGGAATGGGCCCTGATTGCAGACGGGGTCAAGCCCGATGACGTCTACAGTACTCTCGAAACCCCTGAGGGTGTTGAGCGTGCGCTTGATAGGATGGATGCCATAAAGGCTGGCCTCATTCTGTGGACAAAGGGCAGTGAGCCGATACGTCTGTTGAATGGCGGCGAGGCTGCAATGAGCATGATTTGGGCGACCACCGGTGCCACCGCATCGCGCCAGGCCGGCGCCAAGTTCTCCATGGTGTGGGACGGGCGGGTCATCGAACTCGATCTGTTCGGCATTCCAAAAGGCAGCCGTAATGTCGAAGCAGCGATCGAATTCATTCGTTTCGCCAGCAGTTCGGCATCCCTGGCCAACATGGTCAAGCAACTGCCCAATGGGCCGACGCGAAAATCGTCTCTGGCACTGTTACCGGAGGATGTGCTTTCGCAGCTGCCAAACGGTCCAGCCTATGAAAACAAGACCTCGATCCGCTCGGACGCGCAATGGTGGTCGCAAAATTACGCGCCTCTCAAAGAGGCATTCGACGCCTGGCTGGCAGAAGCCAGCCAACAGGGTGCCGCCGGTACGGTGCGGTGAGCATTGGATAATCTTGGGGAGATATGTTCATGGATAATGATGTCAACACATCAGCAGCGGAAATGATCGACAAAACCGGCCTGTTCGCGGGTATGAACAAGTTCATGGGCATTGCGTCCATGGTCATGATACTGGGTTTCGTCGGTTATACCATTCAAGACGTTGAGAGTTCGGGTGCTGTTTTTGCCGCGGGTAAAGACTTCATCATCAGTTCACTGGACTGGTTTTATGTGCTCGTGATGAACGTCGTACTGTTCTTCGTGTTCTGGCTGATGGTCAGCCGGTTTGGCGACGTCAAGCTTGGCAAAGAAGATGATGAACCGGACTTTTCGACATTTTCATGGATCTGCATGCTGTTCAGCGCCGGACTGGGCTCCGGTCTGATCTATTGGGGTGTGGCGGAACCGATGTACCACATTCAGGATTCGCCCTATCTGTTGCGCGAAGGGATCAAGCCCAACACTGTGGAAGCCGCCGCTTCGGCAATTCGCGTCACCGATTTCCATTGGGGATTGCATGGTTGGGGGCTCTATGTGCTGGTCGGCTTGAGCCTGGCGTATTTTGCATATCGCAGAGGCTTGCCACTGACCCTGCGCAGTGCGCTCTACCCGGTATTGAAGGAAAAAATCTATGGGCCCTGGGGTAATGTCATCGACCTGGTCGGCGTGTTTGGAACAATCTTCGGTCTGGCAACCTCGCTCGGCCTTGGCGTGACGCCGATTGCCGCTGGCTTGGAGAATCTGGGATGGATGTCGAACACGACCACAAACCAGCTGATCCTGGTCGGTATCATCACCGTCTTGGGTACTGCCTCGGCTGCCTCGGGTGTGGGCAAGGGTGTTCGTATCCTCAGCGAAATGAATGTATGGGCCAGCCTCGGCCTGTTGCTGCTGTTCCTGATCCTTGGGCCGACCGCGTTCATTCTCGGGATGGTGATCACAAGTACAGGCGACTACCTGTGGAACTTCATTCCCATGGGCTTCTGGATTGATGGCGAGCCTGAACGCCAGTGGCAAAGCTGGTGGACGATCTTCTATTGGGGATGGTGGATTGCCTGGTGTCCGTTCGTCGGCCTGTTCATTGCCCGGGTTTCAAAGGGTAGGACAATTCGGCAGTTCTGTTTCTGCGTGCTTCTGGTGCCGGTCTCAGTCGTGATGTTGTGGATGGGTGTTTTCGGCGGCGCTGCCGCAGGTGTCGACATGTTCTACAATGCAGGCGTCGCTGAGGCGGTCAATGCCGACTACGCAGCCGGTGTATTCAAGACCATCGCCGGGTTCGGTTATGCCTGGCTGGTTACTCCGATCACCATCCTGACCACCGTGCTGTTGATCTCGTGGTTCGTCACATCATCGGACTCAGGCACGCTTGTCATGTGCACCATGTTGTCCATGGGCGACGAACACCCACCCGTCAAGTTCCGGATATTCTGGGGCATTACTGCCGGCGTCGTTGCCGGTGTGCTTATGCTGGCAGGTGGCTTGACAGCCCTCCAGACCGCATCAATCGTTGCCGGATTGCCGATTGCCGTCCTGCTGCTGATCATGTGCTATGGCATGGTCAAGACACTGCATGAAGACTTCCCCGTCCTGGACGTCGAGGACAAGATGGAGTTGCAGTATCTGAACCGGTAGCGGTCGGCACTCTGACTGTCGACAGTCAGCACACACAAGCAGTTTTGGGTCGGAAATTTTTCCGGCCCAAATGCTGTTGGCTCGACCGTGGAGGATATGGGCATTACCATTTGCGCCGCCGGCGCATCATCCAGATAAGGGCGGAGTTGAGGACATGCAATTCACCAATGAGCGGGAATTCACCTACACCCGCAGGTACCGCGGACCGATCCGCGCGGTCATTCTTGACTGGGCCGGAACGACCATGGATTTTGGCTGCATGGCGCCCGCGGTGGTGTTCCAGAAGGTTTTCGAAAAGGCCGGCGTTCCGATCTCCATGGAAGAGGCGCGTATCCCCATGGGCGCCCACAAGAAGGTGCATATCGGCCTGATCGCCCAGATACCGGCGGTGCGCCGCCGCTGGGTCGAGACCCACGGCACCGAACCGGGCGACACGGATGTAGATGCCATGTTCGAGGATTTCGTGCCCCTGCAGGAAGCCTGTCTGTCGGATTATTCGACCCTGATACCCGGCACACTCGACGTCATCTCTGAATGCCGCAAGCGCGGCTACAAGATCGGCTCCACATCCGGTTATCTGCCGGGCATGCTGGCGATCAACCAGAAGGACGCCGAGCGCCAGGGCTATGTTCCCGACGCCACTTTCGGTGCTGGCGACGTACCCCGAGGCCGCCCGTTCGGCCACATGGTTCTGCGCAACCTGCTTGAGCTAGATGTCTCGCCGGTTGAATCCGCAGTTAAGATTGACGATACCCTGACCGGCATCGAGGAGGGGCTCAATGCCGGTGGCTGGGCGGTCGGTTTGGCGGTCTCAGGCAACGAAGTCGGCTTGCCGCTGGATCAGTGGCAAGCATTGAGCGAAGAGGTGAAGCAGGCCCATCGCGACCGCATCTATCCGAGCATGTATCAGCGCGGTGCCCATTACGTGATCGACAGTATTGCCGATCTGATGCCGGTGCTGGATGACATCGAAACGCGGCTCAAGCGCGGTGAAAAACCATAGGGCGGCGACCTCGGGTCACATCAAAGGGTCAGCCGTTTGAGCTGAAGCGCATTATCGTGTCCCTCGGATCTTGACCAACCACTCCCTCAGTCTTCCAGGGCTCCGAGCATCCTTGGCAGATTGCCGAAGCGCGCAATGAGACCAAATATGACAACATTGATGACCAGAAACAGAACCGCGATGGAGGCGATCACGGGTGTGTATCCGTAGCGGATCGCATTGAAGATCTTGATCGGCAGCGTTTCGTAGGTGAACCCGACGGTCATCAAGGCGATGATGTACTCATTGAGGCTGAGTACAAAGCAGAACGCAAATCCCGCGATGACATAAGGCAGGGCCAGCGGCAGGATGACCGTCCTGAAGGCAATCTTGTCGTCGGCGCCGAGCGTACTGCTGGCTTCGAGCAGACTGCGATCGATGCTCTCAAGACCGAGAGAAATGGTCACCAGTGGCAGGGCGAGCAGAAAAATCGTGTGTGAAATGATAACGCTGACGAACCAGCCATACATTCCCGAAGTCGTGAAAAACAGAAGAAATGCAAGTGCCATGATGACCGGCGGAAGAATAAACGGAGCGATTCCGAGGCTGAGCAGGGCCTTGGCATAGCGAATGCCGTATCGCCAGGCTGCATAGGCCACCGGCAATGCCGTGACGACCGCCAGCAGCGCCGATAGGAAGGCGATGATGATGCTGTAACTCAGGGCGGAGAACCATTCCTCATTGGCAAAGATTTCAACAAACCAGCGGAACGAAAATCCCTTGGGCGGGAACGAGAGAAAGTTCTTCGAGTTGAACGATACCGATGTGATGACCACAATCGGGCCGATCAGGAACAACGCCACCAGGGTCAGATAGATGTTGCGCATAATGCTCATTTGTTGCCCTCCCGGCTCAACCATCCGACCAATCCGATAACCGAACCGCTCATAATGAGAAGCACCACCGCCAGCGCTGCCGCGAAAGGCATATTAGAGTTGTATATCGCTTGATCGGTGATCATCACGGACAGGGTCCAGTGGCTGGGATGCCCGAGCACCTGCGGTACGATGATTGCACCAAGGGTCAGAACGAACACCGTGACGCCACCTGAAATCAGCGCTGGGCGCGAAGCAGGAAGGACAACGGTAAAGAACGTACGCAATGGTGAGGCACCCAAGGTGAACGAAGCTTCGATCTGGCTTCGGTCCAGCCGGCTCAGGGCTGGAAAGAGCAGAAGAACCGCGAAGGGCAGGGCGAGATAGACCAGGCCGACCAGGACCGCCAGCGCCGACGGCGCCATGGCGAATGATTTTTCGAGCAGCCCCAGCCACACGGCAATATTGGAAATGCCGGCAGTGCGGGAAAACAGGATCTGCCAGCTGAACGCGATAAGCACTTCGGAAAGCGAGAGTTGGGCGAGAATATAGACGAGCCAAAGCGTGCGAGTGCGTCTCGAAAACCGGGTGAGGGCGTAGGTGAACGGAAACGCAATTAGCAGGCTAAGTACGGCGATCGTTCCTGACAGTGCGGCTGAAAAGAGCGCCCGCTCGATGAAAACTGACGAAAAAAACCTCTGGTAGTGGGCGAGGTCGAAGCCGAAAACGAAATCACCGCTTTGTTGCTGGTGCGCGACGCTGGTCAACAGAATCAGCGTGAACGGTACAAGGAAGAATATACCGATGGCAACGGACGGAGGCACAAGCGTCAGTATGCGCCCGAAGCTTAGTGAGGATGTCTGATTGCTCATTTTGCTACCCTTCACACGGCCAGCACGGAACATGCCGCTGCGGGCATTTCGACATGGACATCCATACCGATCTCAACACCCGGCCAGTCTTTCGGCGTCAATACGGAAATCACTTCATGGCCCTGGCAGTCGACGAGAATTTCGATGGTTGCACCGATATCGCGCACGAACGAAACGGTGCCTGGGATTGAATTTCCCGGCTTCGCACTGTCCGATTTGTGGACCATGATCTCTTCAGGTCGCGTCAGGAGCAGAACGTCACTGCCTTTCGGAAACTCAGGCGGCGTGACTGCGACGTCCAACATTTCCCCGTTCAACTCGACCTTGCTCGATCCGGCAATGGATGCCGGAAGCAAATTGCTCGTGCCAATAAAGTCTGCCACGAACCGGTTGGTCGGGTTCTTGTAAATATCGTGGGGATGACCGACCTGATGCACTTTGGCCTGACCCATGACGACAATGTCGTCTGCCATGGTCATCGCTTCGGTCTGGTCGTGGGTCACGACAATAGTTGTGATGCCAAGCCTTTGCTGTAGCTGACGCAGTTCAATCTGCATGGATTCACGCAAATTGGCATCCAATGCCGACATTGGCTCGTCGAGAAGAAATATCTTGGGCTCCAGGGCAAGTGCCCGCGCAATCGCCACGCGCTGGCGTTGCCCGCCCGACAGTTGCGAGATCCGCCGATCCTCAACACCGGGCAAGTGGATCAAATCAAGCAGCTGTTTTGCGCGATCCTCGCAGGCAGATTTACTGGCGCCGCGAATGCGCATGCCATAAGCAATATTTTCGCCGACGCTCATATGCGGAAAGAGGGCAAACGACTGAAACACCATACCGATATCGCGTTTGTGCGGCGGTACACTGGTCAAATCGGCACCGTCAAATGATATCTGTCCCTTGGTGGGAAGGTCGAGGCCGGCGATCATACGAAGCAAGGTTGTCTTACCGCACCCCGATGGCCCCAGAAAACAGATCATCTTGCCGGGATCGAAATTGAGAGTGACATTCTCGACAGCGGTCACCGACCCGTAGCGTTTCGTTACATCGTCGATAATTAGACCTTTCACGGCTTCCCCTCCTCGTGGCTCATGTCCGGTGGCCGAACCCATTCGGCCACCGTTGTTGTTGTCAGGCAATCAGGCAGATCGTTTCCCGATCGCTCAGCTTGATGAGATCATCTGTGTCCAGCGGTCGGTGATCCAGTCAGCGTGATCGATGTAGATCTGATACTTCGGCACGATCGGATCGATATCGCTCGACACTGATGCGAACTCAGCGTCTGTGAGATCGGTTTTGGCGCGATCGACCACGGGCGCTGTCCCGACATTGCGCGCAAGGGCGGCCTGGATCGAGGGTTGGCAAATATAGTCGATGAAGACGTGTGCTTCCTCGACCGGCTTTGCTTGCTTTGGAACCACCCAATAACCGGAATCGATAACCCCGCCTTCTTTCGGGAATGTTGAACGCACTGGAAATCCTTCCGCCGCGGCCAGCCCTGTCACATCGTGGTAATATTGGCCCATGGGGATTTCCCCATCCTGCAGCGCTTGTTGGAACGCGCCTTCATCCTTGTACCAAAGCCGAACGTTGGGTGTGACTTCCGTCAACTTGGTGAAGGCCTTTTCGATTCCTTCCTTGGTATCCAGGAAATCCGTGCCGCCAAAATGGGTTTTTGCCGTAATCTCCAGGAGATAGGAGTTTGACGCCAGCGCGAGCAGGCCGAGCTGGTTCTCGTTTTTGGGATCCCAGATTTCTGCCCAGCTCGTCGGTTCCTCGGGAATTTCCTTGGTGTTGGAGCACAGCGTAATGTACCAGGAAACTGCGCCGCAGCCATAGAGTTGGCCCTTGTCGTTGCGGCTTTGAAAGCGCTCTGACAGGTTTGAGAGGTTCGGCAGCTTTGCCTCATCCAGGTACAGGAACAATCCCTGAGCGTCGCCGCGCAGGCGCGGAACACCCGCCATCATGGAAACGTCGGCGGGGGCCTTTTTTGCCCGTGCGGCATTTCTGATCTGTACCAGCCATGTTTCGCCGGTCGGAACGCCAACCGACTCAACCTCGATGCCGGTTGCTTTGGTAAACTCGGGATAGATGTGCTCCTTGAAGGCACCTTCGAAATATCCGCCATAGGTCCCGACCTTGATCTTGCGGTCAGCGGCACGAACGATCGCCGGCGCACCGAGGGCGGCCACACCCGCAACGGCCCCTGTCGTTGCAAGAAACCTGCGTCTTGAAAAACGTGATGTCATGAGTTTCCTCCTTGTTTGGCTTTTTTAGTTTGCGCTGGCGCCGGGGAGGACGCACAGCATTTCGTAAAGCAGATTGGCCCCGATCAGAGCCGTGTTTCCGCTGGGGTCATAAGGTGGAGAAACTTCCACCAGATCCCCTCCCACAACGTTCAATCCGGCACATCCTCGCACGATTTCGAGAGCTTGCCACGTGCTCAGTCCACCAATTTCGACGGTACCCGTACCGGGCGCAAATGCCGGGTCGAGGCTGTCGATGTCAAAAGTCAGGTAGACTGGCGACTTGCCGATGCGCGAACGAATCTCATTCATCATGGGTATGAGAGACTTGTTCCAGCAGCTTTCCGCGGGGAAAACCTGAAAACCTTGTTGGCGGCCCCAATCGAAATCCTGCGGAGAATAGCCGGTCCCGCGCAGCCCGATCTGGAACACTTTGTCAGTGATCAGCAACTCGTCTTCGACGGCGCGCCGGAATGGCGTTCCATGGGCGATCTTCTCTCCAAACATTTCATCGTTGGTATCGGCATGCGCATCGATGTGGATGAGGGCTACCGGCCCATGCTGCCGGGCGACTGCGCGCAGGACCGGATAGGTCAATGTATGGTCGCCGCCGAGCGTCAGGGGAACCGCGCCATGTGCCAGGATCTGACTATAGGCATCGGCGATAATGTCGACCGCCGCCTTCAGGTTGAATGTGTTGATCGCGATGTCACCGATGTCGGCAACCTGAAGCCGGTCGAAGGGCGCCGAACCCGTTGCCATGTTGTAGGGTCGCAACATGCAGCTTTCCGCCCGGATCTGGCGCGGACCGTGCCGTGTACCCGACCGGTTCGATGTACCCGTATCGAGCGGGATACCAACAAAGCAGGCATCAAGCCCTTCCGCGGTTTCCTGCGTCGGGAGGCGCATCATGGTTGCCGGCCCGGCAAATCGCGGCATCGCATTGCCGCCGAGAGGCTGGTTGAGTGCTGGCTGCGTACCTGTTGTCATTGTCTGCCTGCTGCATTTCCAATGGCACACAGGCTAAGTGCTGTTTTACGCCACGTACATATCGTGCCGCGAACGCTCACATTTGCAGAAGCAAATGTTGAACTTGGTCAGGAAAATGCTTCCCGCAGGTCGGCCATGAATGTTGAAACCACCCGGGTCTTGCGGCCGGGCTTTGTCACCATCTGGAAAGCGCAAACATACTGGGTTTCCTCAGGAAGCAAGGCGCGCAGCTGTCCAGCCTCCACATAGCTGCGCGCGTAGTGATCCGGCAGCAGGCCGAGAAACCGGCCGGAGAGCACGAGGATCAGCTGCGCTTCGATCTGGTAGACCGTCGTGCCGCTTGTCTCGCCCTGCGCCTCTTTCTGCAGGCGTTTGCTCCAGTATCCACGATGAACCGACGGGTAAGCGCTGATCAACTCGATGGTAAGCCCGCTTTCATTGGTCTTGAAAAGCGGGTGCGATTGGGCGCAGTAGAGCGAATGCCGCTCGGTATACAGTTCCTCATACTCAAGCCCGTAAATCCGGTTCTCGAAACTACCCACCCCGACGTGAACGACGCCGTCCAGCACTTTGCGCTGCAGATCCTGGGGCCGCTCCTGGGTCAGCTCGAGTTCCACCGCGCTCGCCTGTTCCGTAAATCGTGCAAACGTCTCCGGCAGCTTCATGTTCGGGTCCGATGCGATGCAGTCGACAGTGGCGACCCGAAGTTTGCCGACCAGCTTGCCCTTCAAATCTGAAAGCCGCGTCGAGTAATCGTCCATCGTGGCCAGCAGGCTTAGAGAGGTTTCATGCACCAATTGGCCTTTTTCAGTGATCAGAAAGCCGCGCCGTCCCCGCTGACACAACTGGACGCCCAACCTTTGTTCCAATGATGTGATGTGATTTGAGATCGTCGGCTGGCTCAGATTGAGTTCGGCCTGAGCGGCGGAAAATCCACCGCTGCGCACGACCGCGTCAAAGATGCGCAGCAAATGAACGTCGGAGCCGGACAGTTTCATTCAAACATTGAAGTGCACAAATGTAGTAAATTGCAAGCTGTGATTTATCTTGATGTTCGCAACGGCGTAAGCATGGATCAGTCGCGGTCCGCGTTTTTGCGCGGGCCGGGCTGTAAGTAACGCGCCAAATGGAGACTTCAGATGAATTTTGCCGGTAAGGCACTCGACGACGTCACCTTGTTTCCCCTGTGGCTGGACAATAAGGCGGCACCAACCGTCGAGCCCCAGTTGATCGGGCGCACGGAGGCCGACCTTCTGATTGTCGGAGGCGGATTTACCGGCCTGTGGGCAGCGGTTTTGGCCAAGGAAGCCGACCCCGGCCGCGATGTGGTTTTGATCGAGGCGGGCAAGGTGGCCTATGGCGCATCGGGGCGGCCCGGAGCGATTGTCTCAACTTCCCTGATGCATGGCCTGCACAATGCCGTGCGGATTTTTCCGGACGACATTCAGGAGCTTGAGCGCCTCGGTCAGGACAACATGAAGGGGTTCCTCGACACCCTCGAGCGCCACAATATCGACGCCCAGCAAACCTGGGGCGGAGAACTTACCGTGGCCATCGGGGATGAACGCGTGCCCGATATCGTCGAGGAATACGAATTGCACAAGCGCTACGGTCACGAGGTCGAGCTGTTGGACAAGGAACAGGTCCGGGCACAGGTGAACTCGCCGCTCTATTCCGGTGCTGCATGGAACAAAAAGCTCAGCGGCACGGTTCACCCGGCCATGCTGGCCTGGGGATTGAAGGCCGCCGCGATCAAACTTGGGGTTCGTCTTCATGAGATGACGCCGATGGAGACGATCGACGACCAGGACAGCCATCTGGTTGTCAAGACCCACGACGGCGAGATCAAGACACCGAAGGTCCTACTGTGCACCAACGCTTTTGCGGCCGGCCACAAACACATCAAGCGCCGCGTGGTCGGCATTCGCGATCGCATCATCGCCACCGAACCCTTGAGCGCGGAACAACTGGAACGGGTCGGCTGGAACAACCGGCAGGGTGTGTACGACACCCGCACTCAGTTGAACTACACCCGCATGACCAAGGACAACCGCATCACATTCGGTGGGCGGTTGACCTATTATTATGGTGGCGACACGGACCCGGACGGCGATCGGATTGTCGAACCCTATCACCGCCTTGCCATGGCATTTCACAAGACGTTTCCGCAACTCGACGACATCCGCTTTACCCACGCCTGGAGCGGTCCGATTGGGCTGACCACCAGAATGGCCGTCCACTTCCAGAACTATTACGGCGGTAAAGTGATCTGGGCGGGCGGGTATTCCGGTTTTGGGGTTTCTACCAGCCGGTTTGGCGCCCGTATCGGGCTGGCGAAACTCGACAAACTGGATCTGCCGGAACTGAAACTCGATTTCGCCACAACCATGCCCAACATCATCCCGCCGGAGCCGTTTCGCTGGATTGGTTCGAAAATCACGCTCTATGCGCTGGACACGGCGGATGAAAAAGGCGGTTGGCGCCATGCATGGCTGAAACTGGTTCATGCCATGGGGTTCCCGATTTGAGGCTTATCGGGAACACTGCCCAGGCGGACCATTGACAATCGCCAGGCTCAAGACCTGTTTGAGCGTTTAGCGCCAGTAGCAAAAGACGGCCTTGTCGATGTTGAACGCGCGGGCTTCATCGCCACAAACCTCGTCAACCGAGACGTGCGTGAGACGGCGGACCCGTCACCCCGCCGCCTGCTGCACCGGCCGCAGGCCGCATTTCGAGGCGGCCAGGTGGCTTTCGACCAGTTCTTCCTGTGACCGGTCGGAGACCAGGGCGCGGAACAGCACCAGGCCCGAGGCGGTCGGTACCCGTACGATGATGGTGTTTTCCGGCCGCGCCTCGTCGTCGAACGGCTCATCTTCCGTGACGATCATCAGCTGCAGTTTCTGCACCCCGGCCTGACGGTCGTTCAGGGTGTAGACATTTGAGCCGGTCTCGCCATAGACGCTGACCGACCAGTAGCCCGGCGGGACCGAGCCCTCGATCATCAGGGGCCGGGTGCGGATGTCGAATTTGCAGAATGCGTAACGCAGGTCCGGACTGGGCTCGGTCAACAAAACCTGGTGGGTGTCCTTGGCGGCGATCTGATGCAGCTTGTTGACCTCGCCGGCAGCTTCCATCTGCGCCAGTTTCTGCCCGGTATCGACGCCGGGCACGAATATCACCACGAACAGATGCACCACCACCGCCAGAAGCAGTGTCGCCACACACCAGTAGAGGAGGCGCCTCATGAGCAGGCAACCTTCTTGATCACCGGCACGCTCACGGCCTGAAGATTGTTCTTGATGTCCGCATCCGGATTGTAGAGCCTGAGCGTCAGCTGAAAGCCCCCCGATGCTGCAAGCGGCAACCAGTTGCCCGGGCGCGGATCGCGGGCAAGCGAGATCTGAAACTCGCCCTGGCCAGAGAACACAATGTTGCGTGAGTTGAACGAATGCCGTTCCGCCGGGTTTTCCATCAAGGTGCGGTCGGTGTTGTAGGCGGTAAGGCTCCACCACCGGGCATTGAAGGCGCGGCCCTCGACGACATATTCACAATCCTGGTCAAGCAACTGGCCCTGCTGGTCGCTATTGGCGCGGAAGGATACCGCTTCGAACGCGGTCAGCGGCAGGTGTCCATGGGCGGCAAAATGCGCACGCGTATAAGGGTCCGCCGTGGCGCTGCCGGCCGACGGCCAGGTGATCCATGGCCCATTGCGGACGGATACCGTGGCCAGCCCCTGCTGCATGGAATAATCGGCCGAACAATAGCCGAGCCCAAGGCCGCAAACCAGAAAGGCGAATATGTTGAGAAGGGCGCGCACAATCCGCTCTAGCTGTAACGATTAGGTCGTGAATGCAAAGCCTGCGGTTTCAACGGTTGCTGTCCACATTGAACCGGTTTCCGCGCTTTTTGCGTTTGGAACTGAAACGCCCATATCCGGGGGTGGTGCGGGTTCTTTTGCGCTTATAGCGCGGCGCCGGCTGGTTTTCGTTGAACAGGTTGAACATGTTCTGGAACACTCGAGAGACCGCATCGGATCGGTTGCGCGGTTGTATCGAGGTAACCGTGCCGTTCTCGTCCGAGTTGATCTCAAACCCATCCTCGTTGGAACTGATCACCAGTTCGCCGTCGGTATAGACTTCTTCGAATTGCGGCTCCACCTGGGTCAGGTTGGGATCCACATAGGCGGCATACTGCCCATCCAGCGGCACGCCGGGCAGGGCGGCCGCGACCTTGGTTTCGAGCGCCTTGCTCATGAACATGTGCCAGGCCTTGGCCGGCAGGTTGCCACCGGTGACCTTGCGTGTCGGGGTAAAATCGTCATTGCCGAACCACACGCCGGTGACGTAGTGGGCGGTGTAGCCGACGAACCAGGCATCGCGGTAACTCGACGTCGTGCCGGTCTTGCCGGCCTGGGGCGTGAAGCCCAACTGGGCGCGCCGGCCGGTGCCCTGAAGCACCACCTTGTTGAGCATGAAATTGAGATCGCTGATCAGGGCCGGCTGAACCACCTGGCGCCGCCGCGGTTCATGCTGTGCGCGGTCGTAGAGAACTTCACCATTCGGTCTGGCGATTTCCAGTACCCCATAAGGACGCGTCTGTTTGCCGCCGGAGGCAAAGGTCGCATAAGCGCCGGTCAGGTCGAGCACGGTCACTTCGCCGGTGCCAAGCGGCATGGACGGATTGGGGCGCAACTCGGCCTCCAGGCCGACCTGTTTTGCCACCTTGATGACGTTCCTGACGCCGACCCGGTGAGCCAGCTGTACCGCCACCGTATTGATCGACTTGGTCAGTGCCGTCGCCATTGTCATGCGTCCCCGGTAGCCGCCGCTATAGTTGCGCGGCGACCAGTTGCCGATCCACACCGGCCGGTCGATAACCATGGAATTGGGTGTTAAGCCCGAGGCAAGGGCTGCCAGATAGACGAACGGCTTGAACGATGAGCCGGGCTGGCGTTTGGCGTCAGTCGCCCGGTTGAACTGGCTGTCCTCATAGTTGCGGCCACCGATGATGGCTTTCACAGCACCGGTCGTGTCCATGGAAACAAGCGACGCCTGATGGGCATTGTAACGCTTGGCGTTTTCGTCAAGCATGGAGTTGACGGTATCCTGGGCATGGCGCTGCATGGTCGGATCGATGGTGGTCTTGACCTCGACCACATACTCCGCCTCGAGCTGGTGCTTGCGCAATGTTTCAAGCGTTTGCTCATAGGCCCAGTCGAGGAAATAATCCGGGCTGTAATAGTCCTTCTGGCTGACGAACACGGCTGGTTCGCGCCGGGCTGCAAACAGCTGCCCCTGGCTGACAAAGCCGGTGTCCAGCATCCGGTATAACACCACCTTGGCGCGACCACGGGCGGCCTCGATATTGACATGCGGGGCATATTTGCTCGGGGCCTTGAGCAGGCCCGCCAACATGGCGGCTTCCGACAGATTGACGTCGCGCACGGATTTGCCGAAGTAAAATTGCGCTGCCGCCTCGACCCCATAGGTGCCGCCGCCGAGATAGGACCGGTCGAGATAGAGTTTGAGGATTTCCTCCTTGCTCAGCCGTGCTTCGATCCACAGGGCAAGGAACGCTTCATGCATCTTGCGCCGCAGCGAGCGCTCGGGCGACAGGAACAGGTTCTTGGCCAGTTGCTGGGTGATCGTGCTGCCGCCCTGAACCACCGTATTGGCGCGCAGATTTTCGATCATGGCGCGCGTGGTGCCCTGGATATCGAGGCCGAAATGCTCAAAGAACCGGGAGTCCTCGGTGGCGATCACCGCTTTGATCAGATCCTGCGGAATCTCGTCCAGCGGGATCGCGTCATCCTGCCAGATCCCGCGCCGGCCAATCACCGTGCCGTCCGCATCGGTAAAGGAGACGCTATACTGGCGGCCGCGGTCCCAGATGTCGTCGGTTTCGAAGATCGGCGGCAGGGCGTAATACATCAGCCCGAGGGCAAATATCAGCCCGATTGTGGCGCCATCCGCGGTGAAATCGACAAGCACCCGCTTGAGCCCGGTGACCCGCCAGCGGCCGAGAAACGCCGAATAGGCGCTATAGACCCGGCACAGCCAGTCATAAAGCGAATAGATCCCTGAATTCAGCAGACAGTCAAAGTCGTACAGAAATTGCGAAATACGGTTCTTGGAATGCAGCTGGGACAAGCTTTGTGTTCCAATTCAGGACAATGCGATGGTGGACTCAGTACATTTGTACTCCACACGCAATAATCAAACCTTTTATTGCGTTACGATGGCTGAATCATGACCGCAAATCATGTGCAAATCGTCTACACCTACGCCAACAGTAATCTGTTAGCACCGACACGGGGCGCCTGCAATGATGTGCCACCGCAAAAAGGGTTAAGCCATGTTCTGGAAAACCAAAACGCTTGACGAGATGTCGCCCGAGGAATGGGAGCTTTTGTGCGATGGCTGCGGGCGCTGCTGCCTGGTCAAGCTCGAAGACGTCGATACCGGCGAGCTGCATTATACCGATGTCGCCTGCAGCCTGCTCGATCTGGGTGAGTGCCGCTGCACGGACTACGGCAACCGCTCCGCCCGGGTGCCCGACTGTGTCCGCCTGACGCCGCAATCGGTTGCCGAGATCGACTGGCTGCCGCCCACCTGCGCCTACAGACTTGTCAATGAAAACAAGGATTTATACTGGTGGCACCCGCTGGTATCGGGAACCACTGAGACGGTCTGCGAAGCCGGTATCTCGGTGCTTGGCAAGGTGGTGTCCGAAGACCAGGTGGCAGCCGATGATCTTCAGGGCAGGTGCGTGACCTGGCCCATGTCCAGGGCGCAAGCCATGGAACCGGAGGCGGATTGAGGCGCGCGCCGAAAAAGGCTGCACCGACAGCTTGCCGCACGCGGGCAGGGCGAAAAAAACCGTGCTACAAGAAAAAAGTCCTTGACATCGGCACGGTAATAGGAATATATTCCGATACGCTCTGACAATTGAACCCACATCCCTGTGCCGCGGGCGCAGCCGTGACCGTCCGCTGCGCGTTTTTCATTTCAACTGACACATGCCTGCAAGAGCGCCAACCTTGCCACCACCCGGTGGCGCGGGGAGGGTGCTGTTGTAGGTCCGTTGCGGCCGCACGGGACCGCACACCAGCAAGGCCGCCAGGCCGCCTGGCCGGAGATCCTGACAAGATGAAGATGATTTTGACCAAAGCACCGGCTTTGGAGCCGGTATCCATTGCCCGGATCAAGGCCGGGCTGGACACATGCACGCCTCGGGACGACACGTTGCTGTCGTGCCTTGTGACCGCAGCGAGGGTGGTGCTGGAGGCGCGCACCGGGCTCGTGTTCCTGCCCCAGACCTGGACGCTGCACTATGACGGTCCATGGGACGATGCCGGTCTGGCGCTGCCCATAACCCCGGTGCGCAAGCTGTTGTCGGCAACGCTTCATGGAGCAGCGGGTGCAAGCGTCACCGTGAAACGCGGGCGCATCCGCCTTGCAGCCAATGGCACCGGGCAGCGGCTGGTATTTGACGATGTTGGTCTCAAGGAGGCCGGTCTCATGGAAGCCGGGCGCAGGGCGGCCGTTCTGGAGGTGGACGTGGCCGCCGGCCTGGCCGACAGGCCCAGCGACCTGCCGGCAGCGCTTCGCCAGGCGGTGGCTGACCTTGCGGTGCACTGGTTTACCAGCCGGCAGACCGTTGCCTTCGGCGACCAGGCGGTGGCAGTCCCTGAAGCGATTGCCCGGAGCGTGGCGCCCTTTGCCACGCATACGCTACATTGAACCAGCCAGCGCACCTGCCGGTTTGCCGGGACCAGGCCATGGCGCGGCCGGCCATAACGCGACCGGCCACGACGCGACCGGCCTTGGCGCTGGACGGTACGGCTGCCTGGTTTCCAGGCCCCGCGCCACAACCTGCCCCCGGCGCCATGGGCACCGATTTGTTGTTGAAACGCTGGTGCCGCCAAAGCAGGACCTGGCGGATCGCCGCTGCCCTGCGCCGTCCATATTTACGCTTAAAGGACGAGGAGGGGCGGGCGCTGCAGTGCCAACCCTGTGGGCAAGGCTGGCAGCAGTTGCATCTAACAGCGCCTGGAACAGCACTTGGGCTTGGCGGCTTGTGCACCTTCGCTGACGCTGCGAGCCGTGCGGCAGCGGCTGCATCCCATGCCGCTTGTGCCAATGACCGCTGGCTGATCGCCCTGCCTGGCGGGCCGATGGTTGAGGGCCGATTTTGCATCACCGGCTTTAGCCGCCTTGGGCGCTGTGACGGCGCGGCGGTTTTTCTGTTCGAACTTGGATCACGCTCCCAGTTGCGCTTTGGCGCAGCGTGACGGGCGTTTCCAGACACAACGAGGCACGGCTGCCCAGTGACCACATCGAAACGCAAGACGCCCAAGCCGGGCGCCGGCACGTCGGCGGCATTTGCCAGGGCGATCAAGGCGGCATTGGCTGAACCCGACGACGGGCCCGGCAGCGCGCGCACCCGGCTTGACCGGGTGGCGCAGACGCTGGTCGGCCTGGCGATCGACGGCAACCTCGCAGCGATCAAGGAAATCTCCGACCGGCTGGACGGCAAGGCCGGCCTGCCCCAGGCGCAAGATGCGCCCGCAAGGGCTGTCAAAGCACCCATCGAGGTGAGGGTGAAATGGCTGAAAGACTGATTGTTGCGGACGGCCAGGCCTAACGCGCTGTCGGACCAAACGACAGGCACATCGCAAAAGCCCGGCCGGCCATCTTGTAACCACGAACAGAAAGAGGAGTGGAATTCAAACCATGTGCTTCAAGGCAAAAACCCCAAAGATCCCACCCAAACCCAAAGTGCTGACCCCTGAGGACGCCACCATCAAGGCTGAAGACGACACCCGACGGCGTCTGCGTGGCCGCGGCGGACGCCGCGCCACCATCCTGACCTCGGCCCTTGGCGATCCCAATTTCGGCACTGCCGCCAATCAGCGCGGCCTGCTGTCGGGCGGTGGCGGCGGGCAGTAGCCGCGCCTCCCGGGAGCTAGCGTCTGCTCCACCACCCACCCCTTGTGCAGTCACAATCAAAGGGCAATCCCCCGTGATCATCAACAAGCCGAAAGACCGCAGGGCAACTATCCTCGGTCAACCCTTCCTGGCGCCTGTGGCCGCGCCGCCACCGAAGCAGCGCGACACAAAAATCGATGCGTTCAACGGCATCGCCAACCTGAGCCACCTTTGCCAGCGGAAAGAACGCGATATCAGGCAACTCGAGGACGCAACCGCCCGCGGCGCTGTTGAAGATCCCGATGGGGCGACGGAACATCTCATCCGGGGTTTTGCAAAAGACGCCCAGGACCTGATCGATAAAACCGCAAACGGCGATGGCCGCGCACTGGTTGTGCGGGCCGCCCGGCGCGAGGGCATGGCGCTTCTGGAGGAGGCGGCAGCCGCACGCGACCGGGGCGGACAGCGCTTCATCGCGACGCGGATAAAGGATGTCACCGATAGCCTCACCGCCCAGGTCGCCACCAATCCCCTGCGGCTCAAGGGCGCGCGCGAAATG
>Ga0315338_1000588_pt1 | contig 75339 bp, 67 predicted proteins | sample ASW8metaG_FD_204518 | JGI IMG/M metagenome (GOLD analysis project Ga0315338, IMG submission 204518) | Ammonia-oxidizing marine archaeal communities from Monterey Bay, California, United States - ASW #8 | ecosystem: Environmental > Aquatic > Marine > Coastal | place: USA: California | collected...
AGTCCATCCTCGCCTACGACGCCGCCTCCAACGGCGCGGCCGACTATCTGGCGTTGGCCGAATCGGTGGTCCAATTGTGGCGTGCGCCGTCGAGCGAGGTCGAGACCAAAGTCGATGCACCCGCTCCTGAAGGCGCCGATTCCATTGGTTGAACATCGCGCCGCTGCGGCCCAGGGAGTCGGTTCGTGGCGATGGCTGCTGGCCCTCTACTTCGTTGCGCTGACCACCGCAACGCACTGGCCCAAACTCGAGCCACTTGGACCCGAGCACACCCCGCCAGACAAGCTGATGCACTTTCTGGCATTTGGCATTCTGGCGATCCTGCTGGAACGGGGCCGGTTGTTTCCGCGTGGATGGATGGGCTTTCTGGTCATGCTCATCTGGATTCCGCTGGATGAGTGGACTCAGGACCTGCTCTCACCGTGGCGTCACTGGGCCTTGTCCGATGTCATTGCGGGCATCGAGGGGCTCGCCGCCGCAGCGATCATGACGGCGGCGTTGGCCCCGCCGGCAACGGCCGCAGTTGCCGGCCCATGGCGATCCGCACTCATGACCATCGACCAACTCATGGAGCGGGGCGGGGGTGGACGCATGGTGCTGCTCGTGGGCGCAAGCACCACAGTGGTTGTGTTTCCGCTGCTGTATTTTCTGGTGTGGGCGACACTGCATCGATCGTGGAGTGTTGCCTGTGGCTTGATCGCCATGGGAATCGCCTCCGCCGCGGCGTTGCACTTTGCCAAACGGGCGTGGAAGCGGGCCAATGGACCACCGTGGCCCCGCATCCCGTCGCCCACGTGGGTCATCGTCACGGCGGGTCTCGCTGCCGGATGGTTCGCTGGCAGAATGCTCGTAGACATCGGATTGACTGGGCTCGTGACGCCCACAAGTTTGCTGGTCGGTGTCGCGTGCTTGGCGGCACCGCTGCGGCGAGGGTGCTACGCCCTGAATGGATCTGCTCATGTCTGACGGTCTTGAGCGCAACACCCGCACCGTCATGGTGCTGACCGGCATCAGCCGCGTGGCGGGCCTGGCTCGCGACGCCACCGCCAGTCGCCTGCTTGGCACGGGTGACGCAATGGGCGCATTCTGGCTTGCCTTTCTCATACCGAACCTCTTTCGCCGACTCTTCGGCGAAGGCGCGTTGTCATCGGCCTTTCTTCCCGCCTATCAGCGGCTGGTTGATGAAGATCCTCGCCGTGCTGCGGCGCTGGCGGGCGGGCTGATCGGCGGGCTCGCTGTCCTACTCGCCGCTTTGGTCGTGCTTGGTGAAGCCGTACTGTTTCTCGTTTCGAGTTCACTCGACCACACCAGCCCCGCCATCTGGCTCACGATGGTCATGCTGCCCTACATGCCACTGGTGTGTCTGGTCGCCATGGTCGGTGCCATGCTGCACGTGCACGGCCGATTCGGGCCGACGGCGGCGGCGCCGCTGATCCTCAACGGACTCCTGATCGCCTCATCGCTGCTGGGGTGGTGGTGGGTTGGTACGGCCGAACCTAATGGGCGACTGTGGGTCGTCTCGATGATGGCTGGCAGCGTCGTGCTTGCTGGATGCATGCAGCTTGCGTGGTCGATGTTTGCACTTCGTGGGCAGGCAGATATGCGGCTGGACCTCACCGCTGCCACCGGACCTTTGCGGGACGTCATTCGCCGCGCTGGCCCGATGATTCTCGGCCTCGGGGTGCTGCAGATCAACACGCTCTTCGACGGGCTGATCGCGTCCTATCCGCTGCTCATCGGAGACACCATCGCCGGCCATGCCTATCCACTCGACACCGAATCGATGGCTGTCATTTCATTCGCCCACCGCTTGTATCAATTCCCACTTGGTGTCTTTGGCATCGCGGTCGCCACCGCCATCTATCCACTGCTGGCAAGACAGGGTGGAAATGCTGCAGCCTTCGGCGACACGGTCCGCCGCGGCATCCGGCTGGTGCTCTTCATCGGCGTCCCCGCTGGCATCGGACTCATGGTGGTCCGCGGGCCACTCACGACGGTCATTCTGCAAGGTGGCAATTTCGATGTGCAAGACACCGACCGGGTCGCCTTTGTACTGCTTGGGTACGCGGCGAGCGTGTGGGCCTACGCACTCGTGCAGGTTCTGACACGCGCCTTCTATGCGCGGGACGATGTGATGACGCCGGTGCGAATTGCCATCGCAGTGGTCGGGCTCAACCTGCTTCTCAATGTGACGCTCATTTGGACACCACTGCGGGAAGCAGGACTTGCGTGGTCAACGAGCATTTGCGCCGCGATTCAGGCCGTGGTCATGCTCGGAGTGCTTCATCGACGCGGGGTGTCTGTGTGTGGCGGTGGTGTGCAACAGGCCACGATCAAGATCATTGCGCTCACTGCCATCATGGCCGCCGTCGTGTGGATAGTTGGTGACACATTCAGCGAACCAACTGACTGGTGGCATTCGCTCGTCGAATTGCTTGTATTGGTCACTGTAGGCGGAGGTGTTTACGCAATCGGTGCCGCAACTATGCGGATGCCCGAACTTCGGTGGCTGATTGGCCGCGAGGGTGGTGAGTGACAGTATCGGGCCCAAAGGCAGCGGCAAAATGGCCCATAGGGCGAATGGAGGGACTTTTCGACAGATAAGGCTTGATCTCGGTAGCAATGCACTCACACTGAGGGATGGTTGTCTGCTCATGAGAGTATGCCGGTTCAGGGAGAGTTGGGCTATGAACAGTAGGTCCGCTGCAACATCGATAGCGATCGTGGTTGCGATGATCTCACCGATCGCCCTCGCTCAAACAACAGAAACCGAAGTGAATCGATTTCAACCTTCTCTAGCCGGTGGGGGAGATAGGCTCGGCTCATCCGTCTCCGTCGACGGCAGCCTGATCGTCGTGGGTGCGCCGACCTCGGATGTATACGGCAACGACGCAGGCTTGGCCTTTATATGGGAGTGGAGAGACACCGAGTGGTTTCTTCTTGACTCAATCATACCACCCGCCATCAATCCAGACGATTTCTTCGGTGCCTCTGTCGCAGTCAGCGAAGAGTGGGTCGCCGTTGGCGCACCATTCAATGATGACATGGACCCGAATGCCGGAGCGGTGCATATATTTCAAGTCTCGGAAGGAGCTGTCAGTTGGAAGCAGACGCTCTATGACGCGAATCCAAACGCAGACAATCAGTTTGGATACTCGGTGGCCATGGACGGCTCAACACTCGTCGCCGGAGCGCCCCAGACCGATAGCGTTAACGTCAATGAGGGGTCTGCCACAGTCTTCAAACTCTCGGGTTCAACGTGGATTCAAGATGTCTATTTGCCCAGCCCGGAGGGTTCGGCAAACGAGTACACGGGATTCAGCGTCGATGTATCAGAAAGTTGCACGCTGGGCACGACTGTATTGCTGGGCGCCCCGGAGACCTACAACATTGGATTCGTCCACGTGTACTACTACGATGGATTGAACTGGCTGGCAACCGGTTCGTGGGAGTCTCCGAATCCTGGCACCGACTACATGTTTGGGTATTCGGTCGCAATTGATGGGGATCTCGTCGCCGTCGGTGAACCGACTTCGGACGAATTGTCTACGAATGCGGGTGCCGCGCATGTCTTTGAATACAGTATCGGAATTGGCTTCATAGAGCGGGCCAATTTGGAACCTGCGCTCATTGCAGACAATGACTTAATGGGCTCGAGTGTTTCGGTCTCCGGAACCGATGTCTTGGTCGGTGTCTCAAACGGCGAGGGAGGCGGCCCCGATACCGGCCGGGCGGACCTGTGGGAGGTCAACTTCAGCGGCGCATACGTCCATTCCAAGATCTATGAAGCCAGCGATCTGACGGGAACGGATGTGGGCAGCCTTGGCCACTCCGTCGCCCTCTCGGGGAGAGAAGCCGTGGTTGGAAGCCCTCAGGTCGATAGCGCCACAGGCGCGGCTTACATCTTCAGCAACCAGCGGTACTGGCTGACTGCCAGTGGGGGTAATTGGATTGATGGCTTCAATTGGACGGGCGGTCGTATCCCTGACTACGAAAGTGCCATCTTCTTCGGTCTCAACGACACGCTTTCAGTGGACATCGGAAACAACAACGCCGAAGGCGACAGTCTCCACTGCTTTGCCGGATCGGTCACCATTCTGGACAGTTCGGGGGGGGGGCTGGGTTCCCTGAATATCTATGGCGAAACGGGAGATTGGTATGGTGGTCTCTCTATCGCATCCTATGACAGTGGGTACGCCGCCTCGTTGACACTGCAAGGTTGCACCAGCAACGTTAGTGGTACAACCCACGTCGGAGGCGCCGCGAGCGGCGAGGGGGTATTCTCGATTGTCAGTTCATCGGGCCAGTACGTCGACATCCTCATTGGTACTGGCGGCGATGGTGAAATGGGGCTCTCTAGTTCGAGCACACTCAACGTCGAGGGCGTCATTCAACTGGGAACCACAGCAAGCAGTACTGGTTCGCTTCGGGTTGAGGGAAGCAGTTCGATCACGATCGTGAGCGCCGATGGAAGTTCCATCGACATGGATGTTCAGGACGGGACCTTGCAGATCGAGTCGGGCTCCTCCATCAGTTGTGACATCGGCGCCCACATTCATCGCGATGGCCTGGTCACGGGGGATGGACTCATCTCCGCCCCCACGATTGTCAACGAAGGCCGGATTATCTCGGACGCCTCCGCTGGAGTGGGTCTGCAATTGGATGGCTACTACTACCAGACCAATGAAGATGACTTTGGGAATATTCTCAATGGCCTCATGGTGGTCAAGGGGCTGACGCCGGGCATCATGGGCATTGAAGTCGCCGACACCGCCAACCTCGGCGGTGGCTGCGTCGTGGATGTCACCGACCCGGACACCCTCAATGTTGCCGACGTCCTCGACGTCGTCACAGCAAGCCTGATCGGAAACGAATTCGCCATTTGGTTCGTCCCCGCTGTCAGCGACGATAAATTCCTGGACACCTCCATGAGTCTGCGGGGACCGGGAAGTGGTGTTTCCTTGATCGTTCAACCGCTTGGAACCACCTTCGGATTCCACCCCGCCACGGCAGGAGAGGGTGCCAGCGGCGCCGCCGAAGCGATGGTGGTCGATGACTTCAACGGCGATCTGGTCGATGACCTCGCGATCGCCGTGGGCGGGGCGAGCGGTTTCATCGACATCTGGCTCAATGACGGCGCTGGCACACTGTGCCTTGACTCCCGAATACCACTGAGCGATGTCCCTAGTGACCTCACCGCCGCAGACTTTGATCAGGATATGGACCTCGACTTCGGTGTGGTCATTCCAGCACTCGACACGGCACTTGTCTATCTCAACGACGGCAGCGGAAACTTCTCATTGGGCGCCACGCTCGTGACCGGCGATCAGCCTGAGGGCATCACGGCATTCTCTCTCAACGGAGACACACTTCCCGACATCGCCGTGACGAATTACCTCGACGATACACTCACCACGTATGAGAACACCACCACCCTGATGCCCCTCGGATTCGCTGCGGGCAGCACAGTGGCGACCGTTTCCAAGCCCAAACCAGTCAGCCCAGGCGGTATCGGAACGGGTACCGACAAGGACGATGATCTGATCGTCGCCGGTGACGAAGAGGTTGGTGGCCACAACAACGATGGCTTGATTTCAGGAATCAGCGCCGTGGAAGTGCTTGACCCGCTCGGAACGCCGGTCGACCTGGCGGTGTTGGACCTCAATGGTGACGGGTTCGACGACATCGCCGTTACCCTCGATGGAACGGATTCGCTATCGGTCTTCATGAACGATACGGCCTCTGGATTCGACTCGGCGGCGCTCAACAATGCTGGCGCAGCCGGTGGAACGCTGCTCTCCAGCGACATGGATGACGATGGTGACGACGACATCGTTCTGATTGAAATCGACAGCACAACGAGCGAGGAATCGATCGTCGCGCTTCGCAATGACTCCACATCCCTCTCTCTCGGCGTTGGTGGTGGATACAGTCCAGCCATGCTGGCGCGAGCCGGGTTGGGTGGGACTGGTCGCGGCCTGGGAAGCGATACCGGACTGTTGGGCGCCGGCGACATCGATGTCGATGCGGTGACTGATGTCATTCAGGTCGTCACGGTGCTGGGCGACTATCAGATCCTCGTCCAGACAGCAGCAAGCGGCTCACCATGGGCGCCCGATGCCTGCTGCCCGGGCGATATCGACGGCAGCGGCGACGTTGGAGTGGATGACCTGTTGGCCATCATCGGCGCCTGGGGCGTCTGCGCTGATCCTGGAGACTGCCCGGAAGATCTGAATGGCAATGGCACCGTCGATGTGGATGACCTGCTGGCCCTTCTCAGCGCTTTCGGAGGCTGTTAGTGGCGTTTGAAGTAGGATCGGAGCGACGCCCATGCCCAACAAGCCACCGGATCAACCCGACGAGTCGCCCGATCCATCCGCCGCGGGGACTGATGATCAGGAAACCCTGAAGCCATCGCACCCTGTCGAGTGGCCCTTTGAGGGTATGGATAAACCGCCCAAGACGATCGGCCAGTATCGAATCATCGGGGTAATCGGCAGTGGCGGCATGGGAGCTGTCTACGAAGCTGCGCAGGACAACCCTCGTCGTCGCGTCGCGCTCAAAGTCGTCAAGAGCGATCGCGCCACCCCCGCCGCCATGCGTCGCTTCCAATTCGAAGTCCAGGCGCTGGCGCGACTGCGGCATCCGGGCATCGCCCAGATCTACGAAGCCGGAACCTTTCAGGGTGAGGTGGGTGAGCAGCCCTATTTCGCGATGGAGTACATCCCCGCCGCGAAACCAATCACGGAATACGCCGACGAAATGGACCTCGGCATCGAGCAGCGCATCCAGCTCTTTGAGCGGGTCTGTGATGCCGTGCACCACGGCCACCAGAAGGGCATCATCCACCGCGACCTGAAGCCCGACAATATTCTGGTGGACCGCGGGGGCAACCCGAAGATTATCGACTTCGGCGTTGCCCGCGCCACAGATGCTGACCTAGCCGTCACCACCCTGCAAACAAGTGTCGGGCAGATCATCGGCACCCTGCAATACATGAGCCCCGAGCAATGCCTTGGCGATCCGTGTGAGGTCGATACGCGGGCCGATGTGTATTCACTTGGCGTCATTCTGTACGAGTTGCTCTGCCACGAACTGCCGTATGACATCGGGAAGCAGGCCATGCTCGAGGCCATTCGGGTCATTCGCGAGGACGCGCCACGCCGCCCCAGTACGATTACTCGGGTCATTCGCGGCGATATCGAGACCATCACGCTCAAGGCACTGGAAAAGCGGCCCGATCGACGCTACGACTCGGCCGATGGGTTGCGCCGTGACCTGCATCACTTCCTGCAACACGATCCCATCGAGGCTCGGCCACCAAGCCTAACGTACCAGGCCCGTATGTTCGCACGCCGGCATCGCACGGTCGTCGCATCGGCTGCCCTGATCGTGCTGGCCATTACAGGCGGCCTCATCGCCACGTGGATTTCCTGGTCACGAGCGGCTGATCTCAACGTCAAACTCGAGGCTGCCAACGTCGAAGTCATCGCGCAGCGAGATCTCGCCGAAGGGCGGTTGCATCAAGCGAAGGATCTTCATCGCTCGCTGTTGCGGAACACCTTCCACGCCGTACGCGATCTCGATGGCGCCGTCGATGCGAAATTGCAGATCGCAGGCGAAGTCGCCACGTACTTTTCGCAGCGGCGAGAAGCGGGTGAGGCGAATCCACAGGACCTAGAAACACTGGCCGATGCCTTCTTTGAGATCGCGGAAATCCGTGGTGGGACCGCCCGCGGCAATATCGGCGAACTTGATCAGTCCATTCGCGATCTAAACGCGGCGCGGAGCGTCTGGGAAGAAATTGCAGCGGCCGATCCAAGCGCATCGCAACCGAAGATCAAAGTCGCCATCATGTATCGCCGCGAAGCACTCGTTCAGCGGCAACTTGAGCACATGAGCGAAGCGATCTCGTCGCTTGAGTCTGCGGCCCGATGGCTCGAAGACGTCGACGAGACTGACCCCAAGCGACTCGCCGCCGAACGCATTCGGGGCCTCTCGCTCCTGGACCAGGGCGATATCCGTTACGAGATGGACGACCTTCCACTCGCGCAGCGCGGGTGGATGCGCGGCCTGGAAGCGCTCGCGTCGCTCGCCGACCGCTTTCCGGAGAACCCGCGGGTGCAAGCGGATCTCGGCCAGGCGCTGCGAAGAGTCGGCATCGTCGAGGCTGACGAGGACCCCCGGCGAGCGCTCGAGTTGTTTCGCCGATCCCGCAACATCTTTCAGGTCAGACATGATGCCCAGCCAACGAGCACGATCGCGCATCGCGATCTCGGGTGGAGCCACTACTACGTCGGCTGGTCTGCCATGCTCATCCCCCTGCGCGAAGAGTCTGTGCTGGCCCTCGATGATGGGTGGCAACTCATCGTGCTTCGATGCAGTCTTAATCCAAACGATGCCGCCGCCCGCGAGGACGTCGAGAAGTACCTCGCTTCACTGGTGGAGATTCACCACGCCCTTGATGCCATGGATCTCGTGCCAGCACGAACCCGGCACGCCGCCCTGATCATTCAGCCCGTCATCGAGGCGAACCCCCGGAACATTGCACTGGCCGAAGTGCTGCGCCACGTCATCGATGCGGGGCAACACGCGACCGCAGGCGTGTCAGCCGAGTAACAGGCGGGCAGGGTCCGGGGGTCAGTCCACGGACCACGTTGCCCCGTCTCGCGTGACGCGACGGTAGAGCGTGTCACGCTCGGCGGGCTCGACTCCGGACTCCTGCATCACGCGGCGAAGATCCTGCACGGTGACTTCCTGATGTGTTCCCTCGCCCTCTACCTTCGTGATGTCGTACCAGACCACGGTGCCGTCAATGTCATCGGCGCCGCCCATCTCGAGCATGAGTTGGGAGGCGGGCAACGTCTGCATGATCCAGAACGCCTTCATGTGGGGAATGTTGTCAAGCATCAGCCGGGCGATGGCAAGCGTACGGACATTCTCTAGGCCACTTGGGCCGTAGAGATGTTCCAAGACGCTGCCATCCGGGATGAATGGAAGCGGAATGCAGGTCTGGTAGTACCCCTGATCGCAGGAATCCACGGTCGGCAGCCTCAGGTTGGGGTAACTCGCATCCGGCCCGGTCAATACCACTTGGCCATCGATGGTCGCCATGCCCTGCTCGCCGGCCCACTCCAGAAGCGCCGCGTCTTGTTGACCACGGAGCAGTTCCATGTGCCGCAGCCGCTCGGCGGGCGTCTCGATATGACCGTACAGCATCGTGGCGTTCGTATGAAGGCCAAGTTCATGCGCGATGCGATGCACGTCCATCCACTCATCACCGCGAATCTTTCCTTTGAACGCCTCGTCGTGCACGCGATCATCAAAGACTTCGGCACCGCCTCCTGGAAGTGATCCGAGCCCGGCGGCGATGAGGTCCGTGAGGACTTCGCGAATACCATCTGCGCCCTCGCGGCCGCGTTTGGAAATCCGAGCCAGATGCACGATCTCAACCGCAGTGAAAGCCTTGATGTGCAGCTGCGGCGCCTCCTCTCGGATCGCCGCGAGCATCTCGGTGTAGAACTCGAATGGATGCCAGGGATGCAGTCCACCGACCACGTGCATCTCGGTCGCGCCGGCCGCTGCCGCGGCCTGCGCTTCCTTCCGAATCTCGTCAATGGTGTACTCATAAGCCCCGTCATCGCCACGTTTGCGATGAAAGGCACAAAAGTGGCACGACAACGCGCAGACGTTCGTGTAGTTGAGGTGGCGGTTGACGTTGTACCACGCCACGTTTCCGTGCATTCGGCGCCTCACGAGGTTCGCCAAGCCAAGAACAGACCAGAGATCGGATGTCTCGTACAGCACCTGACCGTCTGCGCACGAGAGCCGCTCTCCCCGATCGACCTTCCCAGCGACTGTTGCCAGTGCGGGGTCAGCGCAGCGTGGTGCCAATGTCGGTGTGCAGGTAGTCATCGAACGGCGCATCGTAGCACCACGGTCCACGCCGAAAAAGGGGTTGGACTGTGCGGGTCCTGCTGCTGCCGCAGTACATCTGTGCGTTCGAGCACCGATTGACCAAGAAGTCTGAATCGGACCTACTGGCGAACCGATCTTCATTGATGCCCCTGTATGGGGTTTCACGCCCATGATCCGCATTACAGACCAATCACGAACCGATTCGCTCAGCCCGTTGCCCTTCCCGGTCGACGTCGCTCGGCGCATCGAGACCCCCGCTCAGCGATATCAAGTCCGCCATCAGGAGTGTGATCGCAGCCTGCACGCGCTTGCGGCGCGGCTGGGGTGCTTGGGATGGTTTGAATCCGGCGAGAATGGTCCTCGGACCGCCTGAGCCTGCGGGTCGGGGGCGGCAGCCAGTAGGCTTTGGACATGACCACCCTGCAACCGCCGGTTTCCACCGCCGCGGCTGTCCTCATGGGTGGAGGCAGCACGCGAATGGGGCGGCCCAAACAGCACGTCGCCCTAGACGGGGTGACGATGGGCGCTGCGGCAATTAAACTGGCACAACAAAGTTGCGGGCTGGTCGTCATCTCGGGTCCATCTGACGCCATGCCCGGCTTGGATCACATCGCTGATCGATCCGAGCATGCTGGGCATGGGCCGCTTGCTGGCATTGAAGCGGTCTTGGCCAGCGGGCAGGCCGCACGGTGGCTGATCCTTCCGTGTGACATGCCCGCGCTCACGATTGGCTCACTCGAACGGTTGCTTGCGTCAACAGCAGACCTGGCGGCATTCCAAGATCCTGCTCAGCCGTCGGAGCCGCTTCCACTTCCACTGGTGATCCGAGCATCGATGTACGAAAGCGTCTTCGCATATCTGAACACAAGTAGACGATCGATCCGAGGGTGGATGGAGTCCGTGGGTGTGGCGTGCGTAGGCGCCATTGATGCCAGCGAAACCCGCAACATCAACCACCTTTGATGGATGCGACAAACCCTTTGAATCCCGGTGTTCGGCTTGATGGGTCGACCGCTCGCGGGACGAGCACATTGCACTCTGGGAAATACATCGCAGCACTTCCGGGGGTAATGTCAAACTCGTAGACCGTTCCCTCCATCGAGCCAGCGGTGCTCGCAACCACGACGCGCTCACCGGTCTTGAGTCCCCAACGCTCGATATCCACGCCGCTGAGCAGAACCGCATCACGCCGCGGAATGCCGCGGTAGACGTCATCGTCCTCGTACACGACCGTATTGAATTGCCCCTCACTTCGAAGGGTAACCACCCGAACCTGGTCTTCACCAATCGGAGAGGGAACGGGAATCGCTCCATCGTGAATGGTCGCCCGGCCACTTGGCGTCGCAAAGGACGGTGTATGAAAGGTCCGCCCCTCGATCTGAAACTCATCTCCACCAGCATCAATCAAGCCTGCAGGCCCATACCCGGGAACGATCTCGGCGATCGCGGCGCGGATTTCGGTGTGGCTGCGCATTGATCTGATGTCAACCGGCACATCGTCTGGCAGTGCGGATTCGAAAAGGTCGGAGATGACTTCTGTTTCTGCCCGCGGCCCTTCATGCCGCGCCGACCCGCCTTCACTCACCCGCACGAGGCTGAACATGCTCTCTTGCGTGGTCGCTTGGGGCTCCTCATCCCGCGCCAGTACCGGAAAGATAATCGTCTCGCGACCACGCGCCTGGACATGGCCGATGTTCAGCGTCGTGCTCATGTGCACAAGCGTCCCGATCTGTTGCATCGCGGCCCGCGCAAAGTCCGCGTCCGGATTGCTGCCGAACAGATTCCCGCCGAGACACACCGCGAGATCAATCTCACCGCCGTGGGCCGCCTCCATGCTCGCCATGGTGTCGAGTCCCTGCCTGGCTGAAAAGATGTCGCCCCAGCGTTCCTGCATCGACTTGAAATACGCTTCCTTGAGCGCCGGCACCACGCCCATGCTTCCCATGCCCTGCACATTGGAGTGCCCGCGGAGTGGCAACAACCCACAGCCGGGCCGCCCGAGCATGCCGCGAGCGGCCGCAAGCGAACCGAGTATCTGCACGGTCCGCACTCCGTTGACGTGATGTGTTAGCCCCATGGCCCATGTAAAGATGGACCGCTTGGACTTCGCGTACAAATCCGCCACATCGTCGATCATCTCCCGTGGCACACCACTCTGCGACACAACGTCATCCCAACTGCACGACTTGATCGTTGCTTCCCATGCATCCCAACCATCCGTGTGCGCCTGCAAGTAGCCGTGATCCACCACGTCTCGCTCGACCAGATTCTTCATCACGCCAACCATGAACATGGCATCGCCACCTACATGCGGCTGCACATAGACATCGGCGATCTGCGAGGCCTTCAACATGCTGCGGAGATCACTTGGAATCTTGAACCGAACCAATCCGGGCTCACGCAGTGGATTGACAACAATCACCTTCCCGCCACGGCGCCGCAGTTCGACTAGGTTCCGCATAAATCGTGGATGATTGCTCGCCGGATTGGCGCCGATGAGCATGATCAGATCCGCCTTGTCGAGGTCGTCGAGCACGACAGTTGCGGTGCCCGATCCGGTCATGCTCGCCAGTCCCACACCGGATGCCTGATGACAGTAGTACGAGCAGTTGTTGATGTTGTTGGTGCCTCGCAGCCGAGCGCACAACTGCAACAGAAACCCAGCCTCATTCGAAGACCGACCGCTGAAGTAATAGAAGGAGCGATCTGGATCAACCCGCGTGAGGGCCGCGACCGCCCGCTCGATTGCTACGTCCCAACTCACGCGGCGAAATCGATCATCCAGCGACGTGGCCATCAGTGGTTCGGTCAATCGACCAAGGTGCTCAAGCTCACGTGGCGTCATACGCTCCAGCGTCGAAAATGGAGTTGAGTCGATGACGTCCTTGCGAATGCCACCCTGCAGGTCTGCCGCCATCGCCTGCACCGACTTCTTGCACACCTCTGGGAATCGGCCCGCCTCATTCACCATGCCGCCGCGGCGACCACCCATTCCGAGGCCGCAGGTCTTGCAGGCGTTTCGAGTGCGCAACGCCCGCCACATGCGAAGGATGCCGCCCGTACGCCTTCCCGCACGCAGCGTGTATGCGATTGATTTCCACCCACCGCCATGTGATACCGGTCGCATGTGGCGATGGTACGTACCATGCCGTCCGTGGGTGAGCAGCGATCCATCTTGATCGTCGATCCGAACGCAGCGATTCGTCGTATGCTCGAGGTGCACCTCGCAGGAAAGGGCCATGCCGTCGCCACCTGTCGAACCGCCAATGAGGCGATCGTCATGCTTGGGGCCGGCGGGTTCGATCTCGTCATCACGGAAGCAGAGACACCGGAGGGATCCGGGGCCGACGTCCTACGAGCAGCCCAGCAACATACGGACAGCCATCGGATCGCCACAATCATCATCTCCGGACGCGATCAGCCAGAGCGCATCGTCAAGGCGTTGGAGCGGGGTGCGGATGACTACCTGACCAAACCGATCAGCCCTGCCATGGTGGTGGCTCGGGTCCGGGCTGTTCTGGAGCTACAGTCGCAGGGACTTCTGGACTCACGGGGACCAGATGTCCTGGACCTTCCAAGGCTCGACCGCACACTCCGAGAAGCCACCGGCGGTACCGCCAAACTCAACGCAATCTGCGATGCCCTCCGCGACGGGCTCGACGCCGAACGTGCATCTGTGTATCGCCTCGACAGCGGCACCAACGAGTTGCTGACGGTGGTGGCCCATGGCATGACCAGTGAAGACGGTGGCCCACTCATTCGCATGCCAGCTGAAGAGGGGCTCGCCGGCGCCTGCATTCGCCTTGGGCACCTCATTAACATTCCCGATGCCCATGAGGATGCACGCTTCAACCCACGCTTCGACGAGCAAACGGGTTTCACAACACGGTCGGTCCTGTCTCTTCCGCTCCGAGACGAAGACGGTGCCATTATCGGGGTGGCGCAGGTACTGAATCACAGACACGGCCCATTCACGGCGGCCGGCGAGGTGAAGGCCATGCAGTTGGCGCCCCGATGCGCGTTGACGCTGGCCGAAGCCTTCTTCGAAGTGGACCGCGAACTCAATCTCGCCGCCACAATCGTCGCGCAACCGGGAACGGCGACCTTCCTCCCCACCATGCTCCCAAGCACGGCCGGCATGAGCACGGACATTCTTCCCAAGAACAAGTTGGATCGGGCCGAGTCATTCATCGGAACCGAAATCGGCCGGTACCGCGTCATGGCAGTGCTCGGCACGGGAAGCCAGGGCTTCGTGCTCGATGGGCTGGACGAACTGCTCGATCGCAGCGTGGCCATCAAGTTGCTGGGCCCCGATTCTGCGCGCATTCCCATGCTCCGCAAACAGTTCATGCAGGAAGCACGAACCATGGCGAAGCTGGGGCACCCCAACACCGTCGCCATCCATGATGTGGGAGACCACGAGGGTGCGCTGTTCCTCGTGATGGAGCACTGCACGGGTGGAACGTCGTGGGCACTGATCAAGAAGTCCGGCGCACTGGATCTCGCAATCGCCACGCGTGTCCTGCGGGACGCATGCTGTGGTCTCGAAGCTGCCCACAAACGGGGCATGATCCACCGGGACATCAAGCCGGACAACATTCTGCTCGACGAAGCCGGTGTCGCCAAACTCAGCGACTTCGGCCTAGTGCTCGCACCCAACACGACCGACATCGCGGGAACCGATCACATCATCGGAACACCGCACTACATGAGCCCCGAGCAGTGCAGTGGCGAGCCTGTTGATCACCGAAGCGACCTTTATGCGATGGGCGCGACCTGGTATCACCTGCTCACCGGACAGCCGCCATTCCACGGCTCCAGCGATGTGAGCGAGGTGCTCAATCACCACCGCAAGTCGCCGATCCCCGACCCTCGAGACATCGTCCCGGACCTGCCCGAAGACGTTGCCTCAATCATCTCCACTGCCATGGCCAAACGCCCCGGAGACCGGTACCAGAACGCCTCCGAGATGCTGCGGGATCTAGACACGTTATTGACATCCATTTTGCCAGCAGCGTAGAGTACTCGTCCGCCGATCAATTCTGGCGGGGAGGTGATCCGTCAACGACACGCAAGGAAGTCTGTTCATTCGATTCGCTCCGGACTCTGATGCGTTCGTCGCGTCTATTCACGCGCCGACAATTACCGAACGGGAGTCGGCGATCATCTCCGAGGCCCTGCAAGATGCCCTTGCAGATCTGAAGGGTTTCAAGTGGCTGGTCATCGATATGAAGGAAGTCACGTTCATGAGCAGCATGGGCATCGGCATGCTCGTCGATGCCCGCAGCCGTGCCGCAGGGCGAAAGATGAAAGTCGTGCTCTCCAATGTCGCCGATGAACTCGACCAACTGCTTCGCATGGTCAAACTCGACAAGGTCTTCAAGATATGCACCAACGACAAGCAGCTCCAGAAGGCATTGAAACGGTGAGTGTCGAACTCTCCAATGAGCCGCGATACGAGCAACCCGAGCAAAATGGATTGGGAATTGCATCCTTTATAGTCTCGGTGGTCGGACTGTTTTCAGCAGGCATCCTCTCGCCCATCGCCGCGATCATGGCCGCCTTTGCGTTGCGGCGTGAGCCCAAGGGGTTCGCCATTGCCGGCCTGATCATCGGACTCCTTGGATCGTTGTGGATGTGTCTGGTAGCCGCCTTTTTTCTGGCATTCTTTGGCGCCATGGGTGTCGGCATCACAGCCATGGTCATGTCAATGGTCTACGCCCAGATCGAGGACGGCTTGAATGAACTCACCGGCGCTGCCGGCGTCATTACTCAGTGGCGTGTGAGCCATGACGGGCAGTTGCCGTCAAGCGAGCAGGGGACGCTGGCCCTCCAATCCGCAGGCTTCGCTGGGACCTATCAGTGGGTTGATGAAGATGACTTCACCATCGAGTTGATCGTCGATAATGGCGATGGCGACCCGTGGACGTTTGTGGCCGAATATGAAGCCGATGGTGACCGATCCTCGCTCAATTGGCGATCCAAGAGCGGATCATCACACGGAAATTGGAACTTCGACTGAGTTTTCAAAGTCGCTCGCACAGCGCCTCGATGTCGTCCTGATCGGTCGAGATCGCCCCGATTGCCACCCGCATGGCGAGCCGATCGTCGAGCACGCAGTGCGTCGCGGCAAACCGGCCGGGACTGTTGACTCGATCGATCACCCGCTGCGTCTCCGCATCGCCGCCCACATGCCTCAGACAGACCAGCGCGAGGCTGCGGGGAGCAGCCAATTCCAAACAGTCATGCTGCTGCACGTGCCGCTCGACGATCTCGGCCAGTGATACATGAAAGCCAACCATGTCGGCAAGCGCCGACACACCTGTCCGTCGCAACAGTACCCAGAGTTTCATGGCTCGAAACCGCCGGCCCAATTGCACGTGCCAGTCTCGATAATCGATCACCTCGCCGGCCTCGGTTGCTGAGTTCCGGAGGTACACGGGGTCAATTGACATCGCGTCGATCAGCGGGCGTCGATCGGCAAGCCAGAGGCACGAACAATCAAACGCCGCGCCCATCCACTTGTGCGGATTGAAATTCCACGAATCGGCGCGTGCTGCCCCCGCGACGACCATGTCGCGGTGCGTTGCCGAGAGTGCCGCGGTTCCGGCCCAAGCCGCATCTACATGCAACCACACACCGTGTAAGCGGCAGACCTCCGCAATCTCCGAGACCGGATCAATGGCCCCGCAACCGGTGGTCCCGACAGTGGCGACGCAGCAGCAGGGCCGCAGGCCCGCGGCCACATCACGCCGCATCGCCTCAGCGAGCGCCGCCGCATCCATCCGGTATACATCGTCAGTTGGGATCAGTCGGAGATTGGCTCGACCGATGCCGCAGATGCCGACTGCCTTGAGAATCGATGAGTGCGCCTCCACCGATGCGTATGCGACCAACCCGCCGCAGGCATCACCGCCCGCGCGAGTCGCTGCGCCATCCGTCACGCGGTCGCGAGCCGCCACCAGGCACGCCAGCACCGCGCTGCTGGCCGTATCCTGAATAACACCGCCGCCAATACCGCCCTCGGCAAAGCACGCCGGGAGACCCATGGCACACCGCATCCACTCGAGCATGCGTGTTTCCAACTCTGTGCAAGCCGGACTCGATGTCCAGAGCATGCCCTGCTGCGCCGTGACACTTGCCAGCAGATCGCCAAGAATCGAATCTGGATGGGCATTGGAAGGAAACCATGCCATCCACCCGGGCGCATCCCACCTCACCAATCCCGGCTCAATGATCTGCTGCACGTCACGCAGTACATCTTCGAGCGGCTCCGGGTCGGCGGGCGCCACACGAGGAAGTTTTGACGCAATCTCACCGGGCTCACGCTCCGCCCAGACCGATCGCGTTTCAGCGTCGCCCATGTACCGGACCATCCACTCAAGCGCCTGCTCGACGCCAGCGGCGAACGCTTCCGGGCTCCGCCGCCAAGAGCGATCACTCATGCGGGCAACTTCGCCATCTCATCCTCTACCTCGGACAGAAGTCTCGCCACGGTGACGGGGCCAAAGTCAAAGACCAGCCCCGCGGCCTCAAAGAGTTCTGGAAGGGGTTTGGAGCCGCCAAGCGAAAGGGCAGCGCGATACAACTCGATCGCCTGAGCGGGGTCCTCACGGTAAATCATCCACATCTGCAGGGCGCCCAACTGAGCAATACCGTACTCGATGTAATAAAAAGGAACCTCGAAGAGGTGCAACTGCCGTTGCCACAACTTGGTGCGTTCCTGGTCAAGGCCCTCCCAGGACACATCCGGTCCATACAACCCATGGAGTTCCAGCCAATAGATGTCGCGCTGGTCGCGGGTGTGGTGCGGGTGTGTGTAGAGCCAATGCTGAAAGGCGTCAATGGTCGCGACCCAGCACAGCGTGGTCACAACACCCTCAAGGTGCAGACGCCGCGCTCGGCCGGCCTCCTCCTCGTTCAGGAATTCGTCAAGGAATGGATGGGCAATGAGCTCCATGCTCATGGACGCCACCTCGGCAAACTCGATCGGTGAACTGCGATACGCGAGCAGCGGCTCATCTCGGGCCAGCATCGAATGAAAGGCGTGGCCGGCCTCGTGCACCATGGTGTCAACATCTCGCATGACACCAGCGGCGTTCATGAAGATAAACGGTCGCCGTATGCGTTCACGGTCAGACTGGTAGCCGCCGGGCGCCTTTCCCTTGCGAGAGTCCAGATCGAGTGAATCGCCTTCCTGCATCGTGTCGAACAAGTCGCCAAGCGATGGATCCATGCGGTGGAAGATTCGGCTGGCGCCGGAGACGAGCTCGGCCTGTCCTGAAAAGGGCCGAAGCGGATCGCGGCCCAGCGGATCGACGTCAAGATCCCATGGACGCAACACATCGGTGTCCATTGAAACTCGGCGGCTTCTGTTCATGGAATGCATCAGCGGTACGGCATGCGCTCGGACACCGCGATGAAACTCCTCGCAGGTTGCCGGCGTGTAGTCAAAGCGGTGCTTGGAGCGGAAGGCCCACTCGCGGTAGTCGTCGAGGTCAGCATTGTCGGCCTTCGTGTTTCGCAGCGCAATCATTCGGTCGAAGATCTCATCCATCTTCTCGCTGTCTTGAAGCCTGCGAGAAGCCACCAGCCGAAAGGCCTCCTCGCGAACAGAACGATCGTTCAACTGCATGTACGGCGCCATCTGCGGAAGCGTCTTCTCCTCCCCGTCGAACTGCACTGTCATCGCCCCGCACATCTCGGCGTATTGCTGACCAAGTTTGGTCTCTTCGACTTCGAGCTCGATATTCTCCTCGCGGAACAACTTTACCTCTGCGTCCATGTTGCGCAGCATGACGCCAAAACGATCTTGATCGAGGTCATCGACAAATGGGCACTGCACGATGCAGCGATCCAATTTGAATGAGATGTCCTTGATCTTTGGTTCCATCTCCTCGACGAATCGGATGAAGGCAGCCTTGATGTCCTTGTCGTCCGTGTGGCGGGTCATCTCGATGTACAACATCGAATAGGCCTGGTCGACGGCGGCGTCGAGTTCGCTCCGATCGAGAAACAGCCCTTCCAGGCAGCCCTTACACTTGATCGTACGATCGAGCAGGGCCTGATACAGCGGTCCGATCTGCGTCCAGTCGGTCGCGTCGATATCGGCCGGAACAAAGTGGGTGTCAACGGGATACAGCGTCATTGTGGCGGGCATGGCAGTCTCCAGATCATTCAATAGATTCGAGTTGGCGGACGCCGATCCGCAGTGGTCGCGCGGGAATGGCGGGAAGATCGTGTGTGGCCTCAATGGCTGCGGCCAGAGCGCCCGCCTCCATTGATGTATCGCAGGTCAAGAACAGCGTCGAGCCGCTTCCGCTGACATGCACAGAACGGCCGGCGGTGTGTTCAATGGCGGTCAACTGTGCTCGAATTGCAGGCGACTCCTCGAGTGCCGGCTCGGCCAGGTCATTGAAGTATTGACCGCTGCTGACCGAGCCCTTGACCGCCTCGGAACGCAGCGGGCCGCCGCCGAGCGAATCAAATCGGCCATAGACGGCGGCCGTCGAGCAGCGGCATGCAGGGAAGAACAAGACAGCATGAAACTCAGGCAAGTGCTCGATCGGCTCAATGTGCTCGCCAAACCCGCCGACGATGGCGCTGCCGCCGCGCACGAGAAATGGCACGTCCGATCCAATCGAGCAGGCAATGTGCCGGAGTTCGTCATCTGCGAGCCCAAGCGCGAACAGCTGGTTGCAGGCCCGCAGCATCGCAGCGGCGTCGGAAGATCCACCACCGAGACCACCGCCGATGGGAATACGTTTCTCCAGCCGCATCTGCACGGGGAGTTGTCGGTTCGTAAAACGCTCCAGCGCCTGATGGGCCGCAACCGCAAGATCGTCTGTGATCCGCCAATCGATGTCGGAGCGCTGCTTGGCGTCTTCGTGCCACCGGATCGCATACCGCGAGATCGACTCGTCGGAGAGCCGCGTCACGTGCAGGTCATCAACGAGATCGATGGTCACCATCCACGAACTGATCGGATGCATGCCGTGGCCGCCGTCGGGCGTGCCGACGGAAAGGGCGAGATTCAACTTGGCCGGAGCCGTTTCGTGGATATGCGGGCGCATGGGAGCCACACAGGATAGAGTGTCGCGCTCACTCAGGAGGAGCCCAGACATGAGTATCCCGTGTACCACGACCTTTGACTTTGAGGGCCATCACATCACTGAATACAAGGGCCTGGTGCGCGGCATCGTAGTGCGGGCACCGACCATCAGTCAGGGCATCATGGGCGGCCTCAAGAAGATCGTCGGTGGCAAGATCGGGGCCTACCGCGAGATGTGTGAGCAGGCACGTGGCGAGGCACTGGAACACATGCTGGAGCACGCCGAAGAACTCGGCGCCAATGCTGTGGCCGGCCTTCGGTATGAGTCGTCTGAAGTTGTCGACTCGGCAACTGAAGTGTTGTGCTACGGAACGGCCGTCGTCATCGAACTGGCCTGATCACACGTCACGCCAAGGCACCACGTCAGTCGTGGACACCGCAATGTCACACTTCGGCAGCATCTCGGCCAGCCGCGTCTGCAGGTGCGGCAAGTATCCACGCTCTGTGTTTGTGTGACCCGCGAGCAGAACCGTGGTTCCCCGCTGCTGCGCAGCAAGCACATCATGGTGCCGCAGTTCGCCGGTCACAAAGAGCGTCGCGCCTGCCCGCTCCGCGGCGGTCAGCATGGATGCGCCGGCGCCTGGGCAGCAGCCAATCACCATGTGTTCTTGGCGACCGTCGATTCCTTCGGCGACTCGCACCGTTGTGACGCCGAGGTGCCGCTTCAGATCATCGATGATCTGGGAGCGTGCCCGCGGCTGTTCCAGCCGGATCAATCTGCCGCCACCGGTGTCCTGCATCGGTCGCGGCGACAGCGGTATGACGTGCACCGGTGGTTCTTCATACGGGTGGGCCGAGCGGAGCGCGGCGATGGCCGCGGCCAGATTCGCCTCGCTGCACACCATCATCAAGCAGGTTTCGTCGATCGACTCGAGCACGCCCGCTTCGCCCACGACGGGGTTGGTCCCAGCCTCACCCATAAACGTGCCGCGGCTATCAACCGCCGCCGAGCAGTGGGTGTAGTCACCAATCCGTCCCGCGCCCGCTGCGCTGATCGCGGCACGAACAGCATCGACATTGGCCCGCGGCACATAGGTCACGATCTTGACGGCCTCGGATCCTCCTAGTTCGCTCGCCGGCTCGATCGGGCTCACGTCACCCTCGCCCATGGCCCCAATCAGCCAGTCACTCATGCCGCCCTGCGCGGCATCGAGCGCGGTGTGCGGGCAATAGACCGCGATGCCCGCCTCAATCACGGCAAGCAGCAACGTCCCATCCGGTTCGTCATCCGTCACGCGCTCCCGGGGGTCGAAGATGATGGGGTGATAGGAAACGATGGCCGACGCGCCAGTATCCATCGCCTCTTCCAGCACCGCCGATGTGAGGTCGATGCACAGCGTGATCCTGGAGACGGCCGCATCACGCCGACCCACCAGCAGCCCGACATTGTCCCATTCCATGGCATGCGCCAGCGGGGCAATCGTTTCCATAGCCTTGCAAAGATCGATCATCGCTGGCATGCCGGAAAGGTAGCAGCGCGGCTGGAACGTCATCTCATCCTGACCGAACGGCGCTGAATTCCGCTCCCCCGCGAGCGGGGGGAACAATTGATCTGTTGCCGCACGCTCCAAACCGAACGATCAGTTCCAGAAGATCATCGGTGTTGACGATGTCCGGCGGTTCGACCAGATCGACACCCGTGGCGTCATGGCCCCAGCCAGACAACAGCAGCAGCAGGTCCGACACATTCACCAGATCGTCATCCCCGCTACAATCGCTCGTTTCCACACCAGAAGTCGGAGCCTGGCGTGACACACAAGGCCACCATGACCAGCACCAGCCTCAGCACGATTTCTGAGATTCTCGAGGACCTCCGCGGCGGCAAGCCCATTGTGCTGGTGGACGACGAAGGCCGCGAAAACGAAGGCGACTTCGTGGTGGCAGCCGAGCACATCGACGTGGCGGCCATCAATTTCATGACGCGGGTCGGGGCCGGATATCTGTGCGTGGCCATGGCGGGGTCGGATTGCGACCGACTTGATCTTGGACCACAGTCGCAGGTCAACACTTCACTTCGGTCAACCGCATTCACAGTGAGTGTCGACGGACATCCACGACACGGCGTGGGAACCGGTATCTCGGCCGCTGATCGTGTCAAAACGATTCAGATGCTTGCCGACCCAACCAGCCGCGCCGACGACTTTGTGCGTCCCGGTCACATCAATCCACTCCGCAGTCGCGCCGGTGGCGTGCTGGCCAGAACAGGACAAACCGAAGGATCGGTGGACCTGTGCAAACTGGCGGGGCTTCAGCCAGCTGCGGTCATCATCGAGATTGTGCGGCCCGATGGTGAGATGGCTCGCATGGACGACCTCGAACCACTGTGCGCCGAGCATGGAATCCGCATGTGCAGCGTCGAACAGATCATCGAACATCGTCTGGCCGAAGAGACGCTGATTCAACGTATGGATCCGACCCACGGCACGCCAGTGCAGACCCCATGGGGCACCTTTACGCTCATTGCCTTTGAGAGCCAGGTCGATCCGCAGCCACACATTGCGCTGTGCATGGGCGGCGTGGGCGAACTCGACGCGGACGGGCAGCCCATCGAGATCGATGAACCGGTGCTGGTTCGAGTGCATCGCCGGGATGTACTGGGAGACATCTTCGATGTTGGAGCATCACCCTCGGGCGATGTGCTGCGGGGCTCGATGCAGGCCATTTCCGAAGAAGGCCGCGGCGCGCTGATTTATCTGAGACCCGAGCACATGGGCGACAGCGCCCTCTCACAACTGCTGCACAAGGTTCGACGACCGGGCGATGACGATCCGGACCGACCTGACCTGACACGAAACAGTGGAGCCGGCGCCCGGGCCGTTCCCATCGACACACGGAATACCGGAACCGGCAGCCAGATCCTGCGGGACCTCGGACTGACCAACCTGCGGTTGCTGACAACGACGCCACGGACCTGGCCCGCCCTGCACGCCTTCGGGCTGAAAGTCGTCGAGCAAGTGGCGCCAATTCGCCCCGCGGTACGGTGAGTTCGCAGCCCCGTCCGCCCGACTGGGGGAGGGAACTACATCCGGCCGTTGCTGAGAATCATCTCCCGCAATGTCTCGGCAGCGCCATCTTCGTTGCCGATGGCGCCATACGATTCCATCACCACAAACGCAGCAGCATTCCGGACCGATCGAAGAAGATCGACATCGGTCACCATCGGCAAGAGCATTTCGATGCGATCCGTGGGATCAAGGTGCTCGCGGACCTGCCAGACGCCGAACACGGCCATGGCTTCCTGGTCTGAAAGTCGCGCCGCAACCTGCCTCGTCATGGCGATCTTCTCAGCAAATTGCCCGGCCCGCTCGAAGAATTCGTGGCCATCGTCCTCATCTCGCATCCTGTCGTGGTCGTGCCCTCGGTCGCCGTCGTGGTCGTGTCCTCGGTCGCCATGGCCCATCATGCCGTAAGGCCCGTGTCGATCGCCCATGCCACGATGTTCCTCGCCGCCGCGACCGGGCATCCACTGCCTCTCTTCGTCACCCATGAACATCATCATGATGTGATCCCGCCGGTCATCATCATCGCCGCCGCCGAGGTGCATATGGCGTCTGGTGCGATTGCCATCTTCGTCGTCCACTTCGATCACCATCTCGACCTTCACTTCGGGATGGGCGTCACCATTCATCAAACGATCGATCAGCGTGTGCATGTCGATACCGGCCTCATCCATCTCGGAAGCGATTTTGTGGAAGTCGATGCTGCCAAGGTCATCGAGATCGAGTTCCATGACTCGCCGTTCGCCATTGTGCTCGATCACGAGTGTGCCGCCGTCGTTCCCCATGTCGACCCGGACCTCGATCTGTTCTTCCTCGTCTGCAGCCCCCAAGGCGGCGCACACCATTGCATCGGGCGAAATCGCCGTCATGGCTCCTGCAAATATCGACGGCATCGCCATCCGAAGTTCCTGCTCTGCTGTCGGGGGCATCACTCCAAGATCAACTTCGGTTACGCCGCCCCGTTCATCAAGCATGACCAGCATCGAGCCACCATCCACTATCAGGCTGGTCGCTAGGCAATCCTGATCGGCCTGCTGCAGTGCGGACGCAAAGTGTCCAGCAAGACCGGTGTCGAAGACGTCGGCGGTTGGCGTCACAGCCCAGGCCGACAGTGTGGCGATCGTTGATCCGGCGAGCAAAAAGTGCATGAACTGATCTCCTTTGGAGCCTGGAGGGACCTGAGTGCGTGAGCGAGCAGCATATGACAACGGGCGAGACCAGATGGCCTCGCCCGTTGCGTGGTTTCTATTCACAGGAAACGCACACCGTGCGTACCCGTCGGTTCGCGCGGGTCAGTTGTGCGTTTCCCTGATGTGGTCACAAAAATCTATCATTGATCACCTCCTTGTCATCAGGCCCAGCCTTGCATGTCGGTCGCCGGAAGTGACTTCCAGCCGTCACGCTCTGACGCCTCCAGCGTCCCGAAGGCATGCCCGCCGCATGGTGGCATGCGGAGGGGTGACGGGGCCGCCTGGGCCGAGGACCTGTCCGGACCCTCGACGTCCGTCGCCACACTTCGTGTATCGGCCGGGCGGGTGGTCTGTGCGTGAATGAATTCGGAGCGACGTCGCCAACAACCTCGGAGCCTCAAACGACTCCTCTCGGTCGCGGCGCGTGCCTACATCCGATGCTCGCCCGGCATCTCATCGGGCACGCCACCGGCAAGGCCGTCAGGGTCTTCGTCGTAGTCGTACTCGTAGCTGAACTCGCCATCGGTGTCGCTGGTCGACTTGGCATCCTCGCCGTCCTCGCCCGACGCCTCCATGGCAGTCATTTGTTCCCACTCTTCAAGTGAGATCAGTACCTCGCGAGCGATGGACCCCTTGTGCTCGCCGAGAATGCCAGCCTGCCCCATCTGATCGACCAGCCGCGAGGCGCGGCTGTAGCCGATGGCCATGCGGCGCTGCAGCAACGAAACGCTGCCGCGACCAGACTCGATCATCACGCGAACGGCGTCATCGAACATCGGATCACGCTCGGACGGTTGACCGCCCACCTCGCCGACGCTGCCGGGTCGCAGTTGGATGAGTTGCCGCTCGAAGCTTGGCGATGCAACGTCCTTGAGGAATCGCACGACCTTGCGGCTCTCTCCGTCGTCAACGAGCGTTCCTTGAGCTCGGCGCACCTCTGGATCCCGTGGTGTGACCACCATCATGTCGCCATTGCCCAACAACAGTTCGGCACCCTTGGTATCAAGCACGATGCGGCTGTCCATGCCACTGGACACCTTGAAAGACATGCGGCACGGCATGTTCGACTTGATGAGGCCCGTGACGACGTTGGCCTGAGGGCGTTGTGTTGCGAGAATGAGATGAATGCCGACCGCTCGTGCCTTCTGGGCGATGCGAACGATCGACTGCTCGACTTCCTTGTTCGTCATCATCATGTCGGCCAACTCGTCGATGACAAACACAATGTAGGGAAGAGATCGTGGGATCTTGGCGTCTTCCAGATCGTTCTCGGGCTGGAATCGCTCCCGCTTGTCCTCGTCAGAGAGTTCATTGAATGACCGGATGTCACGGACGCCCGCCTCACGGAATATCTCGTACCGCTCTTCCATCTTGCGAACGGCCCACTCCAAGATCGCCGCCGCGCGGTTCATTTCGGTCACAACTGGGCAGGCGAGATGGGGGATGTCGCCAAACATGCTCAACTCGACCATCTTTGGATCGACCAGAATGAGCTTGACCTCATCGGGCCGCTTGAGAAAGAGCCAGGACATGATGATTGAGTTGATGCAGACGCTCTTGCCAGACCCGGTGGTCCCGGCGATAAGCATGTGCGGCATCTTGACGAGGTCCTCGACCAACGGCTCGCCACTGGCGTCCTTGCCGAGAAACATCGGGAGGATCATGCCCTCGGCCGCGCCGGAACTGATGAGCTCTCGCAAGCGAACTTTTTCGCGGCTCGGATTCGGAACTTCGATGCCAATGGTCGTCTTCCCCGCCATCGTCGGAACGATGCGGATATTCGGCGCGCCCAAGCTACGGGCCAAGTCGCTGGCGATGCTGTTGATGCGGGCGACGCGGGTGCCGGGGGCGAGCTGCACGGAGTACAGCGTCACCGTCGGGCCGGAGTCGATGCCGGTGACGTCTGCGTCGATCTCATAGGTCGTGAGCGCATTCTCAAGCGATTCGGCCTGATTTCGCACCATCGCCTCGGCCTTCTCCGAATAGCCGGTCTCGGGTTCGGCAAGCATCTCCACGGATGGGAACTCGTACCCCTCAAAGTCCTCGCGTTGGATGTCCTCATCCTTGGCGACGTCCTTCTTGCCACCAAACATGCGAAGCGGGAGTTTGGCGATCTTGTCCTTGAGCTGCGCCTTGGTCAATGTCGGGCGGGGCGCTGGTTCCTCGTCTTCTTCGTCTTCGTACTCGTACTCCTCGTCGCCTTCCGCTTCTTCTTCTTCCTCATCATCCTCGTACTCGTCCTCGACTTCCGGATCGTCCTCTTCATACTCGTCAAGCCACCCTTCGCCTGCTGCCTCATCTTCCGGCTCGGCGACCGCCGCGCCGCCCTCGGGACGCAATGAAAGCCGGGCGATCCAGTGTAAGTTGGGGCGGGGCGCATGTGCTCGAAGTTGTGTCAATCTCCGCCATGCCCAGCCCGGCAACGCGAGCATCACCTCATCGGCCGCAATCACAAGACCTACGACGAGCAACACAAATGCCATCAGCACCGTGCCCAGTGCGCCAAACTGTGGAGCCAAGGAGCCCGCAATAGCGTGTCCAACCAGACCGCCCGGCGCACCGGCCAAGCCGCCGAAGGTCGGGAAGACCGCGGCGTGCAGCGCCGAGAGCCCCACCGCCGCAACCACCAACCCGGTCGCCCGCAGTGGGGCGTAACTTGGTCGTCGACCAATCAGCGTCAGTACAAACCACACACCTATTCCGGACACGATGAGCCAAGCCCCGAGTCCGATGGTGTGGAGCGACCAATACGACACCGCCGCCCCGACCCGGCCGCCCAAGTTGGATATTGCCTCTGGATAGGCGGACACTGTGTGGGATGGCGGATCGGACGATGAGAAACTCACCAGTGAAAGCAACAAGAAACACCACACGCCCACCGCCACAACCCATCCGGCCCAAATGAGCGGACTGGCAGCGGGCTCGTGGGACGAGGCCCCATTGGATCCTCGGCGGGCGGTGGTGGAATTCGATCGACCCCGGGCACGAACAGTGGCTGTTGGTGGCATGACCACTGTTCATCGGCTCTCGGCGGGGCCAAGGACCAGCATTCCAACCCCGGAATACGGCGACACTTGCCGCATTATCGGAAGCCATCGGCCTCGTAGCCACAGTGCAAAGTGTGGACATCCACCCAATCTCACTTTTCGGGTTGGGGGCGAGGCCGTGGCGACGAGATCATGGGCCGCTGGGTGGGTGTCCGCAATTGTCTCGAAGGGGCGATTCTGGGACATCAGAGGCGATTGGGGGGTTCTGGCGGCACCATTGGGTGGGGGAATCAGCGACACTGCCCCGATGCAGGATGCCATGACATGGGCCGCCCTCCTCGGACGATGGATGGATCTGGCCAAGGCGGCAAGAGCCCTCGATGGCCACGACGACGGGCCCTGGCAGCGGGCGCTGCCCGCCATCATCACGTTCGAAGCACTCACCCAAGCACTGCCGCACCTCGCCGCGTTGTCGGTCGCAGAGCGGTCCTATGCACTCGTTCAAGCCGCCGTCCTGCTCGAAGCCAGGCGAAGCGAATTGGATGACGCCTTTGATGAGTGGCCCCCAGTCGTCACCGAGGCTGATGCAGCGGCGGCCGACGCCATTTCCCAGGCCCGCCGGAGTTTCGTCTGGACCATTCTGTGGGAGGGGCCTGGCCCGCTCGTGATGCCAGATATTCCGGGTGTACCGGCCCGAGCATCCGACGAAGGCGCGGTCGCCATGATGCGGCCGGGAACCCTCGCCCTTCCTGGGGAACCAGTGGCGTGGTGGGTTGGCCGCGACGAACCCATGCTGGCCCGTGGTGTGCTCGGATGCCAGGCGGTGCCGCTTGATCGGCCGCTGCAGGTGTGGCGATGCCTTGATTCAACTGGCCATGCCTGCGAAGATCGGGTTCGAGACTCCGACGACGACGATCCGAATGAGGGCATTCCCATGTTGGTGCCGTTGCTCGTTGGCGGATCACACATGGTTGTGCCAGAACTTCCGCCCAATTGGCCGCTCAACGATTCCAGAACGATCCAGCCACCCCCGCCCGTGCACTGGGATGCGCCGCGAGAATGATTCAGCGACTGAGTGTGGCGATCGATCGCACGGTCATGGTGCCCGATGCTTCGCTTTGACTGGCGATCACCATGCGATCGCGCAGATGCGGCGCATGCTCATCCCACAGTGCGTTGATGCGCGCCGGGCAATTGCACTGTTCCGATCGATGAAGCAGCACCATGTACTGAAGGTCTCGCTCCGAGGTGATGTCCAGCACGGCATCGAGGCTTTGCCGATTCGAGAGATGTCCGGCGCCACTCATGATGCGATTGATCAGAAAGGGCGGCCGATCGCTCGAGACCTGCATGTCGTGGTCGTAATTTGATTCGATGGCAATCGCGTCGAGTTGATGTCCGCGGAAGAACGACACCAGCGAGTCCTCTGCGCGACCAAGGTCGGTCGCCCAACCAAGCGTTGTGGCACTGTGACGAATCACATAGACCACGGTCCCATGTGTGTCATGTGGTGCCATGGCCGTGGAGATCGTTGTGACATCGTCCAATTCAATGGCATCGTGAAACGCGGAAATGCGAGGACGCGGGATGCCAGCATGCACAATGCGGTCTACATGCGAAGCATGAGCATGAATCGTGAACGCCCACGACACAATGGCGTTCTTCCACCCAACATGCAGGTGGTCGCTGTCGCCGTGGGTCAACAGCACATCGGTGACATCTCGGTGGCTCTGTCCACGAGCCTCCATGGCATGCCGTGTGCGGCGGGGCGAAATGCCCGCATCAATGAGCATGTGCCTCCCGGTTTCCTGCAAGTACAACAGGGCAGCATTTCCCCGGCTGCCGCTTGAGAGCACGTCGAAGTCAATCACCGGTTCGGTGCCGTGAAGCTGGATCGCGGTCGTGACAGATCCCCCGCTCAGACTGTTCGATGAAGTCGGCATACTCCAACGCGATCGCATCACCATCGGTTCGCAATTGCGCAATCACCGCGGGCATTCCAAGCTCACTTCGGTAGATGGTTCGGTACACATCGCGGCGGCGCGCAATGTCTTCGCGGGACATTCCAGAGCGTCGCATGCCGATCAGGTTCATGCCCGCAATGCGATTGATGTCTCTGGAAATACACCATGGTGGAATATCGACCGACGCGCCCGCGTGCCCCTGCATAAAGGCGCCTTCGCCGATTCGGCAGAACTGATGAATGGCGGCGCCGCCTCCCATGATGACGCGGTCGCCAACACTCACATGGCCGCCAAGGGCCGAACTGTTCGCCATTTGAATGTGGTTGCCCACCTGCGAGTCATGCCCCACGTGTGAGCAGGCCATGAAAAAGTTGTGGTCACCGATGCGAGTGGGTTCTTCCGTCTTCGCCCGGTGCCCGGTGAAACTTTCGCGAAAGGTGTTGTGACTCCCGATGATCAAGCCAGCGCCGGGGTCGGCTGGATTCCACCCGACATCCTGTGGCGGCGCGCCAAGCGCGGCCGCCGGCCAGACCGTGTTGGCCTTTCCCATGGTCATCGGCCCCGTCAGATAGCAGTTGGCGACCAGGTGGCACCCATCGCCAATGTGCACCGGCCCGATCGTGCCGTCGATGACGCAATTTGGCCCGACGACCACATCGTCACCGAGGCTCACCTCGCCCTCAATGACGGCAGATGCATGTATTGTCGCGGCCAGTTCAGGCATGTGGGCATCGTATCATCGCCCCTCCCCATGACCTTGAAACCACTCCATCTTGATGTCCGCAACCTCGGCCGCATGCCCTATGGCGAGGCATTGACGCTACAGCGAAGCATTCAACAGGAGGTCATCGCCGCTCGCAAATGCGGCGGGCATGCCGGTGTCCTGCTGCTGCTCGAACATGAGCCGCCGGTGATCACTGTCTCCCGACGCGCGTCGGCAGCATCACACCTGCTGGCAACGCCTGAAACACTGCGGGCCGCCGGCGTCGAAGTATGCGATACCGACCGTGGTGGCGACATCACGTATCACGGCCCCGGCCAGTTGGTGGTGTACCCCATTCTCGACCTCAACAGGCTCGGGCTCCGCCTGCATGGATACATGCGATGGCTGGAAGATCGCGTCATTGAAGCCCTCGCTCACTTTGGCGTCGCCGCCACCCGCGACAAAGATGCCACCGGTGTTTGGATCGGCACCAACAAGATCTGCGCCCTCGGCGTGCGCGTTTCACGGTGGGTCTCCATGCACGGCCTGGCGCTCAACGTTGATCCAGACCTCTCACACTTTGATTTGATCGTGCCATGCGGCCTGCATGGCCGCGGCATCACCAGCCTGCGGCGGGAACTTGGTGAGGCCTGTCCCGATATGGAGGCGGTGAAAGAGGTGTTGTGTGATGGGTTTGATGCGGCCCGTTGATGCTCCTCCGCCACGCGGGAGCGGGGAGTGGGCTACTCAATCCCCAGCTCATCCAACACCTCACTTGTGATGTCAATGTCCTCCGGATACCGCAGCACGCTTCGCAATCGAATCTGCAGCATCGCTGCCTGAAACGCGCCGGGGCCTGGCTGCACTTCAAAGGGATCGTCGGTTGGGATGAACCGGTGAACCAAGTCGATCTCAAGTCGATCTGCAACGACGTTGATGGCGTCGACGAGTTCGCGGTAGGCACGCTCCACCTGCTCGGCGCCGAGGGTGGCCTTGGCGACGCTGGCCTGTTGGATGAGGCGATCCCGCTGCTGCAGCAGACTTTGCCCCTCCTTGCTGATGGCTTCAAACTCCGAGTCCTCCGGCGTCAATCCCTCGATTCGCTCCTGCACCGACTTGAATGCCTCCATCAGCGCCTGCTGCGCTGCCTGAAGTTCTCCTTGAAGTGCCTCGTTTTCTTCAATGAAGGAATCTCCCTTCAGCAGCGCCGACAACGCCTTTCCGATGTGCACGTAGCCGGCACTGTACAACCGCTTCTGCGGCGAATCGCCCCAGGCAAGCCGCTTGTCGGCGACTATGAGAGTCAGCGACTCGGCATCCTCGTTCTCAAGCGTCACCGATGAAGCAGGCCCCAATGTCGGCGCTTGTGCCTTGTCGTCGGCTCCGACCTGTGGCATGAATTTGTCAATGAGCAAGAGCGATGCCACAGAGAGCGCGACAAGCATGGTGAGTCGAGGCAGAGTGCGTTGGTTCATGAAGATCGCTCCAAGTTGGTTACTCTGAGGTGTCGAGGATGGACAGGAATGCTTCCTGAGGAATCTGCACGGAGCCAACTGACTTCATGCGTTTCTTGCCCTTCTTCTGCTTCTCAAGCAGTTTGCGTTTCCGCGTCACATCGCCACCGTAGCATTTTGCGGTCACGTTCTTGCGAAGGGCTTTGACCGTCTCCCTCGCAATGATCTTGCCGCCAATGGCCGCTTGCAGGGCGATCTCAAACTGATGGCGGTCAATCTGCTTGCGGAGTTTCAACAGCATCCCCCGCGTTCGCTTCTCGGCATTATCGCGATGGCAGATCATGCTGAGTGCCTCCACCGGCATGCCATTGACGAGAATGCTCACCTTCGCGAGGCGTTCGGCGCGGAACTCGATGACTTCGTAGTCCATGGTCCCGTAGCCTCGCGTGATCGACTTCAGTTTGTCGTAGAAGTCATAGATGATCTCGGCAAGCGGAATCTCGAAGATCAGCATCTGCCGACCTTCGGAAATGAATTGCTGCGTTTGGAAGATTCCGCGGCGGCCGTCGCACAGACTCATCAGGTCGCCAATGTTGTCATCCGGACAGATTATTTCGATCTTGACAATCGGTTCTCGGATTTCTGCAATCTGGGATGGATCGGGCAAGTCGGCCGGATTGTGGATCTCGATGAGTTCGTTGGTGGTGGTCTGAATCTGATAGGTCACCGTCGGCGCAGTCTGCACGACTTCGACGCCGCCCTCCCGCTCGAGTCGCTCCTGCACAATCTCCATGTGCAAGAGGCCAAGGAAACCGCACCGGAATCCGAAGCCGAGCGCCTCGGAGTGCTGCGCTTCAAAGGTGAACGACGCATCATTGAGCCGAAGTTTCTCGATCGCCTCACGGAGCGCCTCGAAGTCACTCTTCTTGCCGGCTTCGGCAGTCGTTGATGGATAGAAGTCGCAATACACCATCTGCTGCGGCTCTTCATAGCCAGGCAGCGGCTCCGGGGCGGGATTCTTCTCGTGAGTGATCGTGTCGCCGACGCGGACATCTTCGAGGGTCTTGATCGCAGCAACCATCCAACCCACTTCGGAAGTTCCAATCGACTTGACCTTTTCTGGCTGCGGTGTGTTGCGGCCAAGTTCTGTGACGGTCCAAGTCGTCCCCGTGCCCATCATGCGGATTTTGTCACCCACTTTCAGTTCGCCATCGAACACGCGAATGTACACAATGACACCGCGATATTCGTCGTAGTGGCTGTCGAAGATGAGCGCCCGCGTCTGTTCCATTTCGGCTGGGCGTGGGTCCGGCAGGTCACGGCAGATACGATCGAGTAGTGCGTCGATGCCTTGGCCGGTCTTGGCCGACACTGAGATGCAATCTTCTGCGGGAAGGCCGAGCACCGACTCGATCTCCATGGCGACACGGTCTGCATCCGCAGCGGGGAGATCAATCTTATTGACGACGGGAATGATCTCGAGGTCGCTCGCGATGGCGAGATAGGCGTTTGCCACAGTCTGGGCTTCGACGCCCTGCGTACTGTCCACAACGAGCACCGCGCCCTCGCAGGCAGTCAGTGCCCGGGAGACTTCATAGGTGAAATCCACATGTCCAGGAGTGTCGATGAAGTTGAGTTGATAGTCGTCACCCTCGTATTCATGGTGAACCGTGACGGCCGAGGCCTTGATCGTGATACCGCGCTCACGTTCGAGATCCATTGAATCGAGCAGTTGTTCGCGGGCCTCTCGCTCACTGACGGCCTTGGTGGCCTGTAGCAATCGATCAGCCAACGTGCTCTTGCCGTGGTCGATGTGGGCGATGATGGAGAAGTTGCGAATGGGCATGGAGGGTTTGGCTGGGCCCGCTGGGAATCGAGATTCAAGGGTGAAGCCGTCCAGTATAGGTGGCGGGTGGGATTCGTTACTAACATCACGCGCATGATTATCCATGCCATATGCCTGATACTGGCGATGCAAAGCGTCGCCCAATCGGAACGCTCCGGCATCGTGAGCTCGCCGGCCCCGGCTCTCAGCGGCGTCCAGTGGATTGATCTCGGCGACCGGCCACAACCTTCCATTCGCCACGGCGAAGTGACGTACCTGTTCTTCTTCCAGTCGTGGTGCCCAGGCTGCCACAGCCATGGCTTTCCGACGCTGAAAGCCCTCCAAGAGCAGTTCAACGGACGGGTGAACTTCATCCCCATCCAGACCGTGTTTGAAGGCTTCGGCACGAACTCCCCGCGTCGCGGCGTCCGTGACGTTGAGTCGTTCGGATTGAATCTCCCGGTCGGTCACGATGGAACTCAAACCGCGCCTTCTCCACTGCTCCGCGCCTACCGCGGCGGCGGCACACCATGGACCATCATCGTCGATCGACAGGGCATCGTCCAATTCAATGGGTTCCGGCTCTCGGTCGATCAGGGGAAGAAGATCCTCACAAGGCTTCTTCGGGAACCCACCTACGAGCTCCTTCCCAAGAAGCGCGGGGGACAGGAACTCGTCGGCACGACGCTGAGTCAACCAACTTTCGGACCGTTCTCTGCCCCGCTCACACTCTATCGTTGGTGGACAGATACATGCCCCTACTGCGAGGCGAGCCTTCCGGCGCTTGATGCGCTTCGCGCGAAGTACCAAGACCGCGGGCTTCGTGTGGTCGGTGTGTACCACCCCAAGCCGCCCTCAAAGAAGATCTCGCTGGACCAAGTGCAACAACAGGCGGCGGAACGCCACTTCAAGGGCGATGTCATCATCGACGGCGATTGGTCGCAACTGCGAAAGTGGTGGCTCAACGACGGTGAGAAACGTGCGACCAGCGTGTCCATCCTCGTCGACGCCAAAGGCGTGGTGCGATTCGTCCATCCAGGTCCGGTGCTCTTTCCAAGCGGCGACCCGAAATTCGCCCGGGAGAACCGCGACTTTCAATTGCTCGATCGAGCCATTGACCAGTTGCTGCCGCAGCCAGACAGCAATGCGATCGCGTCACAAGATTGACTGCACAGTCGGTTGCGGGGGGGGGCATTCTCAGACCCCGCTACTGGCAGGACCGCCTCTCTCAACTCCATGTCGCCTCAAGAACCCGCATCCAGTTGCCGTGGGTCAATCGCACGAGGTCTGGTTCCTGCCATCCGCGGCTGCGAAGCAGGTCGATCAGGCGGGGGAGACCGGCTGCATCGCTGAGTTCGTCGCACATGGTGGCGCCGTCGAAGTCGCTTCCGAGAGCGACGTGGTGGATGCCGCAAACAGCCACGATGTGCTCGATGTGCTCGGCCAATCGAGTGAGCGGCATGTCCGGCTCAAACCGCCCATCGCCTCGCAGATCGCCGGTGAAGAAATTGCAGCCAATCAGGCCATCGGTCGCGGCGATCATGCGAAGTTGCGTGTCGTCGAGGTTGCGAGCACTGCCGCAGATCGCATGGCACCCGCAGTGCGTGGCGACCAGCGGCTTGGTACTGATGGCAGCGACGTCCATGAAGCCGGCGTAGTTCAGGTGTGAGAGGTCGATCATGATGCCGCGTTCGTTGCAAGCGGCAACGAGCGCCTTCCCGGCATCGGTCAACCCGGGCCCGATGTCATTGGTGCTTGGCCAGCCGAAACGGATGCCGGTACCAAACACGTTGGGACGCGACCACACAGGGCCGAGGCTGCGGAGACCTCGCGCATACAGATCTTCAAGTTCATGCAGATCGGGCGAGATCATCTCGCAGCCTTCGATGTGCAAAATGAGACCCAGTCGGTTGTCGACGACCGAATTTTGCACATCCCCAACAGTGGTGCACAGTCGCAGCTCGTCGGGCGCCGCCGCCAGTAGTTCGTCCAGGCAGTCCAGCAGCCGGGCGGTTTCGCTCGCAGCCCACGCGTGTTCGATGGCCGGCGGCGTGAAGGACCACGATCCATCGTCGCCGCGAGGTGGTTCGTCGGACGGGTTCTTGATCTTGGAGCGGATGTAGATGGCAAAGAAGCCGGCCGCAAAGCCGCCGGCTCGGGCTTTCTGCAGATTCAAATGGCCTTCGCCGCAGCCGTCGAGAAAGGCCGCAGCGCCGCCACCGTCCTCGCCGAAGATGCGGGTCAGCGTGTCATTATGACCATCGATGATTGGAAGCATGGCCGAGCATACCGCGCGCCGACCGGTCAACCTGCCGAACAGGCGCCCCATGAGTTGATCAAGTGCAGGACATCATCGCTGTCGACAAGGAGGTCCCGTGTGATGTCCTCGCAGGCGCCCTCGTACCAGTTTCCGAGCAGGTGCAGTAGATCGTGCACATCAACCTGATCGTCTCCGGTGATGTCCGCGGCGCAGGCGCCATCTGGTAACGCGTCGCTGATACCGTCGGCATCGATCGTGAAGCTCGGGATGTGGGCCTGCACCGTGACATTGAGATCGTTCCTGCCTTGCAGCAACAGAGATCCCTCAAGCGAAGCACCTTCGCCGACGAGTGTGAACTGCGCAATCACAACACCGTGTCCACTCCGTCCACAGCCGTCGGTGAACGTCGTGGCATCGCCCTGCGAATGCTCGAACGTCACGAAGACCGTGCCATTGTCGGCCTCAAGCAGCGTCCCGGATTCGTCAAAGGACGACCAGTCAATTCCGATGTCATTGAGATCGTTCGAGTTACTGCTCAGGGCGCCAATCGTCAAGTAGCTGTCCCATTCGAGTTCTGGAACCAGCGAGAAGAAGCCTTCGTTGATCTGTTGGCTCGTGGGACCACCGAACTCGTTCTGATAGAAGGCGCCGCCAGTGACCTCGAAGCGCATGCCAACCTCGGTGTTACCAACAACGGCTTCGATCCGCCAATTCTCCGGCGTTACGGCCCAGAGTCGAAAGGTCCGGTTGGTATCTTCACTGGGTACGAGGTCATCACCCACGACCTCGGCGGCAAGCCCGATCTCGCTAGTCACCTCAAAGGTGCCAGCCGACACCGGCATGGCCGCGGCGCAGGCCGCGATGATCATCGGTATGGATGCGAAGTGCACGGAAAATCTCCTCCCGGTCATTCTACGACCGGAATCACATCACTGATTCAACCCGAATTCGGCATCCAAGACAAGTGAATCATTGTCGGATTGTGATAGAGCCGCGGTTCACCCGCCAGACCGCGTCACTCAGTGGCGCAGGATCCCCATGAATCGAGGACCAACAACATGTCATTGATATCCACCCGCAAATCGCGCGTAATGTCTTCGCACGACCCATCATTCCAGTGCTCGAGCAGATAGAGCAGGTCGATGACATCGACCTGGGAGTCACTGGTGAGGTCAGCAGCACACAAGATCTGTGGAAGGGCATCACACACGCCGTCTGGATCGACCGTGAAGCTGTTGATATGGGCCTGGAATGTGGCCCCTTGTTCGTCGTGACCTTGCAGCAGGACAGACCCCTCAATCGAGGCGCCCGCGCCAACCACAGTCAACTGGGCAATCAAGACACCGTTTCCAGCGGTACCACATGCATCCGAGAACGGAGCAGCCGCCCCCTGCGAGACGGTTGGCAACACGAACATCGAACCATTGCTGGAGTCAATCCGACTTCCAGAGGCCTCGAACCCTGTGAAGTCGATCCCGATGTTGCTGAGCTCGTTCTCGGTATTCGTAAGCAGCCCGATCGTCAAGTAACTGTCCCACTCAAGGTCCGGATCAAGCGCGAAGAAATTCGAGTGAATGGAGGTGCTGGTCGAACCTCCGAAACCGTTCTGATAGAAGGATCCACCCATCGCTTCGAACCGCAGATCAAGCTGCGAGTTGCCCGCCACCGCATCGATGCGCCAGTTGTCCGGCATGACGGCCCAAATCCGGTACGTTCGATTCACGCCAATGCCCGGCACAAGATCGGAGCCAACCAGTTCAGCAGCGATGCCCACCTCATCGGTGGTGTAGAACCAACTCGCACTCGCTGGTGTGGCCATGGTCATGCCGCAGAGGGCAGCGAGCGTTGATACGAATGAATGTCGCATGGTGAAGTCTCCTCCCAGCCAATCCATGGCGGGGACGGATCCTCTCATCGGACCGTCGTCAAAGACGATTCAATCGGAAATAGGCAATGAAACCACGCGGTGGCACTCGGATTCCGGTCGCGCCAGTAAGTCGTAGTCGTCACTTCCGATAATCCGGCACCGGACCAATTCCCCGATCGAAGGGGGTGTCTTGGCGTGCACAATGGTCTTGGCATCCACCGCTGGGGCCTGATGGTAGCAGCGGCCCGACCAGCGGCCTGATGCACCCGCCTCGGAACCGTCGATCAACACATCAAACACCAACTCCTGCTCGGCAACGTAGGCGGCATTCTCAAAGGCGATCTCCTGCTGCAGCAGCATGAGGTCGGCTTCGCGGGCCCGCTTGAGATCGTCATTCACGCGCAGCGACGCATCCGTGTCGAGTGTGCCCGCGACCGTCCCCGCCTCGGGGCTGTACTGAAAGACGCCCATGGCATCAAACTGAACGCGGTCGACGAATGCCAGCAACTGCTGATGGTCCTCATCGGTTTCCCCCGGGAAGCCAGTGATAAGGGTTGTTCGCAGCGCTAGCCCTGGAATGCGATCCCGCAAGCGATGCACCAACGCCTCTTGCTCGGCCGCCGTGACATTGCGGCGCATCGCCTGCAGCATGCGGTCACTGGCGTGTTGCAGCGGCATGTCGATGTAGTTGACGATGTTCGGAAGCGACGCAACGGCATCGATCATGGCATCGGTGAAGTTCGTCGGATACGCATACATGAGCCGAATCCACCCGCCGCCATGGGCGGCGGCCACGCCGTCCAGAGCAGTCAGTAGTCCGACCAGCCCAGACGCATCTCCGATGTCATAGCCCCAGCTCGTTGTGTCTTGCCCGATCAGATTGAGTTCAAACGCGCCGCTGGCCATCATCGCGTCGGCTTCGGCCACGATCTTCGCAAGCGGCTTGCTTCGCATCTTGCCGCGAATGGAGGGGATTGTGCAGAAGGTGCAGTTCTGGTTGCACCCTTCGCTGATGCGCAGATACGACCAGTGCCGCGGCGTCAGTTGCACGCGATTCGCATCGTTCTCGTAGTACCCGATGCCCCGACCATCGGCCCCCTGCACGGTGAGGTCGGTTGTTTCGAGGCCCCTGGACTTGGCCGCGACCAAGGCATTCGCCGCGATCCAGTATTTGGGCGCGTCGTCCAGGTTTCCATCGTCAACCACTTCGCCGGAGACGGCCGAGCGAATGTGGTCGCGATCAAAGACACCGAGCATGGCGTCAATTCCAGGCGCCCACTCGAGCATCTTGGCGCGGTGCCGCTGCACGAGGCACCCAGCGACGATCACACGCTGCAACTCACCCGAATTTTTGCGAGCGATCGCCTCGTGAATAACGTCCATGGACTCTTCCTTAGAGGCCTCCAGAAAGCCGCAGGTGTTGATGACAATCGCGTCCGCCTGCCCGTGATCCGACACCAGTTGGTATCCGGCTGACACCAGATCGCCCAACATCGCCTCGGAGTCCACAAGATTCTTGGGGCAGCCCAGGCTGACGAACGCGACGCTCTTGATTGATTTCGTTGCCATCAGTGGATCCGGCTCATTGGTAGAGCCTGTGCAATGCGATGTACGAGGCGACCGTTTCGGTGACATCATCTCCGAAATCCGCTGCAGCCGCGCGGACCCGGGTGCTTGTTTGATTCATACGTGGAAGGTTCAGCATGCGCCGCTCCCATTGTGCCGCAGCCGCCTCGCCATGGATGCTCCGAATGTCCGCCAATATCCCCGCGGGGTCATCATCGCCACGGACCATGACAACCGGCTCGGCCACGTTCACAATGTCCTGCCACCGATACCACCGATCGAACGCGCGAACCTGATCGGTCCCAATCAGCAGTCGAAGTGAAAGCGAGGGATCGATTTCATCGCGGAGTGACTCCAGTGTGTCAATCGTGCGTGACACGCCGCCACGGTCAAGCTCGCGGGTATCGATCTCGACGCCGTCGATGTCCGAAGTCGCCAGCCGCAGCATCGCAAGACGATGCTTGGCTGCCGTCGGAGGCGTGTCGGTCTTGTGCGGACTGACAGCTGCTGGCACAAGGATCAATCGCGACGCGGCGATTGATTCTGCTGCACGTGGGGGAAGCGTGCTGTGCGCCAATGTCGGAGGATCAAACGAGCCACCAAAGACCAGCACCGGGCCACCCGGGATCAGTCGCACGGTCTGCTCACGACGCGGACTTGGGCAAACTGGCGATGGCCCTCTCGTCCGCCGTGGTAGCCGTAGCCGCTCTGGCAGGCACCGACCCATGGCGTTCCGGTGGCCCCGCCGCAGCCCTGATTGACGCCCACCATGCCCGCGGTCAATCGACGTGCAACCTGCTCGGCCTCCGCATCGCCAAAGACAGCGGCGCCCAGTCCGTAGGGAGTGTCGTTGGCAAGCCGCACTGCCTCATCGGCATTTCCGACGCGAACGATGCAGGCAACGGGGCCGAAGGTCTCGTCCATCATGATCGGCATGCTGTGATCCAGGCCAGTCAAGACCGTCAGCGACACGAAGTTGCCATCCATTGGTGTGTCGCCATAAGCCACTGTGGCCCCGTCGGCCTTGGCCCGCTCGAGTTGGGCGAGCACGTGGGCTTTCTGTTCGGCGCTGACCATCGGTCCAATCTGCACACCTTCATCGGCGCCATTGCCAACAACCAATTCCGAGGTCTTCTGCACGACGGCCGCCTCGAAGGCGTCGGCGATGTTCGACTCGACGTAGATGCGCTCAGTACTCACGCAGACCTGACCGCAGTTTCGGAAGGAGTTGCGGGTGGCAAACGAAGCGGCCGCTTCAACATCGGCATCGTCCAGCACGATCATCGGATCCTTGCCGCCCAGTTCGAGCACGACTCGCTTGAGGTCTTTGCCGGCGGTCGACAGAATGTGCTGGCCTGCGGCGCGGGAGCCCACGAACCCGATCAGGTCGCAGTCCCCGGCCACAAGTGCCTTGCCCTGCGTATCGTCGCCCTGCACAATCTGTAGGACATCGGGCGGAAGGATTTCGTTGAAAGCATCCACGAATGCCTGACCGACCAGCGGCACCATCTCGCTTGGCTTCATGACCACGGTATTGCCAGCGGCAAGCGCGGGCATCACGATCTGCAGCACCATCAGGAACGGGAAGTTCCAAGGTGTGATTGCCACGCACACACCGAATGGGTCGTGGTACAAGGTCGAGCAGGTCTGCCCATCCCCCACGTCTTCGGGTGTGAGCGCTTGAGCGATCTCGTCAAGCTTGGCGTCCATGCCGCCGATGCCGTACTGCACTTCGCCGATCCCCTCGGCGAGCGGCTTGCCCATCTCCGCGGTAATGAGCGCGCCAATCGCGTCGGCCCGCCCTTCGAGCACCGGAATGATGCGCTTGAGGGTGCCAACGCGCTGGTCAAGTGACATGGCAGACCATGCCGCTTGCACTGCGTGGCTGCGTTGAAAGATCGCGTCGATGGTGTCGACGGGCGTCACTGGGACGGTGCCCACAACGTCGCCGGTGGCTGGGTTGGTGGACGTGAGTTCGGTCATAGTGATAGTGGTCATAGGACCGCCCATCCTACCCGACCGCTGCGTTGTCGATCAGGCGTACCCTGCCGAGAGTCGCTGCAATGAGCGCCCGCATGGCGTGGCCGGGTTTCGGCGCTGTCAGCGAGGCGGCATCGCGCACGACGGCGTAGTCGACCGCGAGCTCCGACTCGAGCAGCACCTTCATCATGGCGGCTTCCGCGATCGTTGGCTCGAGACCATGCGAAGCATGAATCGCGAGAGAGAGTGCCTTTGCTCGGTGCCGATCATCGCTGGAGAGGTGCACATTGCGACTACTCAGCGCGAGCCCATCCGCTTCACGCACGGTCGGCACGCCGACGATCTGAAGCAACGGCCAGCGATCCGCATGAACCCGCGTCATCGCCTCCACCACCTTGAGTTGCTGCCAGTCCTTCTCGCCGAAGAATGCCAGCGACGGCTTCGTCAGATCAAACAGTCTCGCCACAACCCCGCACACGCCGTCGAAGAAGTGGGGCCGGTGGGCATCTTCCAGCCCCGGCTCCGTCGCCACCCCAGGAAGCGGCGGCGTCCAGATGACCTCATCTGGTGGGTACACCACGTCCACCGTCGGCGCAAACACCGCTGCGGCGCCTTCTGCGCGGGCGATGTCCAGATCCTGCTCAAGGGTCCGGGGGTATGCGTCCAGATCCTCATGTGGGGCAAACTGGGCCGGATTGACGAAGAGGCTGACCAGCACCGGCACCCCGCGATCGGCCGCTGCGCGAATCAGCACCCGATGCCCCGCATGCAAGGCCCCCATCGTCGGAACCAACGCGCCGCCGGTACACAGTTGGAGGTCGGCGATGTCGGTGATTACCTGCATGGAGCCGCAGGGTAGGACAAGGGGTCGGGTACCGTAGCGCCGCTGCCCATGATCACCGCCCCCGTCTACCTCGACAATGCCGCCAGCACCGCGATTGACCCGCAGGTGCTTGAGGCGATGCTGCCGTGGTTTGTCCAGCGGCCCGCCAATCCGTCGGGCCGGCATGCCGCTGGGCGGGAGGCCGAGGCGGCGGTGGAACACGCCCGCGCACAGCTCGCCCACATGCTCGCCTGCGAGTCGAAGGCCGTGACGTTTACGGCCTCGGCCACCGAAAGTTGCAATCTCGCATTGAAAGGCCTGATTCGACCGCGGCTGCGGCGGGGTGAGCCTGTGCACATCGTCAGCTCGGCCGTTGAGCACTCGGCCGTCCTCGATCCGCTGCGGCGGCTGGAGTGCGAAGGTGCCTCGGTGGACCTGACGCCGCCCACGCCCGGCGGCTGGATTGATCCGGCCGAAGTCGATCGCCGACTCCAGGATGACACGGCGCTTGTCAGCATCATGTGGGTCAATAATGAACTTGGCACCATCAATGACATCGCCGCAATCGGCGAGCGGTGTCGTGATCGCGGCATTCTGTTCCACTGCGATGCAAGTCAGGCGGTCGGAAAGATTCCTGTAGATCTATCCACTGTGCCAGTTGATGCGGTGAGCCTGTGCGCGCACAAGATGTATGGACCCAAGGGGGCCGCGGCCCTCGTGCTGCAAGGCCGCGCTGTTGGCAGACCACTCGAAGCACTGATCGAGGGAGGTGGACAAGAGCGTGGACTTCGAAGTGGAACGCTTGATGTGCCTGGGCTGGTCGGGTTCGGCGCGGCGGCTGCGCGGGTATGCGAAGTACTCCACGATGACTTTGAGCGGATCGCGAAACTGCGAGACACGCTGCAAGCAGCCATTCTCGCGGCGCATCCCGATGCCATCGTCAACGGCGAACTTGACCGGCGCGCCCCCCACATCCTCAACATCACCATCCCCACCAGCGGCCCGGAACCGCTCATCGACCAATTGGCAGGTGTGAACTGCTCGGTTGGGGCTGCCTGCCCATCGGCCAAGGGTGAGCCGAGCTATGTGTTGACGGCGATCGGACTCGGGGCAGAGGCGGCCGCGGCGACCGCCCGGCTGAGTCTTGGGCGGACCACCACCGACGAGGACATACGGAAGGCTTCAGACGCCTTCAGGCTCATTGGCCGATGAGATCAAATTTTTAAGTGGATGGCATGTGGATAACCCACGCTCATCCGCCGAATCATCAACGCAAGTTGCATGTTTACAACATGTTGCGAAAGTCCTTGGCTTTGGGGGCGGACTGGACGGATGTCACTCAGGCAGCGGCCCACACCCAACGCCCGCCGGCACATAGTCCGTTTCGCCGGGCAGCCTGATGTTGACCTGGGCGCACTGAATCATGCTGTCGTGTGGCCGCCAATAGGCGGTGACTAGCGTCGGTTCCAACGGACCCCGGGTTGCCCCAGCAGCCGTGATCCACAGCACCGCAGTATCCCCGGCCAATTTGCTGCGGTCCACCGTCAGGGTCCATCCAGGTCGCGGCGCCTCGTATCGAACCACCGCGGTGCCGTCTTGGACGCCAGTCCGTACCGGACCGCCAGCCCAACCTTGCACACTGCTCACCGTGCCGCAGCCCCCAACCTCCGCCACAACGATCGCCATCGAAAGGACGGCCTTCATGTCGCGGCACCAGCAGCGTCGCCCACTTCGATCCCGAGCGCCTCTGCCATCATGGCGCCAAGATCCGCCGGAGAGTCGCTCACGTGCACGCCACTTCCGCGAAGCGCCGCCATCTTGGCCGGCGCGGTGTCGCCAGCGCCGCCGATGATGGCGCCGGCGTGTCCCATCCGCTTGCCAGGCGGTGCCGTGCTGCCCGCAATGAATGCCGTCACTGGCTTTCGCATGTGCTCAGCGATCCAACGACCCGCATCCGCCTCGTCGCTTCCGCCGATCTCGCCGATCATCACGACGCCATCGGTGTCAGGATCTTCGTTGAACAGGTGCAGCAAATCGATGAATCCGAGCCCACGGACCGGGTCACCGCCGATGCCAATGCATGTGCTCTGGCCGATACCAAGCACGCTAGTCTGCCACACCGCTTCGTAGGTCAATGTGCCACTGCGACTGATGATGCCGACGGCCTTGCCGGTGGAGGCATCTTCGCGAGCCGTGTGAATGTAGCCTGGCATGATGCCGATCTTGCAGCCGCCCTCGAAGGTCGCATTGGGACCCTCGCCGGACACGCGCCGTCCTGGGGTCATGATGCCGGGACAGTTCGGCCCGATGAGCACGCTTTCTGGATAACCCTCAAGCCGTTTGCGAACACGAATCATGTCCTGCACCGGGATGCCTTCGGTGATGCAGCAGATGACGCCGACACCCGCATCGGCTGCCTCGAGAATCGAGTCACCGGCAAACGGCGGTGGAACAAAGATCATGGAGGCGCCGCAAGTGGTCGCCGCGACTGCTTCCGAAACCGTGTCGAAGATGGGCAGGCCATTGGCATCCTGCTGGCCGCCCTTGCCAGGCGTCACGCCACCAACCATGCGGGTGCCGTACTCCAGACAGCCCTTGGTGTGGAACGAACCGGACGTACCAGTGATGCCTTGGCAGATGACTGTGGTGTTTCCGTCGACGAGAATGGACATGGTGGGGAGTTCCCGATTGACTTGGCGTACGGTGAAAATGGCTCCGGGGTCACGCAGGGTATCCCAAACCTCGGTGCCTTGGCACATCCATGTTGGGCTGGGCCTCTACACTGCCCGAATGTCCACGACGGCCAAACACACACCCGCGCAGCGTGGAATGACCTACGCAGAAGCCGGCGTCGACATTGATGCCGGCGACCGGCTCGTAGACCTCATTAAGCCGGCTGTTCGCCGTACCCACGGCCAGCGGGTCATGGGACAACATGGCGCCTTTGCGGGGATGTTCAGGCTCGACTTCAACGAGACGATCTTTCAACGGAACTACAAGGACCCCGTCATGGTGGCCTGCACCGACGGCGTCGGAACCAAGGTCAAACTCGCCACCGAACTCGGCATCCTCAATACGGTCGGTATCGACTGTGTTGCGATGAACGTGAATGACCTGATCGTTCAGGGTGCCGAGCCGCTGTTCTTCCTGGACTACCTCGGTCTGCACACACAGGACCCAGAGACCACGGCGGAGATCGTTGAAGGCGTCGCGCGGGGATGTGAAATCGCCGGGTGCGCCTTGCTCGGCGGAGAGTGTGCCGAGATGCCGGACATCTACTCCGAAGGCGATTTCGACATCGCCGGCTTTGCGGTCGGCGTCGTGGAACTGCACCGAGCCATCGATCCGGTCCGCGCGCAGGCGGGCGACGTGCTAATCGGACTTCCCAGCAGTGGCGTTCACAGTAATGGATTCAGCCTCGTTCGCCGCATCATCTCCACGCGAAAGATTCGCCTCGACCGCGCTCACGCCGATCTTGGTGGCGCGTCGTTGGGCGTAGTGCTGCTGGAGCCAACCCGCATCTACGCGCAACCGATTGTCAAACTTCTGCGGCGGTACCGGGTCAAGAAGGTGGTCAGCGCGATGGCGCACATCACGGGCGGCGGATTGCCTGGAAATATCCCTCGCATGTTGCCACCGAAACTGGATGCGGTGATTGACCTCCGCACCTGGGAGGTGCCTCCAATCTTCGATTTCCTGCAGCAGCGTGGCGATGTGGATCGTGATGAGATGTACCGCGTATTCAACATGGGCATGGGCTATGTGCTGGCGGTCAGGCCAAGCTTTGCCGACTCGGCCGTACGGCAACTCAATGACAGCGGAGAGTCGGCGCGGATCATCGGTCACCTTTCCAAGGGAAGCGGTGCCGTCAAGATGAAGGGATTGTGATGCGGCATCTGATTCTTGCTGGCATCCTCACACTCACAGCGGGACAGGCCACCGCAAAGGACCCAAGTGCCGGCGATCTGGATGCGTCTGAAGCCATCGCCATGGCCGAAGCACCGCTTCGTATGGACTTTCATGTCGGCACCTGGCTCGTGCGGGCCAAAGGCACCGGAAGCAACGGCGGCAGCGAACTGGAGATCGGTGACACAGGATCGACGATGGGGCTGGGCAATCTTGAGGCACTGCTCCGCGGCGAGTTGACCATCGGCAAAGGTGAGTGGTCGGTGCGAGCCATGGGCACGCACGGGTCTTGGAGCGGCGACGGGCAAGTCGATTCCGTCACCACGTGGGGCGGAGTCCCGTTGGTTCCCGGAACAAACTACGCCAGTTCGCTGGACATGACCTGGCTTGCCTTTGAGGTGCACTGGGATCACCTCACACTGCAAGGCGACGGCAAGCGACACACGACTGATCCGATTGACTTGATCTTCGGACCACACATCGGCGTCGCCTGGCTTGATCTCGACCAGTCGCTCGCCGGTGTACACAACAGCGGCAATTGGTGGAGCCTGTATGGCGGCGGCGAACTCTCAATGATAATTGATCTTCGGCCGTTCACCGATCTGGTCCGCAGCATGAGTGTGGATATCGGCGCCAGTATTGGACACACCATGGCCGACGGCGGCTGGTTCTGGAAGATCAATGGCGGCCTCGGACTGCACTTCACGCCCAACATCGGTGTGAATGTGGGCTACCGGATCATGGAGTACAAGAATCTCACCGCCAATTCGGTGGAACTGTCGCCCAGTTTCCCGGGCCTGTTCATCGGATTGAATGTGAACTTCTGAACCAACTCACGAACTCACCGTGGGTTCAACGCGTTTTCCTATGGGCGACCCCTTCTCACGGAACTCATCAATGGCCCGCACCGGCAAGAAACCTTCCGTCAAACTTCGTAAGGCTCGGATTCGGCACTTCCTGCTGACCACCGGGCCGAACCGACTGAGTCGTGGATGGCTCTACCGCCGGCACCACGCCGAAGGCGTCGAACTGGTGGAGCAGGAAATCGTCGCACCAGGTTGGCCAAAGGCTTTTGACGGCATTCGCATCGGGCACATCAGTGACATCCATGTCGGAGACCTCATGCTCGCGAACCGCGCCATCGAGGTCATTCAGCAATTGGCGGCGGCCTCACCAGACATGGTCTGCAACACCGGCGACCTCGTCGATCTGCACTGGCCGGGTGTCGAGCCAGTTGCTGAGGCGCTCGCGGCCATCAGGGCGCCGCTCGGAAACTTCTTCGTGCTGGGGAACCACGATGAACTCGACTCGGGTGAAGACGTCGAACGCATCGTCTCGGATGCAGGTACCACAGTGCTGCACGATGATGTGGCGCAGATCACACGGGGGGATGATCGTCTCCGCGTCGGAGGTATCGGCTGGGCCCGGACGCCTGCCCGCTGCCGACAGCGAATCGAGGCCACCATCGGTGATGAGTGTGTCGATCTGATGCTCGCGCACAATCCAAAGGCATTCGACCACGCGGCCGCGCGCCATGTACCTCTGATGCTTTCGGGCCACACCCATGGCGGGCAGATCGCACGGCGGAACAGGCCCGATGCCAATCTGGCCGTGGCTCACCGCCGCAGCGCTGGCCTGTACGAACATGGAGACAGCCGCTTGTACGTCACCGTCGGTGCCGGCGCGTTGTTTCCTGTGCGATGGAATGTGCCTGCCGAGATTGCGATCCTTACGGTGCGCTGCGGCCGCTGAGTTGATCGATCAATTGCCGTGTTGCCATGGCACGATGTGACCGCCGATTCTTCTCTTCGGGCGACAATTCGGCGCTGCGAACACCCTCAGGCAAGATCAACAACGGGTCGTAGCCAAACCCGTGCGCGCCCTTCGAGTCGCGGGCAATCACTCCTTCAAAGGTGCCCCTCGACTCGGCAACGATCGATCCGTCCGGATCGGCGAGGCACATGCAGCACACGAAGCGTGCCGATCGCTTCTCGTCGGGCACATCACGCATGGCTTCGAGCAGCTTGGCGTTGTTGTGCCCGTCTCGCTCGTTACGCGTGAGCCCAAGACCCGCGTACCGCGCGCTGTGAATACCCGGTGCGCCGCCGATCGCATCAACCTCAAGTCCAGAGTCGTCGGCCAAACACCGCCGTCCAGTTGCCTTGGCGTAGCCTACGGCCTTGAGTCTGGCGTTGCCCTCGAAGGTGTCGGCGTCTTCAGCCGGCTCGTCCGGTGGATCGCCGAGCGCGTTGAGCCCGACCACATCGATGTCAATCGCACCGAGAATGGCCGCGACTTCTTCAAGCTTGTGTGGGTTCGATGACGCAAGCAGAACCTGCATGCTGCTCAACGATCCATCCAGCAGCCCGGTACATCGCCATGACAGGCCGTAATGCGGCTGCGAATGCCGCCACGCCCTCGCCAGTCGGTGATGACTTGCAGCCATCGCGGTGCCATCGCTGCAGCGAGGTCGTCGCGGATCTGGTTGGTCACCGCTTCGTAGAAGATGCCCTCGTCCCGGAAGGAGTGGTAGTAGAGCTTCAGGCTCTTGAGTTCTACGCATGTGGCGTCGGGTTCAAACCGCACGGTCACAATCCCGAAGTCCGGGTGGCCCGTCTTGGGACACACCGATGTGAATTCCTCATTTGTGTGTTCGATGAGAAATGGCGTCTCCGCAGGGGAGGGGAAGACTTCGAGCAGTGAGGCGTCCGGCATGGGGGGCATGGTACTTGCGATCCCCCGGGTTCCGCTCTCCCGCCTCGGGGGAGCAGGGTGAGGGGCGCCGCGACGGCGTACCATTCCAACCATGCGCATCTTGCTGCTGATCCTGCCCGCCCTGGTTCTGCCATCCTGTGCCTTGTTTGGAGAGTTGGGCGGAGAGACCACACCAGCCGTAGTTGATGTGCGGTCGGAATGGGCTACGACGGCCATGGCCGAAGGGGAGTACGTCGAGGCGATCAAGCTCTTCGATGAGATCCTCTCGAACGACCCGGAGAACATCCCCGCTTGGATCGGCATGGGTGACGCCTACTCGGAACTCGGCGAGTGGGAACATGCCGAGCCTGCCTTTGGTGCCGCGTGCAACCTGAACCCAGAGTCCTACGACGCGCAGTTTGGACACGGCTTGTCCCTTCAAATGCTCAACCGACTCGTTGAAGCGGTCATGGCCTACCACCGAGCGCTCACCATTGATCCTATGAGCAGCGAAGCCAGTCTTGGCGTCGCAACGGCCTATCTGCAACTCAATGAACCGCAGCACGCACTACCATTTGCTCACCGGGCCGTGGAACTCGATGAGAATGATGGCCGCAGCTGGGTCAGCCTTGGCGCCGCCTATGAACAGTCCGGCGAAGAGGATGCGGCCCTCGATGCCTACCTCGCTGCATCGGAGCGACTCGTATCATCGCCGGAACTCAAACACAACCTGTTGCACGCGTATGCCAGAGCGGGCCGCCACCGCGAAGTGGTCGGCACGGCGCGAAGCATGTTGGCCGATGGCCCCTCCGCCGAAGCCGCTGAGCGGATGGGATGGGCATGGTTTCGATTGGGCGACTATGGCCAGTCCACCGATGCCTACCGACTTGCGGTCGAGACGGACCCCGCAATGTGGCGCGCCTGGAATGGTCTTGGTGTCAATGCGTTGAATCGCTGGCTTCTCAGCGATCAATCAAACGCGGAGGCACTCGCCGAAGCAAGCAACTCGTTCCAAGCGTCGCTCAGCCTTCATCAGGGACAGAACAAAGTCACCCAACTCGTCGAACAATATGGCCTATAGACCAATCGACTCCGCGCGTCCGACGCTCGACACCTGACCCTCAACACCAAGCATCACTGCTGCCCGATCGACGATGTCGGTGTGCTGCAGGCCACACTGTTCGAGAATGCTTTCCTCGGACCGAGCTGACTTTGGAATGCGCTGCACGTTCAGCGGTTCAACCGTAAAGCCATCGCCCGCGCGAACACACGCCTCAGCCACTGCTGAGAAGAGTCCGCCGCCGTAATTGTCCTCGACCACCAGCACGGTGCCGCCGTTCTCATTGGCGAGATCCAACAACTTATCTTCGTCCAACGGAAGCGAGTAGCAGTCAACCAGCGACACATCGATGCCGATCGCATCCAGGCCATCGAGCGCCTTGTTGCATTCGTGCACCATGAAACCAGCCGAGACGATGAGCAGGTCGCGGCCCTGAACAAGTACTTCCATGCCGCCAAATTGAAATTCCGTCCGCTCGTCATAGAGAAACTCGACGTCAGGACGGTGGACTCGCATGGAACACAGCCCGTCGTGCTCGGCCATCAACTGCGTCAACCGATACGCGGCGTAAGCATCCGATGGTTGCAGCGTCCAACAGGCGGGTCCGCCCGAGTGTCCCTCGACGCTCCCAAGGCTTCTGAACCATGCGACGTCTGGAAGCGCCATCTGGCTTGGCCCGTCGGCAGCGAGTGAAATACCGGTATGCGAACCGACGATCTTGAGATTGGCGCCCGAGTTCATGGCCATTTCGATCTGGTCGTAGGCCCGGGTCAGGAACTTGCCGAATGTGGAGCAGAACGGGACCTTGCCCGCCGCAGCGAGGCCGGCGCCCGCGCTGATCATGTTTTGCTCAGCGATGCGGCACTCGGCAAACCGCGACGAAAGTTCCGGGTCACCTGCGAACCACTCCGCAAAGGTCGAGTTTTGTACGTCGGCATCAAGTGACCAGACCCGGCTGTCGGTGTGTCCGAGCGCCCGGAGCGCCAGACCATAGGCCTTGCGGGTCGAGAGCTTGCCTGCCTGCAGCAGGCTTCGCATGTCCCAGCGATCGGCCGCCTCAGGCATCGATATGGGAGTCGTGACCTCGGGGGCACACCTGACGTCGGTTGTCGGCGGGTGAATCGCAAGCGAATCGCCTCCAAGCGATCCAGCCAACTTCGAGCACGTGGCGGTGAGTTCCTGAAGCGCGAGTGTGAGTTTGTCACCCGTCGCCGGCTTCCCGTGCCAGCCGCCTCCCTGCATCGATGGCACGCCCCATCCCTTGACCGTGCGGGCCACAATCGCCATTGGACTTGCCACGCCCGCAGCAAATGCGTCGAACGCATCGCGAATCTGGTTGGGGTCGTGTCCGTCAATCAGGCGTACCGTCACACCCGCCGCCTCGAGTTTGGCCGCGATCCGTTCGGGCGATTGCTGCTTGCTGACCGCGTCGGCCTGCCCGAGCCCGTTGCAGTTGATGATCGGCAGCACGTTGGTCAGCGCGTGATCCATGATGAAGTCAACGGCTTCCCAGATCTGCCCCTCGCGCGACTCGCCGTCGCCAATGATGCAGTAGATCCGCTGATCGATCCCATCTTCGCGGGCCGCCAGGCCCAAGCCCGCTGCCACCGACAAACCCTGGCCGAGTGAGCCGGTCGCCGCGTCGAAGAAGGCAATGCCTTCCGCGGGGTTCGGGTGACCATCAAGGACCGAGTCGCTCTCACGGAAGTGATCAAGATCCTCGACGGTGCAGGGCCGCGTATCGCCAGGCTTTCCGACCATGGCGCCAAGATCGGCAAAGGCTGCGTAGATGATCGGAACCGCGTGGCCCTCTGAGAGCACCAATCGGTCCGACGTTGCCAGACCCGGGTTTTCGGGCACCCATCGCATGGCCTGATACATGAGACAGGTCACAATATGACCCAAACTCAGCGCGGTGGTGGGGTGGCCACTGCCCGAGGCAGCAGTCATGTTCAAGGCCAGAGAATCAAGGCGGAGGGCCTTGGAATGGACGGCGGCTTCAAAGGACATGCGACGCTCCCATTGGGGTTTGCGGTGTGAAGAGATCCAGCGTGACCGGAAATCGACGCAGACACCCGAGTATCGCATCAATGGGGCCTTCCGGCAAGGACGTTCGAGCGCGGATGGTACACTTCACCACGCTTTCGACGGAAGGTTCGAAAGGGAGATTAACGCTATGGCATTGAAAGTGATTTGTGATCAAGGTGCGCTGGCCGATGCGCTCAACACAGTGTCCGCTGTCGTGGCCTCCCGAACCCCCACGCCGGTGCTGACCTGCATCAAGTTGACCGGCGAGGATGGCCGCCTCAGGCTGGCCGCCACCGACGGCGAAGTCTCGCTGCAACTCGACCTTGACCGGGTCGAAGTGGACAGCGATGGCGAGACGCTTGTGCCGGCCGACAAACTGACCCAGATCGTTCGAGAATGCGCCGACCCCACCGTCAGCCTCGAAGCTGAGGGCCACGCCCTTCATATCAACGCCGGCGATTCGCACTTCAAGGTCTACGGCTTCGATCCAGCCGAAGCCCCGCCGCTCGATGCGTTCGATGATGATGCCTTGGACTGCACCATTGACAGCGGAACCCTGGCCAGCATGGTTGCTCGAAGCCTGTTCGCGGCTGCTGTGGAGCACACGCGCTATGCCATCAACGGAGTGCTGTTTGACCGTGATGGCAAACGACTCCGCTTCGTCGCTACCGATGGCCGCCGACTGGCCATGGCCTCAGGCGACTGCAAAGCAGAGTCGGGCACCAAGCAATGCATCATTCCGGGCAAAGCCCTGTCGCTCATCCGAAGGCTCGTGTCAGACCCGGAGACGCCAGTCGGGGTTGCCGTGGATGACAACCGCATCACACTGCGGTTCGACGATCCAGACGCCCCCGCCACGCTTGGAAGTTCGCTTGTCGAGGGACGCTTCCCGCCATTCGAGGATGTCATTCCGAAAGACCAGGACAAGAAAGTGGTCTTCGACCGCGAAACGCTGCGGAGCGCCATTCGCCGCGCCAGTCTTCTGACCAACGAGGAATCACGCAGCGTGCGGATGAAATTCGAGCCCAGCAAATTGACGCTGACCAGCCACGCGCCGGAAATGGGTGAGGCCGTCGTGCACCTTGAACTCAAGGACTACAGCGGCGACACACTCGAAATCGGTTTCAACCCGACCTATATCGCAGATGCCTTGAAAGTCATCGACTCACAGGAGCTGACGTTCGAGTTCAAGGCGGCGAACAAGCCCGGCTTGATTCGGTCGGGAAAAGATTTCACCTACGTTCTGATGCCAGTAAACGCCTAACGGGCGTCAGGTACCGTACTTCACGCCACAGCCCCAAGCCCTCGTCTTCGAGGGCGATGGATTCTCGCCGGCTTTGATCTTCTTCACCGCTGCCAGAACATGGTTGGTCGCGGCGTCGCCCTGCGTGTTGGGTTTGTCGTTGTCGAACGCGCCCTGATACCGAAGCACGCCGTCGCTATCGATGACAAACATGTGGGGGGTCGTCTGGGCCTTGTAGGCATGGCCAACCGCACCATCGAAGTCGATCAGAATCGGCGCATCGATCTTCCACTGTTTCCGGGCGGCCTTGTCCGCAGTGATGATGTCCGACTTCTCCGCGCGGCGGGCGGTTGAGTCGATGAGCAAGTACACGACGGTGGGGTCAATGGCCCGCAATTGCTTTCGCAGCGCCGCGGCGCGGCCGCTGGCATGCACAGACTTGGGGCTGGCCTTTCCACTGTAGGGGCATCCTGCGTTGAACCACTCAATCACGACGATCTTGCCGGTGTGATCCTTGAGCGCGTGTTGCGTGCCTTCAATGTCCGTCAGGCTGAATGCGGGAGCCTTCTTGCCGATCTCGGCTGTGCGCGGCGCGGCTGGCGATGGGGCAGGCTTGGGTGTGGCCAGTGCAACACCCGCGAGGCCAGCGAGCATCACCGCAAGAATGGTTGCTTTCAATGTGGTGGTCATGGTGCGGGTTTCCTTTCCTGCGTACCGTTTGAATCGAACGGGAGGTCGATCTCCCACGCCGAAGTGCCCTCGGAAGTGCCCCGGCCACTGCCGAAGCGTACCAGCCCTTGTATACGGGGTGACTGGCCCAGACTCTCCCTCGAATCGTAGGCCATTGGGATGTTCATGACGAACGTGTCGCCCGCTGTGCTGATGGTCGGGGTTCCAAGTGCCACGCCGGGTCGATGCTCCTGCACAAAGTTGGGTTCGCCCGCAGGATCCCGCGGACCGCTGATCCGAAGACTTGGCCCCGGTACCACTACCACATTGGTGCCGGACCGCTGCTCAATAGGGCGGGGCAACCCACGAATCCAAGCCGCGGCTTCGGTTTCGGGGCCTGGCGTTGCCGTGATCGGTATCCGCACGGCGGCGTCGCCGCCGCCTAGAAAGCACGCCTCGCGGCAGACGAGCCAGTCCGCATCGACCTGAATCAATGCCTCGCGCCCTGATTCCAAGTTCCCTGGCGGAGTGATCGACACCGCCAGATGCACACGCCCGTCCAACGCATTGACCGCCCCAGCCGGATCAAGCAGCGTCACAGGGCACGGGAACCGGACTGGCCCGACCTTGAAGTCCTTCGCCGCGATCACCCGCACCCTAGTCGCCATGCCGCTGCTGCCCGGATCCTTCCAGTAAATGTGCCATTTGGGCGGCACCGTCAATGTGCACACCACATCGAAGGGCACGCCCGCGGCGATGCTGGAGACGCTCGAGGCCGCTTCAAACTGGACACGCGGCCGTGGTGGTGGCGCGTCACCGCCTTCCGGCGCACAGAGTGCAAGCAATATGGCCATGGCAGTGCTGAGCATTGGTTCAACCTAACGGGTTTCCGAGCCTCTCGGAGGGTGGTGTGAGATCGAACAGCCTGAGCGGACACGTCGCTGAGCTTCCGCGTTCGGTACTGTTCCACCAATGACACACGCCACCCAAACACTTGTGGCCTTGATCTGCGGCATCGGCCTGTTCGCAGCGGGCTGCTCCAAGACATTCAGCGACAAAGATGTCCATTGGTTGAGCATCGTCGAGGCCCAGGAAGCCATGGATGCCAATAGTGACTCGTGGTTCTCCAAGAAGAAGCAAAGCGCCTGGATCGACCCGCGAGATGCGGTGTTCTACCGGGTAGGCCATGTGCCAGGGGCGATCAATGTGCTGCTGTCCGACCCTGACGCGATCACGCGGCTTGAGGGGTTCGGCACTTTGATTGTCTATGGCGCGGGGTATGAAGCGCCGATCGCAGATGCGATGATCAAGGCGCTGCTCAAGGATGGGCAGAAGACGGTCAAGGGGCTCCGCGTCGGATTCGAAGGCTGGCAGCAGGCCGGGGAGCCGGTCGAACGTGGTGATGATCCAAGACGACCGTCCGCCAAGGCAGACGGAGATCCCTGGCAGCGGCAACCAGTCAATGCAGACTGAGGCTGGGTTCCAACTTCACGCGGTCGATCTGATGTACCAGCGTGTTCCGGGGTCCATCGGCTCGTGGATCGTCAAGGGCCCCGCGGGTTGGGTGGTCATCGAGTCCGGACCTGCCTCAACCTGGGCGGCGCTTGAGCAGGGACTTAGGGCGCTGGGCGTGTTGCCGGGTGAGGTCTCGGCGGTGTTGCTCACGCACATCCATCTCGACCACGCGGGCGGTGCCTGGAAATTCGCCGAAGCCGGAGTTCCCATTCACTTACACCACGTCGGCTCGCCGCACTTGATCGACCCGTCGCGGCTGGAGCGGAGTGCGCGGCGTGTCTATGGGGACCGGTACGACGCGCTCTGGGGTCCGATGCATCCCTGTGATCCGGATCTCGTCCACGCCATTGGCGACGGCGACGTCGTCGAAGCCGCCGGGCTGCGATTCGAAGCGATCGAGAGCCTCGGCCATGCCAACCACCACCATGCATGGCATGTCCTTGGAAGCAAGGACCTCTTCACTGGAGACGCCGTCGGCATGCGGGTGCCGGGCACTGACTGGATCACCGTGCCCATGCCGCCCCCTGAGTTTGATCCAGCCGTGTGGTCCACCACGCTTGATCGTATTGCAGCGGGGCCGTGGGATCGCTTTCACCTCACGCACGGCGGTACCGTCACGGATACGCACGCCCATATTGCCCAGTTGCGATCGTCGATGGCCACCCAAATGCAGTGGCTGGAGCGGTCCCGGGGAATGGAGGGTCGATGGGCCGCCTACGCCGAGGTGCTCCGCGAGTCCGCCGCCCCCTACAACGTCCCGGACCAACTCTTCCAAGCCCACGCCAGCCCAGGCCGCCTCGACATGAACCTTTCCGGCGTCGACCGCTGGATCGCCAACCGCCAGTAGTGACCGCAGGTCCTGAATGGCCTTTGGGGGGCTGTTCGCAGCGATTGTTGGCACTTGGGTGGGTGTCCGCGAATGCCATTGGGTGGGTGACCGCCACATTTGTGGCAGGGGAGAACTTGGGGCACACAGCGGGCGTTCTAGTCCATAGACGGTATTGAACGCCGATTTAGCTCTTCACATTGCCCTATGTGGAACCCCGCCATGCCCCGAATGCACGTTATAACGCTTCTGATCCTCGCAGCCAGTTTGGGATTCGCCACCCTTGCACACGGATCCCCCGCATCGAAACAACAGGAATCCCTCCCCGGCCTTGGCTCATGGAACGGCGTCCGCGAACTCCGGTTGGGCAAAGGTCGAACTGTTCGCCCGGATATGCCACTGCAACTCGAAATGGCCCCCAATGGACGCGTCAAGGCAAGCATTGCCGACGACCCAGACGGCACGGTCAGTTTGCAGCAGTGGAAGGGCCATATCCGCGGCGTCGTTCGATCGCCCAAGCACGGCACCTTTCTCATCCAGCGATCGCCCGATGGCACCACGATTGTGACTGAACTCGACCCCTCCGAACTGGTCGGATGCGATGCCGATCTGGCCATGCCGCCGGCCGCCGATGGCGACGGCGGAGATCCAGACTCGCCGCCACCGCCGCCCATGGATGGCGACGCCCCGGAGGGTGATGACGGCGGCGTGGTCGACGTGTTCGTCGTCTACACGGCGTTGGCCAGAGCCAATGCCGGATCGACCGAGGCTATGGAAACCGCCGTTCATGGGTGGATCAACGAGAGCAACGAGGTCTACCACGACAGCGACTCTGCCGTTCGCATCCGCCTAGTCGGCACCGATGAGACGTCCTACACCGAGTCCGGCTCGTTTTCAAACCACCTCTCTCGCCTGGCGGGCACGTCCGACGGATACATGGACGATGTCCATACCTGGCGAGACGACACCGGTGCCGACATTGTGGTGCTCGTCGTCACCACGGGGACGTCTTGTGGTCTCGGATACACCATCAAGAATGACGTCACTGGATCGCCAAGCAGCGCCTTCGCCGTCGTCCGCGACTACTGCGCTGACGTTCAATTCTCATTCACACATGAACTCGGTCACGTCATGGGCTGCTGCCACGACGCCGATCACCCGGGCTCCTGCACAGGCGGAAACAGCCTGTACGCGCACAGTTTCGGTCACCGCTTCACTGGTGACTCCAATGACTGGCGCACGGTCATGGCATACACCGACAGTTCTTCAGACCCGTGGACACAGGTCTACTACACGCGCGTGGGCCACCTCTCGAACCCAGATGTGGACTACGACAACGAACCCACGGGCGATGCAACAGCCGACAACGCTGCCACACATGACAGCATGCGGTCAGTCACAGCCGCGTACCGCGCAGCAGTCACCGCGATCAATTGCCCCGGCGATCTCGGCGAAGACGCCATCGTGTCCGTCGATGATCTACTCGCGCTGCTCGAACAATGGGGCACCGTCGACGCCAGCGACACACAATCGCTTGCCGCCGACCTCAATGGCGACGCAGAGATCGACGCCTCGGACCTGCTGGTGCTGATCACCGAGTTCGGTCCCTGCCCCTCCTGAACGCCCAGGAATCGAGGTCCCGGCGGCATGGCCTCAAGATCAGCCCCGATTCCACGCCATCAGGGGATCCAGCCTTGCGGAACCCCCGTAGTCAACGTACGTTGGAGAGTCCAACACGAGGCCTGTGCGCCGTTTGTGCGCCTACAGGCCCCTTTGTTCACCCGGATCCGCAAGAGGAGAGGTTCCATGCTTCGTACCGCCGCCATCGCCTGTATCGCAGGCTTGAGCATCGCTACCACTGCCCCCGACGCAATCGCTGGCGGCACCACCCTGACGACCCAGCGCATCGTCACCGGGCTTGCGCGCCCAGTATTCGTGACCCATGCGCCCGGCGACACCGACCGCATCTTCATTGTCGAGCAACGCTCTGGCAGTACCGGACGAATTCGCATATTCGACCTCAGCAGCAACCTGCTCTTGTCGACACCGTTCCTGAGCCTCTCGGTCAGCACCTCGAGTGAACAAGGTCTGCTCGGCATGGCCTTCCATCCCGACTACGACAACAACGGCTACTTCTTCATCAACTACACCAACACATCGGGCAACACGATCGTCGCCCGATATGAGGTGAGCAGCAATCCCAACATCGCCAACAGCAGCTCAGCGACGTCCGTGCTGAGCATCAGCCAGCCTTACACCAATCACAACGGCGGCATGATCGCCTTCGGTCCCGACGGCTATCTGTACATCGGTACTGGTGACGGCGGGAGCGGTGGTGATCCTGGCAACCGCGCCCAAGACATCACTGGGCAACTGCTCGGCAAGATGCTCCGCATCAACGTCGATTCACATCCATACAGCATCCCCGCAGACAACCCATTCGTCGGCATCACCGGCGACGATGAAATCTGGGCATACGGCCTGCGAAACCCTTGGCGGTTCTCCTTTGACAGCAGCACTGGCGATATGTACATCGCCGATGTTGGCCAGAACGCTTGGGAAGAAGTAGACGTCCAGCCAGCAGGTTCTGCAGGCGGCGAGAACTACGGCTGGCGCTGCTATGAAGGTGACCACGCCTACAACACGAGCGGCTGCCCCAGCTCGGGCACGATGGTCTTCCCCGTGCACGAATATGGCGCCGGCGGCTCGCCGTACCGCTGCTCAATCACCGGCGGGTATGTGTATCGCGGTTCAGCCATTCCTGACCTGCAAGGCGCCTACTTCTTCGGCGACTACTGCTCGAACCAGATCTGGTCCTTCCGCTGGGACGGTGGTGGAGGCATCACCAACCTCGAAGACCGCACCAGTGAACTGTCCCCTAACGCCGGATCAATTGCATCGATCTCGGGCTTCGGAGAAGACGCCAATGGCAACCTCTATGTGTGCGACCTCGGCGGCGAGATCTTCGCCATTCAGGCCGACGCCCCGAGCGGCGCCTGCTGTGTCGGTACGACGTGCGTGACCATTCCGCAGTCCAACTGTGAGAACGGCGGCGGCACCTATCTTGGTGACTTTGTCGAGTGCACCGCGGACATCTGCTACCCAGCCCCCGACAATGACGACTGCGACAATGCTGATGTCGTCGGATCTGGCAACAGCACCTTCAATTCCGACTACGCCACCGACAGTTCATACACGGACTGCTCGATCGAAAACGACGTCTGGCTCAGCCACACAGCAGAGTGCACCGGCACAATGCTTGTCTCCGTGGCAGGCGACTTCTTCAACGACGTCAGTGCGGTCTACGCAGGATGCCCGAGCGGAAGCGGTCAGGCCATCGACTGCGGCGAGTCGTCGTACATCATTCCCTGCACTGAAGGGACGACCTATCTGGTCCGGATCGGCAGTACCGACGGGTCCTCCGGCACCGGGTCGGTCAACATCAACTGCTTCCCAGGAGCCACCTGCGATGGTGATTGCAATGGTGACGGCGTGGTTGACGTCAACGACGTCCTTGAAATGCTCGGCCAGTTCGGCGGTCCCGGCGACTGCGACACCAATGGTGACGGCACGATCGGCGTCGATGACCTGCTTGCCCAAATCGGGAATTGGGGTGCGTGCTGATCCGCCCGCGGCGGACCAACACAAGTCGGAGCCATCAGGCTCCATAGTCTCCTTCCCAACTGCGTTCCCACTCATCGCCCCTTCCCCAAGAAGGGGCGATGTTCTTCCCCCCTCCAAGCCCTCTGCTATCCTCCCCCAATTCTCGTCGGGCTTGTAGCTCAGTTGGTTAGAGCGCACCCCTGATAAGGGTGAGGTCGGAGGTTCGAATCCTCCCAGGCCCATGCAACAGACCCCTTGCCGTTGGCAAGGGGTCTGTTGCATGGGCCATCGCAATAGGGATGAGAGCAGTTGAGCAGCAGATGGGACACCGAGAACTGGCCCCTTTACAATGCGGGGCTCCACACCAACACCACCAACCAGTCGAGACCCAAACACCATGCGTCGAGCCAAGATCAGCGTCATCGGAGCCGGAAACGTCGGAGCGTCCTGTGCCATGTGGGCAGCCGCCAAGGAACTCGGCGACATCGTGCTTGTTGATATTCCAGACAGGGTCGGCGTCGCGCAGGGCAAAGCGATTGATCTCGCATGCTGCGGACCCATCGAACGCTTCGATGCCTCGATCATCGGCACGAGCGACTATGCAGATGTCGCCGGAAGTGATGTCATCATCGTCACTGCCGGCATCCCGCGGAAGCCGGGCATGAGCCGCGATGACCTGATCGCCACCAACGTCAAGATCGTTCGCAGCGTGAGCGAGCAAATCGCCGCCAATGCGCCAGACGCCGTGATCATCCTCGTGAGCAACCCACTCGATGCCATGGTCTACACCGCCTGGAAGACCACCGGCTTCCCCACAAACCGCATCGTCGGACAAGCCGGCTGCCTCGACGTCGCCCGCTTCCGCACCTTCATCGCCGGCAAGATTGGCTGCAGTATTGAAGATGTTTCGGCGCTGCTGCTCGGCGGTCACGGTGACGACATGGTTCCGTTGGCCAGTTACACAAGTGTCCACGGCATCCCGGTAAGCCAGCTCCTTTCGACGGATGAAATCACCGCCTGCGTCGAGCGAGCAAAGATGGGCGGCGGCGAGATTGTGAAACTCATGGGCACCAGCGCCTACTACGCCCCAGCCAGCGGCAGCGTCCAGATGGCCGAGGCGATCATCAAGGACAAGAAACGCATCCTGCCCTGCGCCGCGTACTGCGACAGCGAGTACGGCGTCGGAGGCTACTTCGTCGGCGTCCCAGCCGTCCTTGGCAGTGATGGCGTGGAGAAGGTCATCGAAATCGACCTCAACACAGAAGAGAAGGCCCTCATGGACGAGTCCGTCAGCCATGTCAAGGACCTCGTTGGCACGGTGCGTGAGACGTTTCCGGATTTGGCTTGATTGGGGGTTTCGCGCTGAGCAATAGATCGGGCTCGGCGCCGGATCGGTGACGCCGCTGATTGAGCCGTAGGGAATCAGGCACAAAAATCTGGCCTGAGAACTTGGCTCCTTTTCTTGCCGTCCTATCGCCACACTAAGCCGATATTCAGCCGATGAGCGAAGCGAATACGTCCGGTCCACAACCTCCGGTTGACGGTATCAGAGGTAGCCGTCCTTCCTCCGCCTATGACCTCTTTGTCTCCGCCGCAGCTGTGGTGGCAATCGGTGTGCTGATCTGGGCGTGGACGCTCGATCAGGACAGCGAAATCAAAGACCTGCTGATGATCTTCGACTGGGGATTCTGCGTGCTGTTCTTCGTGGATTTCCTGCACAACCTCTTCACGGCCGAGCGGAAGCTGCGGTACCTGTACACGTGGGGACCATTCGACCTCATTTCATCGATCCCGGTGATTGGTCCATTCCGGCTGGCACGCCTTGGCGCACTCTTCCGCATCCTCCGCATCTTCAGGTCCATCCGCATACTCTCCCAGGTCTATATGCGAGACAAGGCGGCCAGTGTGGTCGCGGTCCTGATGATCGCCGGAATCAGCACGATCATCGGCGTCAGTGTGGCGGTGCTGCATGCGGAAAAATCTACCCCCGGCGCCTCGATTCTGACCGGCGAAGATGCTGCTTGGTGGAGCGTCGTCACGGTCTCGACGGTCGGCTATGGCGATCTGGTGCCTGTGACGCCAACGGGTCGCGTCCTTGCTGTCGTTCTGATGGTGGTCGGCATTGGTCTCTTTGCAACCTTCGCCGGCGCCATCGCCAACATCTTCATGCGACAAGTCGAGCGGTCGAGCAATGTCGACTCGCTCGAGGATCGCATCATCCGCATGGAGCAGCGGCAACAGGACCTTCATAAGACCGTCCGGGACCACATCACCAACCAGGAATCAGCCAAATAGTTCTGCTCCTGCAGTGGCTCCGCATGTATTGTGATTGCAAGCACTTATAACGCGATCGTTGCCCTGCGAGCATGCGGAGTGCGCCAATGCCAACCTTGCCGCTTTGGAATTGGTCTCTCTTGGGGTATAGGTTGTGGGATGGTGGAGTTTCCTTTCATGCAGGGAAGAGGGCGAGGCGGATCATGGCAAATCGACGAATCGGAGTCTGGATCGCAACCGGAGTGGTCGGCATCCTTCCAGGGCTGGTAGCCGCTGACACCATCTCGGTCCCAGCAGACCACGCCACCATTCAAGCGGCCATTAATGCCGCAATCGAAGGTGACACGATCGAGGTCGGCCCCGGCATCTACAACGAGTGTATTGACCTTGGTACCAAGAACCTGGTCCTCACCGGCACCAACGGTCCAGATGAGACCATCATCGACGGCACCGGTCTGGATTGCTCACTCGTTCACATACACGGCGGACAGACGCACGACACCGTCATCAGTGGATTCCGAATCCAGAATGCCGAGGGCGGCACACCAATGGAAAACGATCCGACGCTCGTCGTCGGCGGCGGCATGCGGATTCGCGATTCCTCCCCCGATATCGAACACTGCGAGTTTATTGACAATCACTCGGGATACGGCGGTGGCGCCCACGTCTTGAGCTCGGACTCACCCTTTCGAAACTGTGTCTTCCGCGGAAACACCGCCACGGGTGACTGCGGTGGGCTGCTCATCTTCTGGGGAACCAGCATCGTTGAAGATTGTCTGTTCGAGGAGAACATGGGCAATTTGAACGCCGGTGGACTCAAAATCCTGATGAGCACGACGACCGTCGTGAACTGCACGATCACCAACAATTTCACCCAGCACTTTGGTGGTGGACTGGTGTGGTTCTCCATTGACGGAGACGAGCCGCTCCAGGTCATTGGCTGCACCATTACCAACAACGAGGCAGATTCCGCAGGCGGAATTCACATCCAGCCGGGCATGCCGCCGGTCCTTCTCATTGACTCGGTGGTCTGCAACAACGCCATCGATGAAATCGACGGCCCATGGATCGACGGCGGCAACAACACAATCTGCATTTGCACGTGCGATCTGGACGGCGATGACGAGGTCGCGGTGAGTGACATACTCATTGTCCTGTCGCAGTGGGGGGATGCCGGTGGTATGGGCGATGTCAACGACGATGACATCGTCGATGTGTTGGACCTCTTGGAGGTGATCTCAAGTTTCGGTCCCTGCGAGTGGGATCTGCCTGGCTGACTCACGCCGCCGGATCAGCCGTCCTTTTCGGACATCATCTCAAACATGTCCACGCACCGTGTCGCGTAACCGGCTTCATTGTCGTACCAACTGACGATCTTGAAGAACTGATCGTTGAGTTCGATCCCAGCGCCAGCATCGAAGATGCTGCTGTGCGTATCACCAACGAAGTCGCTGCTCACCACAGGATCTTCGGTGTAGTCAAGCACACCGTGCATCGGCCCATCCGCCGCCGCCTTCATGGCAGCATTGATGTCGGCGAGGCTTGTAGCCTTCTCGGTACGGAACGTCAGATCCACACACGAGACATCGGCGGTGGGTACCCGCATCGCCATCCCGGTCAATTTGCCCTTGACCGCGGGCAGGCACAGCGCCACCGCTTTCGCCGCGCCGGTACTGGCCGGAATGATGTTCATGTAGGCGTTGCGTCCGCCCCGCATGTCCTTCTTGCTCGGTCCATCCTGTGTGGGCTGCGTCGCGGTCGCTGCGTGAATGGTCGTCATCAGCCCTTGTTCAAGACCGAAGGAGTCGAGGATGACCTTGGTGATCGGCGCGAGGCAATTGGTCGTACACGATGCGTTTGAGATGATAGTGTGTCTGGCTGGGTCGTAACTGTTGCAGTTGACCTTGTAGACGAGCGTCGGAATCTCATCGGGCGACTTGGTCGGCGCCGAAAGCACAACGCGCTTGGCGCCAGCATCCAGATGTTTGCTCGCGCCGTCTATCGCGGTAAAGAACCCGGTTGACTCAAGAACATAGTCCACCCCGAGATCGCCCCAGCCCAGCAGTGCGGGATCACGCTCGCTCAGGCACTTTGTGCTGTGCGCGTCGCACACGAGGTTGTCGCCGTCGGCGCGAACACGGTGATCAAAGCGGCCGTGCATCGTGTCATAGGACACGAGATAAGCGAGATTCTCCGCCGGAACCAGATCGTTGATAGCAACGACGTCAAAGTTCCCCCGCCGCACCGCCTCGCGATAGACGAGCCGACCGATGCGTCCAAAGCCGTTGATGCCGATTCGAATGGCCATGATATGCGTGCTCCTGGTCGTGGGAAGGGGCTGGAAAAGGACCGCATGTTAGTGAAACCGGGACAACTTGGTCAGGAACCAGACCATGGCACGTCCGGCATGCCCGCCAGCCGATTCGCCGCCCGGGCCATCGCGAACAACAGGTCGCTGCACCGATTGATCCATCGCAGTGCCGCATCTGAAACACCACCCGGCTCGACAGTAGCCAGCGTCACCATCGCCCGCTCACACTCCCGGGCCGCGTCCCGGGCAAGGTGCAGCCGGGTGGCCAGTTCACACCCCCCTGGAAGCACAAAGCAGGTCAACCCATCATTCGCCCCGTCAATCGCATCAATATGAGCCTCCAGCGCTGCGACATCAGCTTGCCCAATTCGCCGCACCTTCTCTTCATGAGCCGACCCGGGCGGCGTCGCAAGATCTGCCCCGAGGCGAAATGCCAGATGCTGCAGCTCGACAAGCACACTGCTCAACGAGTCCGCATCGCTGGCTGCGACGGCAAACCCAAGCATCCCGTTGAGTGCATCGGCATGGCCATACGCGACCACTCTCGGATGATCCTTCCTCACCCGCCCGCCCCCGAACAGGCCAGTCGTCCCATCATCGCCGGTGCCGGTGTAGAGCCGCATGGCGGCAGGATACGGCCTCGCCCGCGCCACTTGAGGCCCACCAAGGGTCCGGGCTGCCCCATACCCTAGGAATCGCTGAGCGAGCGTGCCCTCGGCGGCATGCGACATCTGCGGAAGATGACGACGACTGAGTCATTGGCGGCGGCGTGAGCATCAATAACCCCCTCCAACGCTGAATACAGGGCCTGTGGGGTTGCAGAACTTCCCGGGGGTCAGCCTTCGAGCGCCGCGACGCCCGAGACGATTTCGGTGAGTTCGGTGGTGATCATGCCCTGTCGCGCTCGGTTGTAGGAGCGGGCCAGGGTGCGGCCGAAGTCTTTGGCGTTGTCGGTGGCGGCCTTCATTGCAATCATCCGCATCACGTGCTCGCTGACGGCCGCTTCGATAAAGAGTTGGTAGAGCAGGGTCTTGACCGTGGTGGGCAGCAGGGTGTCGAGCAGTTCAGCCGCGGACGGCGTGAACTCGTAGACGTCCTGGCGTTCGGTGACTTTGGTGCCCGACGTATCGGACTCGGGCTGGGACATGGGTAACAGTTGGGTGACTTCGGCGGTCTGCCGGGACACGGTGTGGTACCGCATGGAGACAATCTTGATCGTGTCGTATTCGCCAGTGAGGTACCGGTCGAGGTAGTCCCCGGCGATGGCTTCGACGTCGTCGTACTGTGGCGTATCGCCGATGCCATAGGCCCGCGACACCTCGACGCCTTGGAACTTGAAGTAGGCGGCGGCCTTCTTTCCGGCCGTCTCGATCACAACGTCGGCTGACTTGATTTCGGCTTGGCGGTGCTTGTTGGCGGTGCGAAGAACGTTGGCGTTGTAGGCGCCGCAGAGGCCACGGTCTGAGCAGATCACCAGCAGGAGATCTTTGCCGGTCTTCTCGCTGGGCCCGTCTATCAGGGGTGATTTGTAATCGCTGGCGTTGGCGGCAACTTGGCGGACCATGTCGTCGATCATGGCAGCGTATGGACGCGACTGCTCCGCCCGCTGGCCCGCGGCGGTGAACTTCGCCGTGGCAATCATCTGCATCGTCTTGGTGATCCGCGCGATCGTCTTAACCGCGCCCATCCGATTCTTGATTTCGCGAAGTTGGGCCATGAGCACCACATGATAACAGCCACAATGGGGTCGGGTACCACCCCGGGGGAGTCCGCGCGTTGACGTTCGTCATTGACCCCCGGGGCGAGACCTGGCCCCTACACCGTCAGGCCATCAAAGGCGAGCGCCATGCCTTCTGGCAGGGCGTCGTTGACCTCGGCGTGCTTGATCTGGTGGGCCATGTGGATGAACCAGGTGCGTCGTGCGGCGATGGAAGTGGCCTCCTTGACCGCGCCCTCGATGTTCAGGTGGGTGTCGTGCCGCCGCTCGCGGAGCATGTCGAGGAAGAGGGTCTCAAGACCCTGCAGCCTGCTGCGACTGTGCGTGGGGATGTCGGAGACATCGGTACACCAGGCCAAGGGAAGCGGCCCGTCCGGGCCGTCTTCGGCCTCGATGCGGAAGCCGAGGATGGGAAGGTTGCCGTGCATGAAGCGCAGAGGTTCGATTCGCAGCCCGTGGAGTTCGACTGGCTCGCCCGGCAACAGCGTGTGCACCGTCACGTCCGCGATGAACGAGTCGTTGACGTTCTTGTGTTTGGCGAAGATGTGTGAATAGACCCGTTCGAGGTGTTCAATTGTGTGTGGCTCGGCCCAGAGGTCGATGGGGGCCCGCTGCCCTACGTTGAATCGGCGGACCTCATCGAGGCCGAAGGTGTGATCGACGTGGTTGTGGGTGAAGAAGATGCCATCGCAGCGTGTGATGCCGGCGCGGAGCACCTGCTGACGCAGGTCCGGGGATGCGTCGATCAGGATGACCCGATCGTCGCCCTTTGGATCCACCCAGCACACTGCAGCACAGGTGCGAAGACGTTGATCGCGCGGATCGTCTGAGGTGCACGTCGGGCAGTCGCAGCCGATGGCAGGAACGCCAGCGGAGGTTCCCGAGCCTAGGACGATGCAACGAACGTCCGTCATCACGAGTGTGGTGCCGGGTGCTGCTGGAGGCAGGCGGCCGCCGCTTCGGCGGGGTCGCTGCTGCTGCAGATAGCGGTTCCGACGGCCACTCCGCGGGCGCCGGCTGCCAGTACATCGCCAATGGTGTCCGGCGACAGGCCGCCAATGGCCAGGTGGGGCAGGTCGCCGATGACCGGCAGGGTCTCGCTGATGCGGGCCGGTCCCGCGCCGATAAGTTCGGGCTTCGTTGGGGTCGCGTAGATCGGTCCGATGCCGACATAATCGGCGCCAGCCTCGACCGCGGCCGCGGCTTCGGCGGCGCCATGGGTACTCATGCCGATGAGCAGGCGTCGGCCGCACTGCCTGCGGGCCTCACAGATGGGAAGGTCTTGCTGTCCGAGATGCACGCCATCGGCGCCGGCAGCGAGGGCGATGTCGAGGCGGTCATTAAGGACGACAGGAATTCCAGCCAACTGGCAGATACCGATGACGGATCGTGTTCGCTCCAGAATGGCCGCGGAATCCATGTCCTTCTCTCGCACCTGCACGCAGTCGACACCGCCTTCGATGGAAGCGGTCAGTACGTCCCACCAAGGCAACATGCAAGCTGCCTCGGTGAGCAGCAGGCAGAGCCGCCACTGGGTGCCGCCGCCGCCGAGACGTCGCTGCACAAAGGCGGCGCTGTCATACAGGCGATACCGCAGCGCCTCAATGCTGGTGGCCGCGGCGGGGTGGTCGAGTTTGGAAACCTCTTCGAGGCTTCGCAGGGCTTCGGCGGCGCGGTTGGTGGCGGCCGCGGCGACATCGCTCAGGGTGTCACGGGCCTGCTCTGAGGCGGTACTGGTGTGTGTGCCGACATCGCCGGCGGTGTCGCGGGACCAGATCGTCTGATCGGTGGGCCAGATGGACGCGGCGAGGCCGCGAAGGTCATGCCGAAGATGCTTGAGTTCGCCACTGGTCTTCGCGTCGTCGAGGATGAACCGAGCGAGATCCTCGAGTGTGCGAATACCTTCACCAGCGCGATTCAGGGCGGCGTCGATGAGGCGGTTGATGGGCATGGGGGTGCCATTGTAGGTCGCAGCGGCATCGCCGCAGCGTGTTCTTCTTATTGCGGAAAATCACAGCCACGAACCGATGCCCTGCTGCATGTATCGAACCATTCGGACCGGATCTCCCCGCCGCGGAGTCACCGTTGCTGGCATCTCCTCTACCCGCAAGCGACTGCCAGCCGCGCTGAAGTCGCTTGATGAGCAGTGTGGCGGCGGGCTCGAAGCAGCTCGCAAACGACCTGGATTTTCCGGTGAAGCCGGTCAGATCTCCGTGGGCAGTGACTCGGCCATCTTGATTGGACTTGGAGACGAGCCGCCAACGCCCAACTCGCTTCGGGTGGCGGGCGGGAAACTGGTCTCAGCCTTGTATGCCATGGACGCCTCGGCGGCGTACATCGAGCTCGCCGGATGCCTCAGTGGCCCGCTGGCCAAGACCCCGGCCATCGCGGCGCAGGCCATCACCGAGGGAATGGTGCTGGCGAACTGGCGGCAGGAGACCTGGCGGGGCACTGCCGCCAAGGGCGTAGCAGCATCCGGGACGCTGCTACTGACCAGCCGCGAGCGAGCACCCCGCGGAGGATTGCGGCGGGGTTGCATTCTGGGTGACGGATCAAACGAAGCGCGTCGGCTCAGCTCGACGCCCCCCAACATCGCCAACCCGGCCTGGGTCGCCCGCCAAGCCCGCAACTTGGCCAAGCGTCACGGCATGTCGTGCAGCGTCATCTCGGCAGCCAAGGCCAAGGACCTCGGGATGGGCGGGCTCACCGCCGTGGGAATGGGTTCATCAAGTCCGCCGTGTCTGATTCACCTCGTCTGGAAGCCGAAGTCGGCCAAGGGTGGTGTGCGGCTTGCGCTCGTCGGCAAGACCATCACCTACGACACCGGTGGCTATTCGCTGAAGATCTCCAATGGGATGAAGGGGATGAAGTACGACATGTGCGGCGGCGCGGCCGTGCTTGGGGCCATGCAAACGATTACGACGCTCAAACTGCCTGTGGAAGTGCATGCCATCCTGCCGGCCGCCGAGAACATGGTGTCCGAGCGTGCCTACCGGCCCGACGACATTATTGAGATGTACAACGGCGTCACGGTGGAAGTCACCAATACCGACGCCGAAGGTCGGCTCGTCCTGGCCGACGCGCTCGCGTGGACCTGCAAAAAGATCAAGCCCACCCACGTCATCGACATCGCCACGCTCACAGGCGGCGTCGTCGTGGCGCTTGGCGAGTGGTGCAGCGGGCTCTGGTGCAAGGACGCTCCGCTTCGCCGATCGATTCAGGATGCAGGCGACGCCTGCGGCGAGCAGGTCTGGCGGATGCCGCTCTGGAAGGAACACCGCACCTTCATGCGGGCCAGGCACGCCGACATCTGGAACTCCGGCCCCAAACGCGACGGACATCCCATTCAAGGCGCCGCGTTCCTGTCGTACTTTGTCGATCCGGATCTCCCCTGGGCCCATGTGGACATCGCCGGACCGGCAACGACCGACACGGCCACCGATCTCTTTGTGCCAGGGCCGACTGGCTACGGCGCACGACTGCTTTCCGAAACTGCAGCGAGCTTTGCGTCAGGTTGACGCAGCCAGCAGCGACTCAATGCGGGCGGGGATGATCTCGACAAATTGCTTGGCCAGCGCGTCGTAGGTGGGCTGACCCGCTCCGATCGGATCCGGCACCGCGTTGCCAGATGGATCGAGCAGGTGCACCTTGGCCTGAGCCGCCTCATCATCGGCAAGCAGATGCCTGACGGCGTCCACATGGTGCTGGCTCATGCACAATATAAAGTCGGCTTTGCGTGCCATGTCGGCAGTCAAGGACTTGGAGCGGCCGTCGTGCTCGATGCCCAATGTGGCAAGTGCCGCGACCGTCTCTTCGGATGGCTTGAAGCCATCCAGTGCTGCAATTCCAGCAGAACCTACGAAAATGGGGGGCTCGGTTCCATGCAGGTGAGCCCGTCCAATAGCCTCTGCCATGGGGCTTCTGCATGTATTGCCGGTACAGATGAAGAGGATGGACCGCACGTGGCCATCATAGGGAATCCGCCCTCTTTGCCCGCTGGCCCTTGCACCATCGGGTGGAATCGGATTGAATGCAGCGCTACCCACACAGGAGAACCACAGGTGGAGTTCATTCCCGCCGATGAAGCGGCACGTGTGATCACTGATCACGGCATCGAATCCGAGAGTCCGGACGAGGACCACATCTACCTGAGGATGCGTGACGGCGAGTCCGTCCACCACCACCACGTGGCGGTGACAGGAAGCGCCTGCGTGCCGCGCGACGGCGCCGTCGCCCACGAGATCTCCAAGGAGCGGCTACCGGATGTCATCGATCGCCTGATGCATAAATTGCATCACTCGCAATTGCTGCTCATCCCAGTCGGGAAGTGGCGAAGTGTATTTGATGTGGTGGCGTTCAGTTTGGCTGGCAACGAAGAGTGGCAGCAGATCGACGCGGCTGCGACGGTTGAACTGAACTCGCGTGATCCACTGCTCGCCGACACTGGCGATCTGCACCTGTTGTGTGATCTGATCAAGGCGCTGCTCCATGATTCCGAAAAGCCGGATCAGGGATTGATGATGATGTCGGTTGGACAGCCGGTGGTCGTCGAGATTGTTCCAACGGGCGGCGTGCGACTGAGTTTTGGAAATCAGGCGACCGCCGATGAATTGGCCGAGGCATACGCCTCCTGACATCAGGAACGCCGAGGCTCCAAACCATGCCGCCAGCAACACGAACCAAGGCAATTCAGGATCTGGTCGACAAGGCCACCGGGGCAATCGGCAAGAAATCGTGGTTTCGGGCCGAGCGATCGCTTGACCGCGCGCTGGCGATGAGCCATGGCCGCCGCGATTACCACGGGATGGCCGAGATCATCGGGCTTCTGGGCAAGGCACGGCGCGGATGGCGAACCGAAGCGTTCTCGTCTCGCAAAGCGATTCAGATCATCGATGACGAGGTTGCCGACACCATGACCGTCGAGAAGGGCCGCTACTTGGTGCAGCCACCGTTGGTCGGCGCCGACGCGCGGCGGCTGCGGCTGCTCGCTGCTGCTGGGGAAGTACCGGCTGTCGTGCTGTGTCGCGAGCCAACAACGCAGCTCGGATTGATCCCAATCGTGGCCATTGGACCACTTGGCGCAGTTCGCACGAAGGTCAAGCCGCCAAGGGATCAGGCCAAGCCGACGGCGACCTGGTTTCGCGCGGCGCTTGTGAGCCTCGGCGAGGCGTCGACCGAGAAACTCAATCCTGCCCACATCCCATCGCGCCGGCTCGAAGCCATTCTTGGATTGCTCGACACACTGCCGGAGGACGATGCGCTGCATCAGCGTGCCATTGACATCTGCATCGAGGCTGCCAGTGAGGAATCCTGAAACACGGACGGGGACACCATGAGTACCGAACACGCCACCATCGAAGCCCGCCTCGCAACTTCCTACACCATCAAATCCATCATCGTGGCCATCGTGTGTCTGGTGCTGGGCGTGTGGGGCGTGTGGGACTACATCGAAATCATCCCGAAGCAAGAGCGTGAGTTCTCCCGCGCCGAGGTCTGCCGGGCCTTCAACCAGTACGCCGAACCAATCGTCAGCGGCGGTGAGTCGCCCGATCCACAGCGGGCCACGGCCTTCATGGGCGCGGTGGTCAAGAACCTGGAAATCGAAGGCGGTCCGTCGGTGGAATCCGAAGTCGACGGGCTGCGAGCAACCGTCGCAAGTGGGGGATCTCACGCCATTGACACGCTGGAGCAATTGCTCGTTCAGCGACTGCTCCCGGATGCGGTGGCGAAGGCTGGTGATGCGCAGCACGCTGAACCTGGAACGGTCCTGCAAACTGGGCCTCGGAGCAAGAGTACGTGGCTGCTTGCCGAGTCGGCCATGGTCAGCGGCGCCCGCACACCAACGAAAGGATCTGGTGAGGGAAGTGCGGCGCTCCGGCGGGGCCTGCACCTGGCCCAGTCGCAGCTTGGCCTGTACGGCGAGGTGGAGCAGCCTTCTGCATATGACCGCCCGGTGCAGTGGCTCTTCATCCTGTGCCTGCCGTTCGTGCCGTGGTACGTCTGGGGCGTTGTGGCCAACAGGCGGAAGCGGTATGCCATCGACCTTGACGGCACCCTGCACCTGCCTGGCGAGAATTGGCCGCCGGCTGACATTGCGGACATCGACATGGGGCGCTGGATGAAATCGAGCAAGGCATGGGTCGTACACACCGACGGGCACCGCGTCTTGCTGGATGACTATATCTTCAAGGGTGTCTACCGCATTGTCGGTGAACTGGCCTCGGCGCGGTATCCAGATCAATGGACCGATGAGGCCAAACGGGTCAAGAAGGATGTTGTGGAGCCTGCCGAGCAGGATTCGACGGACGAAACCTGAAATCGCCGTTGGCCGCTTCCCAACAAGGAGCAGGTACATGCCAGACGCTCCCGCACAATCTGTCCCATTCAGGCAGGTACGGCCCAATGGCCGCCTGCACGAGCCGTCACTGTCCGAGGGTGACATGCGGACTGGCATGTTGTGTCATGTCTTTGTCGCCGTCGGTGCTGTGAGCGTAGTGCTCTTTCTGGTGCCACTGATTCTGTGGCTGACCAATAGAGATCGCTGTGGGTTCATCGATGACCATGGCCGCGAGGCGTGCAATTTCATGCTGAGCATGGCGCTGTGGAGCTTTCTGCTTGCCATCACGGGCATCGGGCTGATGTTGTTGTGGATTCCATGGATCCTGCTGATCATCATGTCCATCCGATCCGCTGTGATTGCATCGAATCGCGAGTATGTGCGGTATCCGATGACGATCCGGTTTCTGTAGTTCGCGGCTTTGCCGCGAAACGGCCGTCGAAGGTCAGATGCCGAATCAACCAACACCGCCACCGCTCGCCTACCATGAGCCCATGCCACTACTGGAAGCCCAGAATCTCATCAAGTCATACACAGGACGCCGCGTCGTCGACAAGGTGTCGTTCCATGTCGATGGTGGTGAGATTGTCGGGCTCCTGGGCCGCAACGGCGCGGGCAAGACGACCTCGTTTCGGATGGTGATTGGAATGATCACGCCCGAAGGCGGCAGCGTGCAGTTCAATGGGGTGGATGTCACCCGCGAGCCGATGTTCAGGCACGCGCGGCTTGGAATGGGATATCTCAGTCAGGAGCCAAGCGTCTTCCAACGCATGACGGTCCGCGACAATCTCATGGCCATTCTGGAAACAAGGAATCTCTCACGCGCTCAGCAGAACGAGCGATGCGACGCGTTGATGGCGCAGTTCGGACTCGAACACAAGGCCAAGGAAACAGCGCGAACCTGTTCGGGTGGCGAGCGGCGTCGTCTTGAGATCGCCCGAGCCATGGTGACCGAGCCCACCATGCTGCTGCTCGATGAGCCATTCGCAGCGGTCGATCCACACACGGTCGAGGAGTTGCAGCATGAGGTGGCCAAACTGCGGGATGAGGGCATTTCGATTCTCGTAACCGACCACAATGTCCAGCAGACACTGCGAATCTGCGATCGCGCCTACATCATCCACCACGGCAAGAACCTTCGTGAAGGTGATCCCAAGTCGATCATCAATGATGAGGCGGTGCGGGAGGCGTACTTGGCCTCGACCTTCCGTGGTGATGAATTCGACTAGAGTGGGTGGGTGATGAAGCTCCTGTTGGCTGTACTGGTGAGTGCAAGTGGACTGATGCAGATCGGTTGCGTCCGTCGGACCATTCGCATCACGACCGAGCCGCCAGGCGCCCTGGTCTGGCTCAATCACCGCGAAATCGGTCGCACGCCTGTCGAGGCAGAGTTTACGCACTACGGAACCTACGACCTGCTCATCAAGAAGAAGGGGTGGGAACCAATGATCGGCGCCATGCCGACCGGCTATCGGCTCCGAGGAACACCCGGTGTTGATCTCATGCTCGAAGTGCTTCCGATCAACACACATGACCTGGTCGAGTGGCATATTGACCTTGTTCCGCGAGATCACGATCACACGGCGCTGCTGAACCGCGCGTCTGCGCTCCGCGCCGAGGGTGGGGGGCATGACCCGCTGAAGTTGGCCAAGCCTGCTGCCACGCCGGATTCCGACACGGACCCCTAGGTCCCCGCAAAGGACATTCCCATGCACTTACTCATCGCGGGGGCCATCTGGATCGGCGTCGCAAGCGCGCCGCCGCCGCCACCACCTGCCGATGCGACGCCGCAAGCTGAGCCAACCCCGCTCATTGACTCATCTACGCTGAAGAAGCTCGCCGAAAAGGCGCTGTCCGCCCAAGGACTGTCCGAGCACAACCTGCCCAGCGAACTTTGGGATGCCCTGATCGAGCGCGTCATGGAGGCCACTTCCTGGCGGCATCGATGCCAGGCGTTGGAATCGGATCTGGTGGATCTTCACAAACAGGTTGATGAACTTCGACGCTTCGTCGCGGACCACCAGCAGTTCGGTGACGACTTTGCGTCCTACCGTGAAGTCATCGCGGAAACCAAGCGGCTGACTGACGTCCAGATCGCGCTCAAGCGGAGGCAGGAGAAACTGGAGCGTGATCGCAAGCGCGAGGAGGCTCGCGCGAAGCGGGAGGCCGCAGCAGCCAAGAAGAAGCAGGCCAAGGAAGCCAGCGAGCGTCTGACGAAACTCGGCTTCTCAGCCATCGGACAGGATGTGTACTTGAGCAAATCTGCGTACTCCTACTCCAGCCGCACCGCGGCCCAGCAGCCGGCCTATTTTCAGCCGAGCCCCAGTGGCGAGATGGTGGAAATGCAGCCGATGGGCGGCGGGGACAGCCAAGGCGAGATCGACTACTCCAAGATGACTATTTCCGGCAGCCTGCTCAATGCGGCCAAGATCACTCGCAACATCGGGGTCGCCTTCGTGTTTCGTGATGCGCACGGCAACCAGATCGGGCAGGAGACTGTGGTCATCGAGAATGCGCGGCCTGATGTGCCGTATCCATTCACGGGCGAACTCATCATGGCGTCTGATCACGCATTCTCCAGCATGACCAGCTGGGTGTTGTTCGCTGACACAGCGCCGCCGGCCACCACGACCACACCGCCGAGCACGCCTGCGACTCCATGACACTCGACGATGGGCTGGAGGATCGGCAGCGGCGGCAACGGCGCGTGCTCATGCCGATGGTCATCATTGCAGCGGCCATTGGCATCGGGATGTGGTTTTCCAGTGGTAGTGGTACGGCTGGCGACGATGTGGTGAAGCACATTCGAGCCCTGTTGTCTCGCCAGTGTGACGCTTCCCTGACCGGGGGCCCTGTTCACTGGGCCTTGCCTGTTGTTCGATCCACCTTCGAGGCCGCGGCTGGGGTCTGGTGCGCGGCGGGGGTCGATCCGAAGGCCGTCATCATCACATCGACGAGCCGGGACGGCGGCACTCAATTGGTCACGCTGCGAGCAGCGAGTGGCGGCACCATCGAGTTGCTGGTGACGCTCGAACCCAGTGGTACGCCGCTGGTGTCGTCGGTGAAGCGTGATCCTGCCAAACCGTGAGCGGCCTGATACGCTGACGGAATGGATGTCTGGATCAACGGCGAATTTGTCTCGGATGAGGATGCACGCGTGTCGGTATTCGACGCCGGCTTTCAACACGGCATCGGTCTGTTTGAGACGATGGCGGCCCGCAATGGCCGTGTCTTTCGTGCTACCCAGCACGTGGACCGGCTGCTCGAGTCGGCCGAAACGTTGATGTTGACCGATCGGCTCCACGCCGAACCGCTCATTAAGGCCATTCATCATGCGATCGAGCACAACGAGCAGCCTGAGGCTAGGGTGCGATTGACGCTGACTGGTGGCAACCTCAATGCCCTTCGCAGTACAGGGGCCGGACCACAGGATCCAACGATTCTGATCGTTGTCCAGCCCCCGACCGAGTACCCCGAGACGTTCTTTACCAAGGGCATTTCGGTGTTGC